>JACCDW010193491.1_pt1 | contig 25517 bp, 12 predicted proteins | sample 7449781 | NCBI WGS metagenome assembly JACCDW01 (sample SAMN15323449, study PRJNA562643) | freshwater metagenome | isolation source: river surface water | place: USA:Blue River Watershed | collected 2017-08-18
CACTCGCAAAGCGGGATTCCAAAGCAACCTTTGTCTATGCGAAAACCACGGCCGAAAAGTGCGCGACGCTGAGACCCGGCGCGAAAGCGCTGCTACAGAGCCTAGTCCGAAAAGGCTATACGTTGGGTCTCATCTCCAACACATCCAAACCCGCGGCTCTGTTTATGCGCTCTCTAGAGGAGTGTGGGCTGCGCCAATTCTTCAAAGGGGCTGTCCTTCTTAACTCCATGGGGCGCGGCCTCAAAAAGAAGCCCGCGCCCTCCATGTTTCTGCGTGCCCTCGTGACCGACGGAATTTCCCCTAGTCAGGCCCTGATGGTAGGGAATGACTATGAAAAAGATGTTATTGGGGCCGAAAGGGTCGGGCTCGCGGCCGTCCTTCTAGCCTAAAAAATTCGGATGCGCTCCTCTGGAGGAATATACATGGTATCGGCCGTTTGAATATCAAAGGCCTCATACCACGCATCAAATTGCGCAACTACGTAATTCACACGAATTTCCGGCGGGGCATGCTTGTCCATAAAGACATCCTGGAGAGCCTTCTTCTCCCGTTCCTTTGTACGCCAAGAGACAGCGTAGGACCAGAAAAATTCGCGCAATTCACGTAGCCGCTCAGCCGCCCCGCGCCCCGCTAGGGCCCCCTCCAAGGCCTCCAACGCAATTGCGACACCCCCCAGGTCCGCCAAATTTTCCGACGCAGTCAATTTCCCATTCACATGCGCAGCCCCCACCTTCACCTGCCCATAGAGGCCGATGAGCCGGTTCATGCGTTTCTGAAATTCCCGCTGGTCGCCCGCAGACCAAAGGGTCCGCTGCCGACCCCGCTCGTCAATTTCCTTCCCCTCTTCATCAAACGCATGGATAATTTCGTGCCCGATAATTGCACCCAGACCCCCATAACTCCAGCCGAGGCGCCGAGTATCATAAAAGGGCCAGAAGAAGTAGCCAGCCGGCAGGACAATTCGGTTGGAATCTGGGTAATAGTAGGCGTTCACCAGAAAAACCGGTTCATCCCAAACATCACCAGGGCGGGCTGCGCCCGGACCCAGCCGCTCCGCCGCTATACGCCGAAATTTAGCGGCGTTCAGAGCGTAAATAGACTCCAGGAACCGCTCTGTGTGCAGGTCTGGCACATCTTTCGGGGCGACTACCGGTTCCGGATAGAAGACGCACGCCTTCATTGTTTGTACCTTTTGAACCAAGGCTCGTCTAGAAGCCGGCTCCAACCAGGTCGTCTCTTTTAGACGCCGCTCTGCTGCGGCGCGCAGACTCTCCACGAATTCCGTCGCACGCTTCTTTTCCTGTGGGGGCAAGAAGCGCTTGACGAATAAATACGACATAGAATCGCTCATCGTAGTGCGCAAAACATTCATTGTAAGAATGTGCTGCGGAATTTTCTTCGCTTGGCTGAGCATCAATTTCCCGTAGAGGGCAAAATGCTGCTGGTCAAACGGTGGCGGAAGGAACTGGAGGCCATGAACCGCAGTCTGGGCGGCCAAGAGGGCAGCCCATTGCGCAACAGGGAGGCTCTCAAAGAGAGAGTCCACCACTTTGAGCCAAGGGAGGCTGAGAATTCCCAAATGGTCGCTCGGCTTCAGGCTGAGGCCCAGGCCCTCTAAGAGGGGCCCCCAAGGAATGGCTTTCATCTGCCGTTGTAATTCCTCAAAGCGCACGACGAATAATTTCGTGTCATCCTCGGCCTTCAAGAGGGGTGCCGCCAATTCCGTTTCCGCGCCAATTGCCTGAGTGAGGTCCAGGCCAGGCCCCAGGTCAAATTGCTGCGCCACGGCTGCCAACAATTTCCTATACTCGCGCAAAACAGTGGAGGAACGGAGAGCGATGCCTGCTGTCTCTTTAGAGAGATAGTAGCGAGGGTCCAAGAGCCCGAGAGAACCTGGTTGAAATTGGAGGCAAAACGACAACTTCCCTCCCATAAATGTGCTGTCCACCACGGCGTCCAAAAGGGTTGGAACACCTTCCGCGATCATCTGACCGAGGCGTCGCGCAACCGCTGCTGTGTCCGCCAGGCAGGAATAGCCCCGTAGCCGCTGTTTCAACGTCTCAACATTGAACCGCTGTTTCTCGGGCCGCATCGCGGCCAGCACAAGCCGCCCTATTGCATCCTCAGCCTTCGCCGCAGCACTGCGGGTTGCTTCACCCCGCTTCGCAACCGCCGTCGCATCCCGCGCAATCTGAAAGAGAAAGCCCTCCAAGTAGTCCTCCAACTCCTCGCTGACGCTATAGGTATTCCTATACGACGGTAAAGAGGTCTTTCTCAGCCAGGTGGCATTACATGCCCTGTAGAAGTTGGCACCAGGCTTCACGTCCGGGCTTGGTGCGGGCACTTCAATGGGCACAGATGTCAAAGTCCCACTCAATGGTGCGAGTAGACTCTGGGCTGGTTTTGGGTGAGGAACTTGCTGATGAGTTTGGTGTTTTTTTACCCGATGTTCGGAGGAATTGTCCATCCTCCTCTATTGATGGGACCTTTATTTTGGTCACAGAGTCCGAATACGCTCTACGCCCTGTCTGTAGACGCCGTATCTGATAATTGAGAAACTGCCTCTCCGCCAGAGGGGACGGTTTCCGTTTGGGCAACGGCAGAAGCGGCGGAGCCAGCATGGTTGGTGGCGCCCTCTGGCTTAGACTTCGTTTTTTGCAGGGCGCCCATCAGTGTTTTCAGCAGCGGGTTTGCTACTGTCGTATCTTCCCAAGAGCATGACATATACACGTCCTGATCCACGAAAAAGTAGCAAAACTTGTTGCCTATAGTTGAAACAAGCATGTACCCTGAATTCTGAAGGTGGCCAGCAGCAATCGTCGTCTGCACATGATCATCGGGCATATGTGACCACTTCACAAGAAGAATAGCGGGGCGCAAATTATGCTCCAGCATTGACATGATGACACCGCGCTCAGCCTCCGCCGGCACATCCACTTTCAGAATATCAATGCGGGGCGGGATTCCAATAGCCCCGCATACCTTTGTTGCGACATCCAGAAATCCCTCCGTTTTGAGGGTTCCAACACCCGATAGGTCCACAGTGCCCGCCGACCACCAAGGCAGTGCATCCATCACCCGGAAATTTTTCGGTAGAATCCACTTTTCCTCTGCTCCCGCCGAAAAGGCCGGGTGTGCCGGCTCCGCCGGTGCGGCGCGTGCCTTTAGAGTTGCGCCCACTTCCGCCCAGGCGGCGGCCTGCTGCCCGCCGACAGGCACCACATGGAGAGGGCACCCCAGCGTTTCAGCGAGTTCCAGGTCCGGAAGAGCCGTGGCCGAGGCCCCCACAGACAAAAAGACTGTCTTATTCCCTTTGCGTGCGAATACGGACCAGATGTTATCCAGAATCGGAAACGGGTCCGCGCTCTTCTCAGCGAGCACGGCACTCGGAAACACATTCTTCACCGTCTCCATTGGATGGCAACTTCTGTGTTAAGCCCCCCTTTACTGCCGCCACTTTTTGCCGCAGTTGAGACATGTGATAAAGATTGTCATCGGCTCATCCGCCGAGCGCGTCTGCATCTCGTAGTAAGTACACTCCTTCTTCCAGCAGCGAGTGCACGTAAACTGGTCGGTCGCCCGGTCCTTGTTGCCTTCTAACTGTTTCTTCTCCCGTACCTGGCGCTGGTCAAACATGTCGCGCCACTTTGACGGGAAGAGTTCGTAGGTATTCATGGAGGCGATGGACTCAAAGGTCAGTTCGCCGCGCTGATAACCCTCATAGAGATCCGTGTTCCTCACATATGATTCCGGGCAGAAGTTACATGCCACATGATGCGCGTGCATCCTATATAGGTGAGCAAAGAGCGGATAATCCCATGTGCGAGCCACATGGCGTGTGCGCGCCTGCTGAATCGCGCCGTTGTAAATGGCGCGCTCCAGCGCAGCCACCGCAGCCCCATCTAGGCGCTCGCCGAACACCGTGATAAGCGCCTTACGAATCCGTTCGCGAGCCGCTGGTAGCACTGGGTCCACAGGCGCATGTGGCAACTCCTCCTGAAGTTGTGCCTCCTCTGCGAGAATGGGAGGGTCTGGATATGCCGTGCCAGCCCCTAGAAGCGCCGCCACACCGGTCTTTGCAGTGGCCTTCTTCTTTTTCGCCTTCGGCTTCGCACGGGGTGCTGCGACTGCTCCCTCTTCCTCTGCAGCCTCTGCTTCGGCCTCCTCCTCAGCCTCCTCTTCTTCCTCCTCCTCAGCCTCCTCTTCGGCCTCTTCCTCTTCCTCTTCGGCCTCTTCCTCCTCCGCCTCCTCTACAACCTCCAGTTCAGCAGCCTCTGCTTCCCCTTCAGCCTCACCTTGAGCCTCATCGGACTCGTAACCGCCATCAAACATCTTCGTGTAGAACTCCTCATACTGCTCCGGCTTGAAATGTACGGGTGTCTCAAAGGATTTTGACTCCTTTGAGGCTACAAGGACGATGTCGCCAAAGACAGGGGTTGATTCATGGGGTGGCGGGAGTTGATGTTGATTCTGTGCGTCCTCGGGACCCTCAGACACACCAAAGAGATGGAGATAGAATGGCTTCGCCTTGTAGGTTGTGAGGCATTCTACGCCCTTCTTTCGCTTCAGGAAGGCCTGAATGGCCGTGATGGTGAGCCCTCCGACAGCCTGAATAGTCGCCTCTGTGAGATCCCCCGACTGATGAAGCACTAGAATAGGCCACTTTGTTGTAGCGGAAGCAGCGGTGGCCTTCTTCGGGGGCATTACTACAACTACAGGGGTCCTGTTTGAGTGGTCTTCGGGTGGTGGGGTAGGCTTAATTTTATCTAGAGGGGCACATAAACTTCGCTCACAGAGTATCTATAAGGGATGCTGAAGAGGACCTGGAGAATATGCACCGAGCCTTTGGATGGGAAGGCAGCCGCACATGAAATTACCTTTTTCAATGCGGGAGCCTTTTGGGGTGAACTCATTACTCCGAAGGCGCAGACGACTCTTCCTCCGGGACCGCAGCAAGCGGGGCAGCGGGAGTCTGATGCTCAGTGGCAGTGTTGGGAAGTTCTATCACGGGAACTTCGGGAGGACGGCTCTCTACAGGAGATGCTTCGGCCGATGCCTGAGGATTGGGTTCCTTGGGAGATTCTGTCTGAGGAGACACATCCTTTTGTTCAAGCGCAGCAGACCCGGATTCCTGGCTGGCGTTTGGAACAGGAACTGGAGCCGCGGCCGCAGCCGCAACAGGCACAGGCTCCACAACCGCATCCCGAACGGCAGCCGCAGCCGCAGCCAACGCAGCAGCCGGATTCTCACGCTTCCCCCAGAGGCCCGAGAAGCAGCCAACAAGGCACCCGACCGAAACACGCTCACGGACGCGCTGGAGCGCGACCTTCCCATGGGCCGCCGCGACAGCAATATCCAGCACCGTCGGCAGCACTTGGATCGCAGCAATATACCCCACTTGTTCACGCTGCTCGGCAGGCACCGCAGCCTCCACAGCCTTCTTCAAGACCTCCAAAACAAACTCCTTCTTCTCCGGGCCCGTCAGGCCCTTCACTGCATTCACCTTCTCAGCCACAAAAATCCCGATACGGAGAATCTCACCGGCGTCCAACTTCCCATCCGCAAGGCACTCGCGGACCAGCGCAGTCGCCTCAGAAACAACTTGAGCGGCGGCCATCTACAAGTGTCGCATAAAATACACTCTTCTTTTTCCTTCCACGCATCAGATGTTTCAGACAATTCTGATTGGTCTAGCATTGGTAGTTCTTTCCGCCGTGGGGTATGTCTTCCTGCGTGCATATTTGAACAAGTCCAGCAAGAAGGAGGCATTCCAGGCTGCCGCTGCTTCGCCTGCCGCTTCGCTTATGCCCGCCCCCGCCGCCGCTCCCATAGCCGCTGTCAGCCCGGAACCGCCCCAGGTGACGATGCCCGCCGGCCCAAACCCCCCGAGCGCCGCGCCGCCCAAGAAGGTGACATTCGCCCCCGAAACGCAGCCCCGGGACCCCTACGACCAGCCCGAAGGGGAACAGCCGATGCGCGATTCTCTGCGCCACCCCGAGCGCTCCTTTGGTCCCGGTGTAGACAACACAAACACGCGCATTGCCGTAGACGCCGGCGTGGCGAGTAAGAATGGCAGCATGTTCTCCCCTGAATTCGCCCAAAATGGTGGCGAGTTCATGGAAGGTATTGGTGCGAATGATGCCTACGGCGAGGCCGTGTTCGCGAATGCTTAGGAGGCATTATTTGCCTTTTTCAATGTCCAGCGCCGCCCTGACGCTGTCTTCTTCCATTCCCCTGGACGATTGCGCCGGGTCCGATTCCAAGCCGCAATTTGCTGCTCCAAAAAGGGTGCTGTATAGTTTTTCATACCAGCCAGCATCCTCTTGAAGTAGTCAATCTTACGTTTCACCGTGCCGACTTTGAATGAGTTAGGCTTTCCAGAACTCTGCAAAGCAGTCAACTCCTCTTCCGCCTCCGCAATCTGCTTTTCCAGTTTCGGAATATCTGTGCGAATTCCTTCCTGCTCCGCCACTTTCATACGAAACTTCTGCGCGGTCGCAGATCGGATAAATGGCTTCCGATGCCACTCGGCTTCCCGAATTGCGGCTCGCAATTCCGGAATCAAGAGTTTCTTCTCTTTTGGGAGCAAACGCCGCAACGAATTTTTCACAACAGCCCGTGATGTTTCGTCGGATTGCTCTACAATCTTGGCAGATGTTGTGCGACAAACCAAATTATAGAAAACACCTGGCCGAAGTCTGCCCGATTTTACGAGACCGAACAGTTGCTTCTGAGATATAATAAACATAGGAGCCTTGGACATTAATTCCTCTGTGAATGTCGCAATTCCAACCCCTTTTGGCGCACTCACCTTAATAAATTCACGCACCTGTTCCATCGTAGGAAGAATACTCTTATCATAATGATCCGCGAGTCTTGAAACAGGATGAACAGCAAAATCTGTGAACTTGTCTTTGTATATAGTTGGGTCCCGCAAGGGTCCGATATTGCGCTTATAAAAAGGATATTCTACAAGACCCGAATCCATCATCATGACTTCTCTTCCGTATCCCTCATTCATGAAATGATAGGCACACAGCAAATATGAAAAGTTCGGGCAGCGTTGTCCCTCTTTGTAAATGGCAAGCGAGCCTGATGTGCTGATCGTCTCTGTCAACTCCAAGTAATTTCTAACTGGGCTTAGGAATTTGCCTTTTATTTCTTTTTCATCTTTCTTGTCTGTATATTCAAAAAAAGGCTTCACTTTTTCTATGTGATTGGCCACGATCACCTGCTCTGCAACATGCGCATCTACGACAACCGCACATCCAGGTGGAACTGTACATTTATCACTCTGTTCTTTTCCATGGCCCAAAATGAGATAGGCCGTTTGGTATTCGTCAGGCTTTCCTGCTGGCGCAAATGCCATCCTTATCAAGAGAGGACATAAAAATTGCTGCCGCGTCTAAAGGTTTATGACGATAGTCTTGTAGAGAACACCATGAGCACTAGCGCAAATGCATTGGCTAACGCTGAAGCCCAGGGAATCCGCGAAGGAACTCTGCGCACGAGCCACCGTGAGCAGCATGCGGTAAAGCGGAAGCCGGCCCCTCGCCCTCTCGCGGACAAGGCGCGGGCTCTCGTGGACGGGCTAAGCCAGGGCGGAACGATTATTCGGCAGCGACTTGACCTAGAACGCATGAAACAGCCCCTTCAAAAGGGTCTCTTCTATGTGGCCGAGAACGATGGTCAAGCGGAGACGGGATTCCTCGTCTTTCTACCGGGTGCTGCACCCGTGTTCTTCTCCACGAAGCCGAAGGCCCCGCCCCCTGCGATGCTCCGTATGCGCGTTAGCCCTGCAGTGGCTGAAGGCGGTGGTTCAGTACTGGTAGCGTCTCTGGATTCAGTGCAGCACACGCTGCGCCTAGAGGATGTGTGGCAGTGGCGCGGCGAGCGTCTGTTTGACACGTGCCCCTATTCGGGGCGCCGCAAGGCTCTCAAAGAGTTCGTGGAACGCTTCTGGATTCCGGACGCACGTCTGATGAGCGGCATCGTGACGACAGTGGTGAATCCTGTTTCCCTAGAGGTCGGGTTGAAGACCCTAGGCTCTGCCCACACGGCGGACCTCTTTCCCGAACAGGCAGGGCGCCGGCGCCTCTGGTTTGAGATTGCTGGGCGGCCGGTGGCGCAGCCAGCGTCAGCGGCTGCTGCGCCTACGCAGCAGCAGCGGGCACAGAGGCCTGCGACCGCCCCCCCTCAAACGACTGCTCCGCAACAGCAGCCACAAGTCGCCCCAACCGTCATCCGTCGTACGGCGTTTGCGAAACCTGTCCCTGATATGCCAGACATCTACGATCTATATGATGACGCCGGTTTCCCTATTAGCCGCGCTTCCGTTCAAAAATTCTCCGTTTCGCAGCAGTTGCGCTCGGCCCCTCTTGGAACCAAGGGCACACATGTTCATATTGAGTGGCGCCAGGACTTTGGCGGCTATGAAATTGCTGGGCTTGTCTAATCCGTTCTCCAGTAATCCCGCAGGAACTGAGAGTTAGCCCGTGCGCCTCGCAGCCGCTCACCGAGAGCCATGAGGTCAGGAATTTGGCGCACCATTCGATGCGTCGGATAATCGTTTCGCAGCCTGTCGTAATAAACCTTGTAGGATTCTTTGAACACAGTCAAACTACTACAGGAAAGAGGGAAAGGCGCAACATTTTCAAACTGAAAGGTGCTGAGCGCAGCAGATAGGTGCCCCTTTACAGTATTGAAAGCCTCCGCAGTAGGAAAGCGACCTGCGATGCCCTGCGCTATACAATACGTGAGGAGGCGTCGGCGTCTGTCTAGATTTCCCTGCGTCTGCCCCAGCAGCGTTTCAATCTGGGCGAGAATACCTATAACTGCGGCTGAGTTGTTCGTAGTCCCTGTTATACCCTGGACGGCGGCCCGCACAGTCTGGAGTGCTTCCATAGTGGATGAGAGGGCCGCGGGTGCTGCCTGTACCTGGACGACTGTCGCACGGCACATCGGACAGGTACCGTGCGCGAGGAGCCAGGGCTCCACACAGGTCGCATGGAACAGGTGATCACAGCCACGGAGAGCGCGGCAGCGGTCCCCCTCGGCCAGGTCTTCCATACAGATGGAACAGGACCCCTCTTGGCCGAACAGGTCAAACAGTTCCGTACCCGCTTCTAGAGTCGTCATTCTCTGGTGTGACTACTAGGTAAACTTACCCGTAACTCAATTTTTATAGTCGCCAATATCAGAAAGATGGCGAAGAAGAGAGGACGCAGTAGCCGGCGTAGCCGTAAACAGCGCGGTGGGGCGACACCGTATTATTCATTCGGCTCCGCCGTCGCGCCGGGTGCACCATATGCAGCCAAAGTGGAAGTTCACGATTCTCCCAATGTGACGCGCCCGGGATTCCTGGCGTCTGCCAACGCGGGCACGGGAGGTCTCCCCGGGTTCACGGGTGGGGGCCGGCGTCGTGGTAAGCGCGGGGGCTTCAACTTCTTCAAGTTTGCGCGTAACTCTACGCGCCGTGTCGCGAAGATGGGTCGCAATTTGGTCCGTCGTGGATCCAAGACGCTGAAGCGCTTCCTCCCGAAGCAGCGCGGTGGTCGCTACACGGTGGATGTGGGTGGCGCAGTGCTCGGCACGAATGTCTTCGCCCCGGTGAACCGGATTGCGTGCGAGGGTTCCACGCCCAATCCGCTAAATCCGGGGCCGCACACGCCTTCCACGCAGCCGCCTATCCTGCGCGGAGGCGGAAAGCGTAGCACACGCAAGCAGAAGGGCGGCGTCTGGGGCGTTGATTCCGCCGCCTATTATGCCCAAACAGCCGGCTACGGGAATACCCCCTCCACATGGGTGAGCAGCACAGGCACACCCTCCATGCTCCAGACCCCCTATGCGGCCGGTGCAATGAACCCCGCCTGCCTGAAGACGGGTGGCGGAAAACGTAAAGGAATGCGCCGTCGGGGACGCAATGGCTCGTGCCGCAACGGCAGATGCGGCTATTAGACGCAAAATCTGACTGAAAAAGTATCACACGAAGACATCGCGACGATTTCTTCGTGGGAAACTAAGCAGCACTAAAATAGGAAAATGGGCTTCTCCAAACGATACAAGAAACACCAAAAGGGCGGTGTACTTCGCACCGGAATAGATGTAAATTCCATCGCATCCTTCAATCCGGCAACAATGCCAGGGCTAGTCTTCTGGTTCCAGACCGGCGCCGCCTCCATCCAGGAAACCCCCATCAGCGAATACGCCGTCAAGCAACTCCCTCTGATTCGCATTTCCCTCATGGACTCCTACTCCTCCAATATGACACAGCCAATCATTACAGAACTCAAAAGTGCCCTGCCTGATAAGCCAAATGGCCTGGTTCGCCTAGAGGCTGTGGAGACCATGTCCACAATGTTTCCCACACTCTATACACCCGCCGGCGGAGAGCCACCGGGCATTGACATCTCCTCTTTCAAAGAAGGCCCCGACGCTGATACACAGTCCGTCACACTCATATCACGTGAGCCGATTGACCTGCCCGAAAAGCACAGCATCATGTTGGACGCTGACGGCGTTGCCGTCAAATATAACTCCATTCTTGACCGTATTCTCGTCACGGCTGCAGCCGTGGCTGGCCCGTCCACATATACGACAGACGCTGCCGGAAAGACCGTGCGTGTGCCCACGGCTCTCTTGCGCGAACTGCTCGTGTTTGACCGGGAACTGGCGCCGGAGGAGAAGCAGAAAGTGGAGGGCTACTTGGCCTACCGGGGAAATACCCAGTACATGCTCCCCCCTGACCATCCCTATGCGCCGGACTTGTCCGCCGATCCCGTTCTCACAGCCCCCCTTGAGTCCCTGAACGGCGTATTCACGACTCTCACAGCCGCGGCCGAACGCCTGAAGACCGACTATGCCACCTATTCGGCAAAGGTGGGGCCCGATGCGCTCGCCCCCGAGTACCAGGCCATCTTGAACCGGGTGACGGAGCGGATCATGACAATCACTACCCTCCGCCGCCTTCTCTCCAAAGGTGTGCTGCTCACGCGTGCCAAGGTCCGGGGGATGGACTACACCTTGGAGGATGTGTTCGGAGTCATCAATGCCGGAGGACTCTATCCGACCCCGATCAGCGAAGCCCAACTCAAAAAGGAAGTGGACGACTCCAATGCAGCCCTCGTGGCCGCCAAGGAGTTCCTCCCCAAACTCGCCACGGCGGACCAAAAGGTTGCGGAGAAGGTGTTCGCCGCGGATGAACAAAAGGTGGATGCCGCCCGGGCGGAGGCAGAGACGGAGGAGCGTCTCCGGGATGTGGAGGTGCAGACCCGCCGCCGCGAGGTTGTTCGCGCCCAACTCCAGATCCGGGCGGAGTTGGACCGGCTGGGCAACACACTTCTGAATCCCCACGTGGAGGCGTTCCGGACCGAACTGGAGACAACCCGGGAGGCATTCCAGTTCCAAGAGAAGTTGCGCCGGGATCGCCTCCGGGAGGTGGAAACTCGCCTCCAACCTCTCCGCCTTTCTTTCGGGGACGGGACCTGGGTGGCCGAGTTCCGGGAGTTCATAGACACGGAGAAAACGGCGGAGGGGAACTACCGACACCCGACCCTCCAGACTCTCAAAGAGGTCTGGGGCACAATCCAGGCTGCAGCCGAGGCGGGGGATATTGGCTATTTGACCACCCAACTTGGCCGGATCACTGCCGAGAGCATTTCCCTCTTGGACGCCTGGGCTCCTCGCCGGTCCCTGGCCCTCTTCCGCCGCCTCTATGTTGCCCATGTCCGTCAAGCCTTTGAGCGCGCCGAACAATGGATGCGGCTTCTCATGGATCGCTTGAAGACCGTAGAGGAAGCGGCGGATCAACTCGCGGCCGACTTGAACACTCTGCGCCGCCTGAAGGAGGTTACGCCGTTTCGGCCAACCTTTCTTATGGCCTCCTTCCTCCCGCTGGAGCCGATCTACTTTGCCCGCCTCTCCCCGGCCGATGCCTCCCTCCTGAACGGTTACACCCATATTCGCACGGACGCCGCAGGAGTTCCCCATGCCGAACTGAATGCCGCCGGGGATCTGGATGTGCAGTTCATGTTCCCCGATCTCATGAAGGATCTCGCCCGGAATCCGGCGGCGGATGGCCAGGCTTTCTCGTACGCTTCTGGATATTTGGATCCGAAGACGAAGGTCCCGGTTCCCCAGGTTCTCAACCTGGTTCGCATTCAGGCTGACAGTATCCTTCCCCGTCTACCGCCCTCCCGCATTCCTCCTCTCCGGCCGCTGGCTCCGCCTCCCTCCGAACTCTCCCGAGATCTCGTGAATTGCGTGGTCCAGATGGGAGCGGACGGGCCTCAGGCCCCGATCGCGCTCCCCAAATACGCCGTTCCCGCCGAGGCCTTCTATTGCATTCAGAACACTGGGAGCCTGCCCCTCTATGTGCGCAACCCGGGGGCTGTGGAGGATACTATAGACCTGGTCGGCCCGGGCGAGGTCGGAGTCTACATGTACGGAGAGGGGACAAGCCTCTCTTCCACTCCTGGCTTTGCCTACGGCCACCAGGTGTGGCAAGAGGGGCGCCTACCATACGATACACTCCGGAACTGCCCTCGGGCTGCCTTTGGGGTCCATGTAACGGATCTAAAGACAACGATTTACTGTACAGGCGCCACTAAAGGGAAACCCGAAGCCCTCCTGGACGCTAGCGGTTTCTTTGTGCCGGTGCTGGCTTCACCGGACGGTGCCACCTACGATCTGGACGATTTCGCCTTCAGCAATCCCTACGGCGTCCAACTCCTTCCGGAGTGCAAACTGGAAGACCTCATCTTTGATCGCTTGGCCGGAAAGGGACAGGTGTTCCAGCCGGCCAGTTGGACCATACCGGTGCTTGCCGATTCCAAGACAGGTGCCCTCATTCTCTGTAGCCGTCCCGGCGTTCCGGCGGCAGACGAATTCGGATTCGGGAAATTCGTGAGTAGCCCGGTTCTTTGGAACGGAGGAGCGGCGAAGTGCAAAGGGTCCGGGGAGGACATTCGGCTGGCTTTCAGCGACGCCAGCGGCCAACAATCATTCCTCCATCCGGATGGCCTCTCCTTCTCCCGCCTCTTCCGGAGCCAATTCTGCAAACCCTTCCGGCAGGCCGATGGAAGCCTTGCTCCAGTCTTCACGACGGCCCAAGAGATCCCTCTTGTTGGCCCCGGCGGCGCCTTCATCCTGCTCCCCCCGAATGCAGCCCAGACACCGAACGACACCTTTGTGTACGCGGAGCCGGCGGGAGAAATGCATCAAGCATTCCTCCTCTCTAAAGCCGCCCCGATCGTGGAAGGCAAGGCTGCACAGGCTCCCTATCGGGCCACAGAGGCAATTATTCATAATATGTCGGTTGAGCGCAAGGCTCGCGAAACCATCAATAGATTTGTATCAGGCTTCCAATATTCTAAAGAAACACCGAAGCGGCTCACAGCCGCCGCGGAAGCCATTCGGTCCCTGGGAGATGTTGTGACAGAGTCAGTGCGTGCCAGTATTGCTGACACCATCAAGATGGTAGAGGAGCGGCTTCAGACATACACCGAGTTTGAGGGAATGATTGAGCGCCTTCAGCGTGTAATGAAGGATGGGGAGGTGCCAAATGATATAGCAATTACACTCAGTGTTTTGGAATTGAAATTGCGAGACAAGATGATGGAAATTATGGCGATCGTGGAGACGGTCCAGAAGCCGGTGGAGAATTACACCTTCCTCTTGGAACGGCTTACAGCGGCGAAGCAATTTGTGGGCCGAATGCGGAGCCTGGGAGAGGAGACGTTTAAGCGGGGCTACGACGCAATTCAGCGGCTCTACAAAATTCATCTGGACCGGACGAAATCCATCTCGTCTCCCGAAATTGATTCCGTCACTGCGCAATTGAAAGAGAAGGAGGTGACATTTAGGGCCAAACAGACGGCTCTAGAGGGGCGGATAGGAGAACAACCAGACACGGTCTCAGAAATTCGCGAGTGGCTGTTGGACCTCCAGCAGGATGCGGCGAGGCAATTCACGGAGATGCAGACCGCAGAGACGCTGGTGACGCAGCAATTGTTGGTGCGTCTTGTTACAGCAGAGGCGGATGATGTGGCGGCGGCCACAAAAGAATTGGAGACGCTAAGGGCTCAGGCAGATGATCTCCATGTACAGGGGAAATTGCTGGCAGGCCTTTTTGAAACACGGACCGAACCCTCAGCCTTCACAGACCCTGCTACCGCAGGGATACAAAAGGGACCGTTTATTCACTTGAAGACACCTTCTATTGAGGGCGATCTAGTACCCCTTTTGGGCCGTGAGAATACTGCTGTAGGTTCTCTTGCAGCCCAAGGTCCCGCAATTGCACCTCTCTGGGCGGATATGAACTCCAGGCCAATCCCTCCCGCCACGGAGGGAGCCGGTGCGACAGCGTTACGGGGCTCAGTGGAATCGGCACGTGATACTGTTGCGCATATGCGCAGTGTGCTGGGCTCCATGCAGGCTCGCCTAGCAGTTCCTTTTGAGGTCTACACGAACTCGGCAAAAGAGATGTATGACAGCCAAAAGGCGGCGATTCAGGCGGCATTGGCTGCACTAAAGGGTCGCGCAATGGAATTGGACTCGCAGCGTATCGCAATTACCACGGCGGCGCAGAGCCTGGGCGAGACACTGACAGAAGATGAACAGAAAAGGCTGAAAGGGGTCCAGGACCAGATTGAGGCAACGGCTCGCAAACTCACGGTGGAGAGTCTGCAGCCCGAGATCCTCCGCACGCAGCCTATTTTAGAAGGCCAGCAGACGAATCCGTTTGCTGTACAAGCGATTCTGAAGGGGTTGCAGGACTTGCAGCGGAGCGGTGACACATATGCGAAAGAGATGGAGGGGCATGTGGCGGCCTTTAAGGAATTTCGCCAGACGTTGGCTGACCGTCTAGTGAAGGTATTTGAGGAGCAGCGACGGACACTCAAAGAGGACTACGACGGTTTTCTAGCGACAGCGACGGCTGAGAGAGCAGCGGTCGCAGAGGCTCACCGATCCGAACTGGATGCTCTCATGGCTACCTCACCGACAGACGTGCCAAGCGCCTTGAAAGCAATAGGAGATGTTGGGCGTTTACGAGCGGCAGCCCTAGGCTAAAGAAAATCGCTCAACCTACAAGAGATGCTTCGTTCCCGACAGCAAACAACACGAAAAATTCAGAGGGGTGGTGATTATATCAGCACCGTTCTGAGTACGGTCTTCATGCCATCCTCTATTACATTATCCTCTATCTCCGCAATTACAGGAGCAGCGGGCCTATCCAGTATCGCCGACTGGACACAATTGACAGTTACACAAATCAATAACATGATTCAAACAATTCAGGGTCAGATTGACACGAATTCAACAGAGATTGACAATTTGACTTCAACAATTAATGTGTATAATAGGTTGATTGACGTTGATCCTGGCTACAAGGCACTCTATGAAAATGCAAATACGATTTATGAATCAACACTCACACAATACATTAATACTAGCAGTCTTGTGGAACGTCTCACCAGTACGTTCTTGGAGGATACGCGCCTTCTCAGTTCCTATAGTACAACCGCGTCCCAGTATCTGAGCAGTCTGGAGGCCGCCAGACGTGACTACAGCACGCTGCTTTCTACGGCGGGACAACTTGTGCCCCTCATTCAATCGGAATCGTCAACGCTCGCGGCGTACACGTCTTCATTTATTACTGTCTCTTCTTCCTGTATTAATTATGCGCCAGACATATCGGTATACTTAAACTCCACAAATATGGTGAGTAGTGTTCTAAATCAATACCGCTCTACTTTAACACAGGTCACGTTAGACTATAACACCCTTTCAACATCACTCCTTTCCACTCCGACCGATCCTATTCTTATTAGCAAGGTAGCCACGGCAGATAATTATAAGAGTACAATCGGCGGAATTGTTACGAATCACCAATCTCTTTTCCTTGACCTACAAAATAGTTACCAGAATATTCTAATACAGTCCACGCTGAGTTCTCCAATTTATTCTACAATGATGGGTGGCTGTGATATCACTATGAAAAATCTAATGGACGTTATTCAACAGACAAGTACAAATATTTCAATGTACATAGAAATCTCTACATCGTATAATGTTGGAAGCAGTGCCTTTTGGTCACAATATACCTATTGGTCCACGCTGGAGGCACAGGCAAATAGTACACTTGCCGTCTTCCTAGATCAGAGAAGCACACTCCGTTGGAGACGTGATTGGTTGGCGGGGGAGATCAGTCGTCTTTCAGGGGATCTCCGAACGAAACTAGGCACATTTGATACGAATGCCGCGACCTTTTATTCCAAGAAGCGGATTGAAATTGAGAATGAAGTGCTTGAGCAGCAGAATGCAGCGCGCGAGTGGAATGCCTATACGGGTCTTCTGACGTCACAACTCATGTACAAGAAACTGGAACTATTTGATATTAGAGATACACTTTCTTGGCAAATTCAGAGTACTACGCAAGCAGGTGACATGACTCTCAAAACAAATCTAGAAGGCCAGCGTACAACACTAGAAAATGATCAGGCAAGTCTCCAGCAGCAGGTGAATAGCATGAACCCTCTGGATTTGAAATTCATGGAGTTGGACGGATTTTTTGAGAACGAACGGATTTATAAACTCAGTTTTATAGATAAACGTAAGGATCTTACGACTATGGAGCGAGATGTCATCGCAAATCCGCCTACACGGAACACAATTCGGGCCCAGTATGATCAGATTTGGGCAGATATGAATACTGCAATTCAGAATGCAAATACACAGATTGTCAATAGAAACAATAAATGGAATAATGAGATTAAAACAGTCTTAGACCAGGTAAAAGGTTCACTTGCACTTGATCCTCTCAATAAGTATGTAAATTCATACGATCCATTCGGTGCATATTTTAATTTTTTGACAACTCAGATTCCTCAACAAACCAAGGATACGATGAGTGTTACTTCCGAATATGCTCTCTTGCCGGCGATTGATTTTGATAAACCTCTAGCGGCCTATCCGCGAATACTATAGACTTAGCAACGGTTTGGAAATTCATATCAGCACGCTCTTTTTCTTTCAGGCCAACGCGCATTTTAAATGCGTGTTGGCCGGCGACCCGTACGGATTTGTAAATAGATATCTCGCGCATTTTACTTTCAGTAGATTGTGCGAGCGCTCATTTAAAATCCGCACGGGTCTAAAGGAATGCAGTGTGCTGTCGTCGTTGCTGCGCCCCTCAAGGTCTAAACTAAAAGGTAGGTCTAGGGTAGAATGTATCGCCCTCCCAAACGATGGGTGGGCGTCGGTGGAGACTATAATTTAGATTCAATACGAACAAACAGACAATTATATACTGACAATGTGTCAAGCCCAATAATTCAAACTACTATTGATCCTGCTCTGTATCGCTATATTGGAAAATTTACGCTGGTAGCAACATCCAATAACCAAGTATTTACTCCTCCACCCAATACTCTTGCCTATAAATTTTATTATACGGGGAGTACATGGGGTGATGTCCCCTCTTTTTCGCTTAATATTTCCGATGTAAATGGTACAAATAAACTCCAGGATTTTTTGGATGGCATGGGGAAGATCTTCATGATTCGTAGCAGAACTTCAGAATCTGTGCTTAAATTCATCACTACTATCTATAAGTTATCTGGCTCCACAACAAATAATACAAATTTTGATGTGAACTTGACGAATGCGGCTCAGCGTTCTGCAACCAAAATTCTTACGTTTGAACATACATATCGGTTTCCATCAATAGGTATACCGAAACCTGGAGAGGAGTACGATATCTATTGGTATGATGATCAAACCGCATCTGCCCCGCCAGCGGCAAATATCGCGTATTATCAACGGATTTTGAGTACAGCCATAGACTCAGTGGTATTTAGCACACAACTTAGTACACAATATTTAAATAAACTGGGTTCCGCCGAAACAAATATGATTACAAGTACATTTAATTTCTCAACAACATTTCAACAATATTCAACGCTGGATTCCAGATATCAATCGTCTTTCCTAAACATGAGCAGTGCAATCGCGTCTCTGAGCAGTCTATCCACCCTCGTGGGTATTTCCACGGCGTCTATGACTGCTCAGTATGAGAGTTTGAATCCCGAATTTATTGGATTACGTGGTGATTACAATTTTTCCACTTCTCAATATAATATATATTTATCAACGTTTAACTCCATCTCAACATCTGTGGATCTCATGGACACAATTCGGGAACGATTCCGCGCCGAAGGAACGAGTCGCGCAATTTCCAGTTTGACCGCGGAATATCCCAACCTATCTAGTATTCTATTGTCAATGACAGGCGATCCATCGCTCTATCAGCGGGGTGGTGGAGTTTTACAGCCCTATGAACTCTATCGCCCCCCCTTTCGCGCCGAGCGCATTAGCACACTCGTTCAAAAAATGATAGATGAACAGATTCAGACAAGTGCACTGTCTACAGTGTCTAGCGCGTGGGCCACTGAATTCCAGATCCGCACAGGGAAACAGAGCACTATAAGCACAATAGAGGCTTCTACTAGCGCTCTGTATATACAGTATACAAGTTCTAATGCGGCCTACATTCAGTATAGAGATTACTATGATAGCACTATGATACAAGTAGCACTAGATCTTGGTGTATCCACTATGGAGGGGAAGAAAATGTCCTTATATAATCTTGGTATTGATATTACCAAGAAAACGGCCGAGTTGGCAAAGTTAGATGCCAATATTCAGATTGCGGACAATATTTTAACCGCGCTCAATCAGACTCCATCGCAGGTATATGATCTGTACCTGGACACAATTCCCACAACGTATGCACCCATCCTGGACGGCACGAATATACCTTCTCCAAATTGGTCACAGCCGATGCAGATTGAATTGCGAGATTTAGGGACAATATGGAAAACGCGGGATTTTACAACACTTAAGAATCTCTATGGTTCTGCTGGTGCTACCCTCTACTTTAAATACAATACCAATCAATTTTCTCTACAATTCTCTGCAGATACTACAACACCCTATCAAGGGGTAACATGTAAAATTTGGCGGGCTGGAAATTGGGTTACGCCGACAACGGCCGATATTCCTGTAAGTATGGACGTTCCCAACGCAGTGTATGATTATATCACGTATAAAACCGTGGAAATTGAAGTGAACTCCGCTGCGATTCAGTTTGTGGATACTACCTACAGTGCCGTGCTAAAACAGAAGAATTATACAAACCTCTTGCAAAAATATGGAACAGAGAATTGGATTGAGTTTACTCTACCAAATGGTTCACTCTACCGAATGGGATTTTTTTCTTTAGGAGATACTGCTACACAGCACCCTGTAGCCTTAGAAAAATACACAACTGCTTGGGGGCCTGCAGCACTGGCTGATTTCGGTGGGGTCCTAACTGTCTCCTTGCTACTACGCCCTTTTGTAACGACGATTCGATTCGCGGCAACGAATACGCTCAAAAAAACGAATTACTACAGTATTCTCAATACTAATTTTAATACTCCCACGCCTTCCTACATCTATTTTGTCCATAAGGATATCGTAAACGTGGCGCGGTATTTCAGAATGAAATTCACGGCAACGCAGACGACGACTACACATCAGATTACGCTGGAGCAGTATCTAACTACAAATGCTTGGGGGGTGCCTGAAATTACATTCCCTATAGGACAGGATGTTCTAATTCAACTCACGATAGAAGCGGTGAATCCAACCACAGTGGGCCTGCAAAAAACAACCTTTGAAACACAGCGAACGAACCTAGATTCCACGATCACGGGGCTCAATGTTGAAAGAGCCGCTCTAGAGGCCGATACACGAACGGAAGTTACAACGCTGTCCACAAACGTGATTGGTCAATGGACAGAATGGATTCGGAGCACGATTGAGGTGGAGGCCCATAAGTATACTGATATGGTACAGAATAAGGCTGATTATAGCACACTTTACAATCGTTGGATCACAAGTACTTCAATGAAGATATTGAGTTCCTTTGTTGAACAGAAGCGACTCTCTACATTCAATGGCTATAAGGCTGTAAATGATTCTACCCTGAGCACCTATCAGGCCATAAGTCGAACATACTACAACATGGAATCTGGTCTACAGTCCACGATTGTGGTGCTTCAAGAACTAGACTCGGATATTCGCAATGAGAGAGTGCGCTGCTCAGAAATCCAGACACTGTGGAATTCCTATATTGCCGACTACTATTCTAAACGGCAAGAATATGACGACTTAACCCTACAGCGTATGAGTATCGCCTATAGCAGTGGGCGTGTTTTTGTACCATCACCTGAAATTCCAGAAATCAGTACCATGAGCAGTTTTAATGAAAGCATGTGGCGCTACGTGAATCAAATCTCGGATCTCTCTTACACGGTCCAGCAGGGCGGACAAGTTCCTATAGATGCTTTAAGTTCTATATTTGATATCTTGAGCACAAGTGGTATCGGTGTTTCAACCGTATCTTCACAAATTACAAATGTAGTTGATATAACGGCTGCACTCGCTTTACAGGGAGAATCCCTAAAACTTTTTCATGAAGTTTCACAATTATATGACTCGTATATCTATTATAATAACAAAGTAACGTATGAGAATTTTATATATACTATTGAAGAAATTTCCTCACAAGTGCGAAATGGAATTGCAAATTTACGTATGAAAGAAATTACGGACCCCCAGATGTCCACATTTACAGCAGGGGGGCTGACACAAATGCGGTCTCTGCGCGGTCGGCTCTCAGATTTTATGAATTTGCTACACAATGAGAAGTCTGCGCGTGAGCAATTTTCGGACCTATTAATTCAATACGATGAACAGCAGTATCGTATCAAGGCGAAGGTGGACGGTGCCTACTCGGTGGAAACAATGCGGAACTTGGCTGCGTCCCTGGATGCAGCAATTTACACCTGCAACTCGTATATACCCTATAGGAAACAGCAATATGATGCCCTCCAAGCCGCAATACGATCAGTATCTACATTCAACTATTTTGACTCGGAATCTGCTGGGCCACTCTATAATACTCTAGGTATCCGTCAAGAGGGGAAGCCCCCCTTTCAGTTAGCCCCGCGTGTGCCGATTCCGATGGAGTTCACAACAATTGATGCGCGCCGAGTCTGGTTTGTTCCTGGTGGTACAATTTTACCTGAAATTCCTCAGTGCGCAGATAATTCTAAGGTGATCGCTGCTGCGAGCCCTGAAACTAGACCAACTACAGTGAACCCAACGACAACAGCCGATACACGCTCATGCGGCGTGAATGCGCGTTACGTGGATCTCGTTACACTTCCTGGTGGCACTTTTGAAGGAATTCAAGTTATTGTTGTAGATAAAAACGGGCGAAATGCGGCATTTGGAAAGCGTGTATTGTTAGAGCCCCTCTCGGTGTCAGATGCAACAAAAACGGAAGCACAACTCTTGACAAATGGTGCCCCCTATTCACAAGATATGAATAAGCGTCTCAGCCTGACGAACCAAGTGTTTTCAGTACCTAGCGGTCTCACAACCATTCGTATTGACCTTGGGGCTACAACAGAAATCACCTCCGTACGTTACATGAAAACGACAGATTCCACATTCAATTCTGGAGACATTACAGTTTCTCTCAAGAATGAGGCTCTTGTAGAAGTCGCGGCAAAGCAGTTGTTTACGAATCTAGAGTCAGTCGTCCTGGATTTTCGCCCCATTCAATCCAGCAACTGCCCTATAGACATTGTGCGAACTCGCCGTGGAACCTGTGGAACGATGGCACGTTATTTGCGCCTGATGCCACCCAACCCTTTCCCCTCCCTCTATCAATTCCAACTGGCACAGATTGTTGTTGTAGGCACACAGGGTCAGAATCATGCACTCGGCAAAGCAGTCACACTTTTTATGAATAGTACCAGAACCGTGCAACCTGCGAGTCTCACGGCTGGCGTGTACAGAGCCCGCCCCCAGGGTGAATCTGTACAAATCGCTGTGAATGCTACAGGTTATCTGGAGATTGACCTAGGTGCCGAACAGGATGTGGCGGCAGTCCAGATTCATAATCAGATTGATGCCATCTTTTTGGACGGTGTGCGTGTGCAACTCTACACGGAGGATTTTCTGCCTGCTGGGACGGAAGAGGTTGTTACAGGGAACCGGCGCAAAGAGGTTGTGAATTTCACGTATGCAACTGCGGATGAAAACTGCAGCACGAGTCTGCGTTGGCCAGCCTATTATGGAAAGGCGGGAATTCTTGCTAATGGCATTCAACTCACACAGACAGCGGCAAGAGCGCTTACGTTCGGTGCAGTTAAAGTGATTGACCGCTCGGGCCGCAACATTGTTCTATTCCGCGACGTGGAGACGAATCCTGGTACGGTGAATCCGGCGCGCATTGCCGCCATTCAAGAAGTAAATAGCGCGAGAGAGGTTGTAACACCTTTCGTATCGGTTGCATCAACAGCCGGCCAGTATGCAAAAATCATGTTTGCGAATCCCTCTGAAGTGTGTGCCATCTATGTGTATGCCGCGGCAATGGGGGGAACACTCGGCGGCATTCGTTTGGACTTGTTAGGTTCGGCAGGGGCTGTCGTCGCAGATGGTGGCTCAACCGCTTCGTTTACTCTGGACCCACAACTGGACACTGTATTTCTGGATACTCGCTATGATCCAGATACATCAGACTATCCTACTACCGAAACGGCGCCAATTACACGCTACGGGCAATTTGGACTCTATGCGCAGAGCGTGCAGATAGGGCCGCTACCCTTTCCGCCGTGGCGCCTGGGTTCCCTGTTTGTTCTTACAGACATCCAAAACAATACGAGGCCGTTTACAATTGCCTGCTACAATTTTGAGAATACATGGAAAACGCTAGACTATGCGAATTTGCTTGCGACGTACCCTGTAGGAACTCCCTTTTATTTCTCCTATAACTCTAAATTCTTCAAAGCCACTTTCAATGCTGCGGAAAATGACCTGATTCGCAACACAACGTTTCAAGTATATACAAATGGTTCCTGGGCCACAGTTACTTCTGCGGATTTGCCGTTTGAATCGGCCAAACCTGTTCCCTTCACCATTCAGATCCTTTTGAATTTAAATACAGCGACGGCGGGCTGGATTCCGTCCAATATCTGTATCACAGACGGCACAGGAAAACCAATCATGCCTCTCATTATCAAATCTTACACAATCAGTTTACTACGTTACGATAATACTTGGAGAGAGGCCGACTACGACGCGCTACTTGCCGCATATCCCGTCGGTACCTACTTCTATTTCATGTACAAATACAACAATTTCCGTATGCGATTCAATGCACCAGAAAACCCGCAGATTAAGAACACGACGGTGGAAATTCAGCGCGGGCAGAATGCCTGGGGGGTCCCAACCGCGGTGGAACTGGATACGACACCGAATGAGACATCGGCGCACGTTCAGATTGTGATAGATGTATTCTTGGGCGGTGCGAGTGCCTCTGTTACAACAGGAACAACTGGAGCACGTACAATGGAACTAAAGTTCGGTCGCCCGTTTGAGGTGAATGCTGTTCTTCTCCACTCTACGGAATTCGGTGGAACGGCCAAGACGGCAACGCTGATTGACTGTAATGACAGCCCTGTTTCCACTGCGCTATCAGGGTACATACCCGTGCCTTATATGAATATCAACTGGCTCCCTATTGATTTCCGCCGGCGCAAACTGGATGATGAGTATTCTGGGCCCGTGGCGCCATATCCGATTCAGTACGGCCCTCACAACGCCGGTGTTCTCGCCCGCTATATTGAAATTCTTCCCAAAGACTATCTAACACCCCTCTATATCTCTCAAATCGTCGCAATCAATGCGTGCGGACGTAATGTGGCGTTCATGAAGGATGTCTATGCACCGAATCCGGCATCATTGACCGAACAGGGACCCAACCTAGTTGTAGACGGCCGCTTTGAAGATGAACTCACGGTTGATTTCGCCCAGACAATCATTTACGACGCCTACAAACAGAAGCCAGAGGCAGACAGTTTCAAGTCGGCAACGGGAACCGGTATGCGTATTATTATTGACCTGGACCGGTTTGTTCAAAAGGGATACACAGCAGGGGATAGAACATCCCTCTGTAATAATCAAGTCTCCAATGGGGCCTGCGGTATAGCCGTGGGCGACCAATACACCTATAATCATGAGATCAATAGCGTCATTTTCATCGCACCACAGGGCCGTGCCGACGAGGCTGAAGGCGCAATTGTGCGTCTCATAGATGCGAACGGAGCGGTCGTTGGGGTCCAAAAGGTTACGCGCATCGTGAAATTGTTCGGTGTGGATTTCCTGGATTTCCGCCGTGACACCAGTCGGAATTTGGGCCTGGATCTTGTAGAAAAGCCGCGGGCGAATGTGCGAACGGAGGGGTGTGGAATTTTGGTGCAATACGTGCGCGTAGAACAGGTGCCGCCCTATACGGACCCTGTGCAACTTTCCCAACTCTTCGTGATCGGCCTTGACGGCCAGAATAAGGCCCTCTACAAGCCGACACGCTGTTACGATTCTGCTGACAGTGCATACGACCTCTCGTTCCGCGCCGTGGATGGGAAATACTATATCAAATCGCCAGCCGACGGCTATATGTCATCTGCAGGCCCTGGGCGTTACCTGGAGGTGAATCTAGGCTGCCCTACCCCAGTGACAAAAGTCTGGCTGGTGAATCTGAATACTGGAAATGCGGCGACGGACGAGCAGCGCCTATCTCGCATGCGCATAAAACTCTACAATGAGAATCGTGATGTTATCGCCGTGCAGACACTGGGCTCCTCAATAACATCCTCTCCGACTACGCCTGGTGTTCGTATGGTTAATATCGCACAGCCAACGGAAATGCGCACAATCAAGGCAACAGGTGTGGATATCAAGGCCCAGTTTTTCAACAAGAAATACTCGGAAAATCTTTTGCCGATGAAGCCTGATACGACGGGGCTGGTCACGAACTCTTCTCAGTACACGGCTGCATCATTTACGGCCGGCTGTGCACCAGATATTCTTCCTATTGCGAACACACCCTACACGATCGGGCCGAATCGTGGCCTCTTGGCCTATTTTGTTCGCATTTACAATCCGAACTCTTATATTCAAATCTCCCAACTTCTCCTCTTTGATGGAACGGGCAATATGATGAATCGTGCGATTCCTGCCGGCCGCGTGTTTGCGACGAACGTGCTCGGCGACCGGTACCCCGAATACGCCATAGACAGTTCGGGCGGATTCTTCCATGCGAATCGCGATGATATGTTCTGCTACATGTCTGAGATGAAGCCCTATGAATACTGGCAGGTGCAGGTGGAGGATACGGCCGCCGCGGCGGGCAAGGAAATTATAGGCCTGAAATACTTCCCGCCGAAATTCAACCGGCTGCGCAACATCGGTCTGCGATTCCAACTCTTGGATGCGGCCCAGAATGTCTTTTCCGAGTACGTACTGAAAGAGGGGGAGCACGCGTCGAACGAATTCTGGGTGGACTTCCGAATTCGTGGGCCGACACCTCTGGATCCTCTCAATCAATACTGCATCCCTAG
>JACCDW010070395.1_pt1 | contig 25516 bp, 65 predicted proteins | sample 7449781 | NCBI WGS metagenome assembly JACCDW01 (sample SAMN15323449, study PRJNA562643) | freshwater metagenome | isolation source: river surface water | place: USA:Blue River Watershed | collected 2017-08-18
ATCTATACAATTATCCCAATGAATAATAACTTCATTATCGGTTGCATCATATTCACCGCAAGTATCGTCCTCACCACATCCCTTTCGTATGTACCATTTCACTTCGTATCTTTTACGTCTATTCACACCCAGAGTGCGTTTGCACCATCGCAATGCCATACTACCAATACGGACCGCATCACGTCTGCCTATTGATTCAATTGATGTATCTAATGTAATTCGCATTCAGTATTACTTTATTTAAAAAAAAATGGGATAGTGCTCTCGGACACTATCCCGCAATAATCGGTAGGCGTATGTAAAGTATATGTAAAGTAAATGTAAGAGAATAACCATTACCGAGATACCTTACCGATATGGAGCGACGGGTAGGAATTGAACCCCTCCTTCCAGCTGGAATGCTAGATGTGCATCCATTACACTTCCATCGCTTCACCCTGTTTAGGGATTGTGGGATGGCCGGTTGAATACTATACCGGCCATTGGTCCCACGTATTACTTAATTGGTTGCAATGATTCAGCATTACCACTACCTTCTGCTGGTGCAGAAACAGTAGTATCTACTGGAGCGTTTGCAACTGTATCAACTACAACAGTCGCTGAAGTTGAATCTGTGTTTTCAGATGAAGTTGATGCACCACAAGAAGCGATTGTAAACATCATTGCGATTGCCATAGCGCCAATCTTTGCTTTACCTACGATAGTGCTCAAACGCTTTGCGTTATACAATGCACGTGTAGTAAAGAAATCTCTCTTTTGCTCACTCGTTGCAGTTGCTGCTTCGTTTAGGTTGTTCACTAATTCTGTTACCTGATAATCTACTTTTGACTTAATTGTCTTAGCCATAAAAAATGTTTTGTTGGTCCCCTTTACTTATTAATTATTCAAGCTCCATTAGGGCGGGGTCCTTTACCCTAGCTTCGCTTGTATCTTTATTTCGTATTGTATACACAATATACGAAAAATTTTTCACATTTCAAAATTATTTTTTTGCGGAAGGTATGCGATTTGAACGCATGATACCTATTTCTAAGTATGGCAGTTTAGCAAACTGCTGGTTTCAACCACTCACCCAACCTTCCATTTGCCAAATCTATTATAGTATGTTACTATCAAACCAGTTACGAATTGTATCTTCTACGAGATTTTCAACGTTGCTCGTATCTACATCAATATCCGTTACCGAAATAACATCACCATTCAATTCAAATTTTGCTGAATCCAAATCCACCAAATCGTCACAATCCATCATACCCAATTCAAAATTAACCGCATCAATTAACTCATTCATTTGGTCCTCAGTAATTGTAGCCTTATGATTAGCTTCAACATCCACATCGTCCGCCGGCACACCCGATACTTCACTCAATAACTTAATCACATCCTCTTTTGTGAATAAAGAAGCTGGACTGTTCTTTACTAATTCAATTGTGTTTTCTACTTTACTTGTCATATTGCTTTGTTTTTATTTTATAAATTTATTTTAAGTTCTTTGCGATAGTTAAAAGCACTTTGATTTTTTGAGGACTCAATCCGGCAATTTCTTTTAGTAATTGTTCCCAAGTTACTCCATTACCATTTGTAACATCCAAATAACGATTGAAATTCAATTTTATTTTTTGATTATCAAGCATCATGTCTGCCATCGTTTCATTGAATTCCTTCAGTCCCATAATCGCTCCTCTGAATTGACGAGGTGCGTTTTTATATACTGATTTAATTTTACCCCAGTATGTAGTACCGGCAGTCTTTGGCCATGTTCTAGCATCCCTTGTAAAGAATGTATAAATTGGATAGTTTCCGTATTCTCTGATAATACCACGCATTGCAGAATCAAATTTCAGATTAGATGGAGCGGATGTTATCCAAACATAAAATGAGTTATCGTTATTATCAACAAAGAATATATTTTTCCTTCCTGCTTTTTCAAAGTTATTAAAATGTTTTTTCATTAACTTTAACGCTTGAGGGAATTCAATTCTAAATTGTGCACCATTTTCGTGTGGGTTACCACCCTTATTTATTGTTTTAACTTTCATTGTTTTGTGTTTAATTGTTTTGAATATCTGAATATAAAAAAGAGACACGATGTAGACACATCACGTCGTAGTATATGAGTAATAATTACTTATCGTTATCTTCTTTGTTCTTTGCTACATATCTATCGTCCGGCGTATCACATACCAATTCAGGCAATTCAGATGCTGCAGCAAGTTCTTTTGTTTCTTTCATAACTCCTTTAACAAACTGATATCCCTTACCAGCCAATGCGTTTGCTTCAATGTGTTCAATCTCACATTTCTCAATGAATAACTTAACAGACTCTTCATCAACAAAGAAACGAACCTTATCTACTTTGGGACCGGCAACTTCATAAACTTCATACAAGTCTGTCACTCCGCCAAAGGTAAGTTGTTTGTTAACCAATGTAACTTTGTAACCACGTTTGAATTTAGGTGCAGCACGTTTAACTGCCGGCTTCTTTGTTACTTTCTTTTTAGCAGTTGCTTTCACTTTGTTAGTTACTTTCTTTTTAGCAGTTGCTTTCATCTTTACTTTACTCATACGATAATTTTAAAATTGTTATTTACTTTTGAAGTCATTGTGGGACTCGAACCCACTCCGCCGACTTATCAGTTCGGTGCTTCCAAACAGCTAAATGACTTTCCACCGAATTATTTATAGTTATACTTTGCAATCTTATTATGGAGTTCAGCAATAGTATCATTAAGTAATTCACATCTATCCCAGTCTCCAATGGATGCGAAGTAATTACGTTCATCTTCAAGTGCTTCACGTTCTAATTCCAATCTATCTACCATTTCACTATGTGCTTCCGCCATTGCTTTATCTACTCTAGCACATTCGGTATAAAGAGCTGTTTGTACTTTCGTAACTAACTCTTCAGCGGTTGCTAATTGATTCTCAAAGAAAGTGGATGGAAATTCACTTGCTTCTTGCTTTGCAACTTTCAATTGATTGCTAACAGCAACATACAGTGAGTTCAACTCCATTAAATTCAATTCTAAATTCATATACTTAATTTTATTTATTACTTTACAATAGTACCATATCCACCACAATTAGTATTGGTAATAAACCAACTCCAATCTTCATCTGAATAGAATCGGTCCCAATTACTACCTTTAACTAATTTCTTACCTTCGTATTTGATTACCTTAATATCTTTCAGTATCTTACGAATAGTTGAATAGTAACCATTCACTTCAATGTTTACCATACGTCTTTCGTTTGCAAACATAAGGCTGATTACATTTACCCACGTTTTCTTAACTACTGCATCCGATTCAATCAACTCACGTAGTGGTTCATAAACTCTTACTAGCATTTTCTTATTGTAAGAATCAAATCCTACTTTCTCTTCAAATAAATTAATGTCAATTCTATTCATATACTTTGTTTTTGTTGTTGTTAAAAAAATGCCCAATGTAGAAACATCGGGCCAAACACTATAAAAAATAATATCTTAATGTGTACTATTCAATTCGTATTGAAACTCGTTCAATAACTCTACTTCTATTTGATGGGCCAGAGCCTTACCCCTTACTACGTCTACAATGAATAAGTCATATACATCTTCATTATGTTCACGCATATCAATGTAAAGTGCCCACTGCTTATCTTCACGTCTTGCTCTACTGAAATGTTTTTGTAAACGTAGTTTAGCTGAATAATGAAACCTACGTCCAATTGCTGCGGTGATACCTATATAACTTTTACCATTGTTGGTGTTTACTATTTCGTATATTACGTGATTTCTATCGGAACGTTTTTTTCTATTCATACTAACTTCGTTTTAATTACTTCTTAATGAAGGTTTGATAAAAGGATTTAATTACTACATATCCAAACAAACTAACTGCGGATACTACAATGGCTTCAAAAATGGTTATCATATTATCTATATTGAAATTTAAATTTATGGATTTGATTAGGGGTTATAGTTTTATCACATTGTTTGTTGATAAAAGATTGAGCATCTTTTCTAGTGGTGAAAAACTTTTTAATATCATTAGGACCGGATACCTTATAAAGAATATACCTATATGGTACAAAGTTTTCTTCTGCAAGGGCTAGTACCTTTGTAACTTTCTTAATATTAAATTTTGATTTCTGACTCATATACTATATAATTTAATTTTGATTGATTTGGTTAAATGGAAAGGGCCGGTATTAATAACCAGCCACTTTGTTAATGAATTCGTTTGAAAAACCCAAAGGTTTCAATTCAGAACGAAGTTCTTTCATAAACTTTTTAGGAATACGACCCATTGAAATAGGATATTCAGAAAGGATATTTTTCAATGTATTAGTTTCCTGTTTGAACATAGAAAGAAATACCATCGCTTCCTTAATCTTAGTTTTATTCGCACATTTGATAATGTGTTTCTTACCAAAAATATCGGTAAATTCAACAACCGATAAAGGTTTAACTGAATTAGACATTTTAGAAGCGGCAAATACCTTATAAGGATTCTCAATAAGGTTACCCAAACGATTTGAAGATTTTATACCTTCTTTGAACTGAATTTGAAACTTACTCATATATAACTTTTTTTTAATGTGTGGTTGGTTGGTAGGAAACGAATATATACAAATATACGAACTTTCACAATACTGGCCAAATTTTTGAAAAAAAAAGTTTCTTGACAATCAACGCTTTACATATATTTCTTTTTATAATGTATCTAACTCGTTGATTGTCAATAAAGAATTTTTGAATATAGGGGAAAGTTATAAAGCACTGACAATCAACGAGTTACGATTTTTCTATTTAACATAATATAATATATCAGTAAAACCACACTTTTCCAGGCATAACTCGTTGATAATCAATTAGTTCCCTATTTAACATAATAACACGTTATATACCGAATGCAATCCGTTGATTTTCAACCGTTTACGCATAACTAATTGATTGCTAATACTTTATAAATTAGAAAATTTTTATATCTAATCAGATTCTTTTTAGATAATTTCTATTTCAGCTCAGAGTCAAATTAAATTTTATCTAATGATCACCCGGAAAGTTAGACCAGGTCTACGTTTGGCAATATGGTTTATTTTTCGTATCTTCATCAAACCCTTACCAGGCTTCAATTTCAACGCATTTGAATTGTCAAGTTTTTAGTACGGATAACTTGACATTCAAAATAACAAATTTATTTTCACTTTGCGCAACTCACTCAACTCACTCTGCTAACCCATGTAAACCCCTACTGGCCTTGCTTTGAGGGGTATCTGGACTAATCTCCGTTATCTCCAATCGCATGGAAGCAAGGCCAGCAGTGGATTTTAGGTTGCGCAGCGTGCGAGGGTGGGACTTTGCGCTTCGTATTGATATGCGTTCCACGCCTCATTGTTTTCTTATCCTATTTTTGTATATCATTATTTATTTTTATACAGGTACTTTTTTTAACACACTTTCACACCTTTTCCCACTTATTCCCACAATTTAACACTTATTTATTTATTTTGACATATTTAATCTTTGATATACTTTTTTTAGAAATATACGGGGTATTCGTACATCATTGTATTGTGTATCCATTGTATAAAATCTTTTTTATCCTTTACTACATCATGCGGTATATCTTCATTTATCCTTTCGTTTATTATCAATTCATATGTTTGTAGTAATTGATTTTGTTTTCTCATTAGTTCTACTTTGTGTAGCGTGGATTGGTTAGGTTTAATGTATATGTATATTGTGTACTTATCCTTATGTATTACTATGTTATCTATCCATATAGGGTGTGTCCAATGCGATTGCTGTATCTTATGTATGTTATCTATTGTTAAGTACATATCTTGTTATATTACTTATACTTGTATTAGTCTTTGCTGAATTTATTTTATTAAGCGTGTCCGATTTGTTTTTACATTACCAATACATTAAGTGCGTTTAAGAAGTCATCCATTGTTTTGAATTGTGTAGACTCCCAATACAAAGATTCTATTATATTCCTATCTTGTTTTTCAAACCACATTTTATATCCAATATAGTTTTGATTCTTTTTAGGATTATAAACCATTTCAGATTGCCTTTCCAAATATACAGGAAATGATTTTTGGTTTGGATGAAATAATCTAACTACATATTGTGTATTCCTTTCTCCTGCGTATCCTATTCTATACCTATGTACATCTTTACGAAATAGTTTTCCGAAGTTTTCAATCTTTAACATTTTAATATCTTAATTTACGAATTTACTAATTGAGTCATTTTTAACATAAATGTGCGAAGGTCTTTTATATCATTCCTATCAATGAATATCCTTTCAGCATACATTCTTGTTTTCTCAAACCACATTTCAAATTCATTGGTATCACTATTCCTTTCTAAATAAACCCACTTGCCATATCTCGTTACACTATGTTGCATGTTTATAGAATATACATTTGCTTTTTCAGTTACCGATTTTATTTCATATACTCCACAAGTGGAGTTTACTATCTTATCGTAGTTTTTAATATCTAATCTATTTGTTTTCATATTAGTTTATTTTTATTCTTATTGTCGTATTTATACTACCTTTATTTTATTTTATATAAACTATCTTTACAGGTTTACTATTCTTATTTGCTAAATTAATTGAATGATTTGTTCCTTTACTTTCTCCATTCCAAAATGCTATAACGCAATCACAATTTTGTATTATAGTTTCATTTCGTATATACCCAGCCCTCTTGCCGTACTTATCCCATTCAGCAGGAAATATCAGGGTTTCAATTCCATTATCTATTGCCCATCGTTCACCTAATGAATCCGCACCATTCGCACCACCACTAACTACTATTGAAATTTTATCTTTATACTTTTCTAATGTGCTCTTTACTAAATTATAATCATTGAAGTCCCTGCTACCTATTATTGCTAATCTTAACATAATTAAAATTCACTTTCAACAATACTAAAAATGTATCCACAAAATATATCATAAGTTTCAAACCAACTGCCACTTATGTATTTATCAACCGATTTTGGTCCGTCATCTTTATACCCTTGAAACTTAACATGATAAACGCCGGTTTTCGTAGTGGATGACATTATTTGTGTATTCCTATGTACAGTTAGCAGGATATCTTTTGGATATTGTTTTTTATCTACTATTGAAATTAAATACTTATCTTCTAGTTCAATTGCGGCGTGGATTTGTAATGTATCGTTAACATCTTTAACCATTTTTCTTAAATTCTTAATTACTAACATACGTTTTTATTTTATACTTCATCGGTATTTACTATAATGTATTTCGTTCCTGTTGGTGTACTTTTCACTTCACCATTTTTGATTAATTCAGTTGCCCAATGTACTATTTCTTTTGTTTGAATTGAATTAACTAAATATTCAATTGTGTGCGACATGAATATTAACATAACTTATATTTTAATCTTCAACACAAATAGAGCATCTAATTCCATCTTCACTTTCAAAAATCCAACTAGTTATTTCGGACTGAGAAAATGATCCATCTTCATAAACATCTGCAACGCAATCTTTAATTTCATCAACGAATGTGAATCGTCTAAATCCTTCCGTTTTGTAATTGCGTATAAAAAATTTTCCTTTCAAGTTTGGAAATGCTTCGGGATGAATAGAACCATCGGGTAGGATTGCTACCAAATCCCATGCATCGGCATAAAATGTATTGTGCTCTTTGTTCCAATAAAATTGGTTAATGTCGTATGTATATTCCATAATTTATAATTTTTCTTATTGTATTGTTTCTATTGATTCAACTATTGTGTTATTGATAGGATAGTATGCCACAATTTTACTAACTGGTATTCTACCTGTTTTTGATTTTTCACAAATTATAAATCCATAAAATATCTTTTCCATTACTTCAATTCGTTCTGCTTTTACGATTGTAGTAAATCCCCCTTTTGATGCGCCATCAATTATTTTTAAATGATATAAATTCATATTTTTATTTTTAATTCCTATCTATCAATGATTCTACCAATACCCATCCAAAAAATAAGATACCAATAGGTAAACTAATTTCATAAGCTAGTCCAAATGATAATCCTATTCCTATAACTGTTTTACATGCTTTCAATCCATCTTTGATAAATCGCTTAGCCCAAAATTCATAATAACCTTTCATAATGTTTTTTTTATTTTTAATTATCAATATCGTATTCTATTTTATAAATGCAGATTCTGTTTATAGGAAATACGGCAACATCCACTATATCATTGTGAATATCTTTACTTTGAAATGTTATACATCCCGAACCTATAACCATCCATTCAGCATCTACTTCATGCCAAGATCGTTTTGAACCAATTACTTCAATGTGATATCTATTCATAACTTAACTTTTATTTATTGTTCTATATGGACCATCATTATCGTAATGATACATATGCCAATCAACATCTCCATTTACTTTTTGATTCCTTTCAATCAATTCACTCAATCCTTTATTAAACTTTTCAGTTATGCGTGAACTAATTGGTGTTTGATTAAATATGTATGCTATCGCAGAGTCCATTCCACTTTGCCCCCACTTTTGTACGTGTTGTAATACCCATTCAAAATCGGATTCATCTATTACAACCGCATGTGCGGATGAATAATTAAAAAAATCATTTGCATTAAAATCACCCGAAAACATATTCTTTAAAAATAGTTCGTATGCGTTGACTTTGGATTGTAGTTCATTCCGCTCTCTATTTGCAGTTATAAAGGCATCTTTATACCATTCAATTGTTTTTTGAGTATCCATTATTTTTATTTTGGTATTTTAAATATACGAAAAATTTTTTATTGTATCAAATCTATTTCCTGTTTCACTTCATTCCAATATTCAATAGTTTGTTCACTTACTTCACCACCAAAATCGGAACTCGGCAGGGTTACTTTGATTATTTCATCTACTAAAATGTGACAACATTCCTTAACGGTTTTAATGTAGAGGGGTACTCCATAAAACTTATTGAATATATAAATTGCCTTTTCCTTTGGAGTCATACTTTTTTTAATTAGATTATCTTTAATGTATAATATACTATGTGGTTCTTTATACAATCCAACTGTTACATTTGGATTATCAAACTCAAATTTATTCAATGTCATAACATAGGTTTTTTTTCTAACTTAACTCGTTCTAATCTTTTCTTTACTATTTCAGATTGACTACCATATTTGAATCGGTAAAATACTGCCGCAACTAATATTACTGCTAAAATTAATTTGAATATAGTTTTTTCAGATGAATGTAGTTTCATACAACGTACCTATTTATACTATCCTATAACCCCTATATCCACAATCACAATGCACATTCTTTTGTGCTGGATGTGATGTTAAAGTTACATTTGGGTTGCTATCCCACAATTCAGTTTCACATTTAGGACATGCTATTCCATTTCTTTGAGGTCTATTATCGTACAATGCAGTATGGTAGGACCAGTACTCCGCATTGTGTTCTGCTAATGATTTCAATTCTTTTTTTTCCATAACTTATTTTTGATTAACCAAACCGAATGTATTATCAAAATACAAACGTTTACTATTATTGTAGGATAACTTTCGGTTTGAACTCCATACACTATCCAAAAAATACTACCAATAGAATTTATGACACGTAGTTTAAACATATCATTTACCATAAAGGAAAGTAGGGTAAGTACCATCGCAAACCAACCAAAAAATTCACTAATTAACATAACCTTTTTTTTAATTTAGACTTCCACAATTATTTCAATCTTACCGCTTTCGGACTTTACTATTTGATAAACTTTCAGATACCTATTATCCAATTCTATCCCCAACTCCCTTAAATTAATCAGTATCATTTCACTTCGCGTTTCTTTGTGATTCGCAGTTATATGTTGCGGATAAAAATCAATCCCAATATTGAACCATTCATCCAAATCAAAATCGCATGGTAGGATTATACTATATTTCATTTGTTGTTATTCGTTTATTGTGGATTCGGTGAATGAGAGCAAATTGGCACTATCAAAAAAATTATCCTAAACGACGGGTTTGTTCCCCCCGGCCCCCCTTCAATTCTTTTTTACGTTTTTCGTAAAGTGTTTTGTAGTGTAGTTTGGACCATCCATCATTGTCATCATTTTCAATTTCCCATTTAAGTTTTCTTAAAACTATATCATTTTTAATTAAATAATTTTCATTAATAGTTCTCACAATATTTGTAATTAATAAAACTATGAATAAAGAAACAGGTATTACAACTGATAATGCAATCAATAAATTTAGTATTTGCATAATATATTTTTTAGAGTTTAAATATACAAAATTTAATAGTATTTACCAAATAAAGTTAAGATACAATTTCAGCCTCAGGTATCAATTCACAATATAATAGATACCCATCTTTTCTCAATACTATATCGCATCTCAATAATTCTTTTAGTTCATGTATCTTATCTGCTTTAACCGAATCTTCTATGAATTTTCTTTTTTGCAAATACAAATTATCATTGAAGTTAATAAAAATTCTATTCATAATTTACATATATAGTTGAACTAATATAATACAAAATGCTAACATCAAAGATATTATAGTTTTTAATCCAATAGCTTCATTGAATAAAAAATAACTCATTAATGTAAATATAATTACACCAATACCAAACCCAATTAATCTGCTAGGCCATAGTTCACCGCCGAATGCATCAACTAAATGTTCAACCGATTTTATATATAACCAAGTTATTGGGATTGCCGACATTAAAATAATGATAGGGTATTTCTGATACCAATTCCATTTGATATTACCTTGCAATTGTAAGAAGGTAAATATTTGTGCTACAATTCCATATAGCACTCCATATAACAAATTCATAAAAAATATTTAATAATCTTCATCCTCAACATCAAAAGGGTCCACATTCATATCATCGTCATAAATAACATCTTCAATCAATGATAACGAATCGTAAATATCCTCTAATGCGGAATGATATACCCCATCATTATCTATATCTTTTAGATGGCCTTTAATATCATTTACTATTTTTAGTATTTTCTGTTTCATTTTTTTTGGTTTTCAATAAGTATTCCAAATCTCTAATTTTCGCACACTTTTCATATTCCTCAATAGATAGGAAATAGTCCATTGCTTTTTTCAAAGTCAAATCTAATGAATCTTTTTTTAAAATAAAAACAACATTATCGGCCAGATTAGATACTAAAATAGCCTGTAAAATTTCAAATTCACCAATAATCATTTTTTCAGAATATCTAATAAGTTCTGAATGTATTACATATTTATTTTCTTTTATCCAATTCGTCAACGATTGGTTTCCTAAATCTATATGAAGCATTATCGGTTCTTTGTTCAATGTTAAAAGTTTATACCTAAACCAATTATAACCTCTCTATTAGTTAAATCATAATCACCTTTGAATGTCAAAACTTTTGCATCATGTAACATTCCTAATTTTAAACTCCAATATGTTTGGTCATAATTAGGAAAACTATAACTACCATTATTTGATAAAACAAATAATTCATCAAAGTATTGATAATTTACTTTTTCATTGTTTATACCAACGGATGCATGAACTCCACTTCGTTTATATCTTTTACCTACTCCAATATAAGTTGTATTTGTTTTTGTTATATCGGCCAATTTTCTATCCTTCCAATCAATTACGTCTGACATAGTTATGTTTTTATAAAACACACTTTTATCTTTTTGATTTGATCTTTGATGTTCAAATATAAAATATGTTTTTTTACCCATTGTAAAAAATCCACCAACTTCTCTTGCGGAAGATTGTATTCCCAATGATACAATAGGTTTGATACCTTTAATTGTATCGGTTTTTCCATCTTTGTAAACATATATTCTTGCAGGTTGACGATATCCCCAGTCATTGTAATACGAATATGGCATCCAATAATTCCAACCTATCATTGGTGCACCCCACATATCCCATCTATTCCATCCCCAACCCCAATACGGGTCAGTAATATAATATCTTCCAGGTCTATTATTTGGTGCAACATAGTATTCGGAATTTCTATTTCTTGCCGATTGTTTTTGTTCGTATTCTCCGATTGAAGGTCTACTTTGAAATGATTGTGAACCTTGATACCTAAATCCGCTTCCACCATTTCTAAACGATTCTTTTTGCATTCTTTCACTTTGCGAAAATACCATTAAAGGTAACGCAATTACTAAAAATAAAATTTGTTTCATAATAAACTTTTTATACCAATAAATATTCTAATCCGATAGTATTTGGTCTTTTTAATTGTATATCCATTTCGGATGTTGTTGTTCCTTGCTTACATTGTTTTTTATACCAATAGTATAAATCTTCCAACGTTCCCTTTCCCCTCTGCCTATCCATTGCTTTATCCCACAAATCTTTTCCGAATTCTTTTTCTAATTCTTTACGCAATTTCCACAATATAAGTTCCTCATCCCTCATTGCTTCCAATTCTAACTTAATTGCTTTTACACGTTTCATTCTACTTACCTCCAATGCGGCATCTATTCTATTTCTTTCATCAGTTCCCCCGTAGTTAGTATAAGTTTCATCGTAAGCTTTTTGAGCCGATTGTCGCATCTCTAATGCTTCACCAAACATATACGAATAATCAAAATCACCATTGCGTATCTTCAATAGTAGTGGTGCATCAGCTTTCAATGGTTTTTTTCTTCTGCCCTTTGTCCACCACCTGTATGGATTGTAACTCATATTCTTTTTCTTTTTTTTCTAAAAATCTAAATGATTCACTAGGACCAACTAAACATTCATATTTTCTATAACGTTTAATAAACAAGTCCAAACCTACACTATCAAATTCTTTTTGTAAGTTTTCAACATTTGGTAAATAACATTTATTCATTCCCATCACCTTTCAATTCGTCATTGAACTTTTGAGCTGCTTCTTTTAAGGCTTCATTTGGTGGTTGTGGGTTACTTATTGATTCTGCAAAAATATTAGCATCTTTGCGTGTCATTGTAAAATAATCACTATCCCATTCAAATGTTGTATCTTCATCATTCCAATGTTCGTTTGAATGAGAAATATTTATTTCAGACTCTTCTGCATCCAATTGTAAATCATATCCAGTTTCTCTTATGTAATCATTCCATCCACTTTCAGAAAATCCCAAACCAAGCGCAATACCTTTGAATGCGTCAAATAGTTCATCAATACCCAAATCACTATGATCCAATTCAATAGTAACTCTGGTACCATAACATTCTCCTGTAAACTTTGACCCGTTTTTAAAATCATTCGTTGAAATCGGTCTCATAATTTTTATTTTTTTGTTTTATAAATTTTTCAAATGCTAATCTATCATTTTCTTTTGCTATTCGTTTAACCGAATCGTAATTAAATTCGGTATTTGATATTGCCGAACTTATACTCCCAAATCTTTTGGTGTGATATTCAGATAATGGTGAAGTATGTTTTGCTAAATGTTCTGCCTTTGCATCCAAATATTCAAACAATTCATCGTCCGACATCATCTTTAATTCATCATCCGTTTTATTGAATTCCATAATACCATTGTATTTTAAAATAAGTATTAAATATCATCTGAATTAAAATCTTTGTTTCTAGAATAAAGTATATCACCATTGGAATCAACACTCATATCCAATGCACCCTTATCAACCAAACCTTCAATTGTATTTGCAACCGACTCTTCCAATGTTTCATTACATATACTTATAAACTCATTATCGGTTAATATCATATCCGATTCTTGTTCCCATTTTCTTTGCATTGCAACTTGCAATTTTCTTTTTAATGGTAATCTTTGTATGAAAACATTTTCATCAAAAAATCCAGCTTCATCTAATGTATCAATCATTTGATTAGATACTTCTATAATTTCACTCAATATTTCCATTGTTTACATTTTTGTTTTGTTCTTTAAATTCCGTAGAATTATAATATTCATTTTCCAATCTTTGGTTTTCCAACCATTGTTCATATTGGTAATCCGCATCCAACATATCTTGCTGTTCTAATTGACCAAACATTTCTTTCATTTTTCCCATGTTATTTATTTTAAAGATAAGAAAATTAATTTGTATTTCCAACACTTTGTTTAATATCTCTGATATGTTTACAATCATTTCCATTATTATAGGCAAATGATGGACAAGAACAACTCCATTCATCGTTATCTTCATTCACTTCATAAAGTATTGATACATCTTTTGATGAAGGAACTTTCCACGCCATTGGTTCTTTCAGACCATATTCCTTCATTTTCCTATTAATCAAATCTTTTACATCACCGGTTTTCCACGAATTATTTTTACGAAAAACATCAAAGAAAAATGAGTCATCAAAAAGTGCATCCAATACTTTTAATGAAATATCTTCACCTTGCTCTTTTGCTACACTATATAGTGTTTCATTTTGTTTATCATCTGGAAGGAATTTACCCGTATCAGCGTAATCACCGGCAATAACAATGTTATCACCTGCCCAACTACCTACGATTTCGTTATCACTATTTAGATCACCTCCACCTAATCCATTTCCATCCGCAAGTAAGATTGCCAAACCTGCCAACACACCACTTGAACTCATACTAAATTCCATCAACTTTGCACCATCACCAAATGCATGTGGATTTAGATATTGTTTCTTTTTTACATTTACTATTTTATAATACTGTCCCATAACTTTTTATTTTTTGTTTTTAATGTAGTCAATTATTTTATCACTATAATACGATGTTGTTAATTGGTTTAAGTAATTATCAATTTCCCTTTCACTATTGATTCCAAATGTTGCTGAAAATAATTCTTGCTTACTATACCAATCCAATGCTGCTATTGTAATCGTATGTAAATTATTTTTGTTTTCGGTATTAATTTTTATTATACCACCCACAGCATATTCACCTATCTTAAATTGTTTTGTCATATATTTCCAACATTTTTGTTTAATACGTCCTCTACAATAGCTAGAAAATTACTATGATTAATCAAATCACTATCGGTTAACCATATTCTTTCCTCCCAAGCACCATCATCATCTGTACAATGTAATTGATACCTTTTTTCAGGATGTTGTGGTCCATATTGTTTGTACCTAGTCAATGTAAAATAAGTTCTACGAGATATAGGTTCACGAGATGCTAACTGAAATGAATACAGATCACTAAACTCATCCGCTTGTAGCAAATCCCATCCCCATACCATCATACTATTCCTATCTTTATCAAAATTTTTTATCTTTAACATAAGTTTACATTAAATTAGTACAATTTGTTTTTTATTAAATAATCAATCGTTTCTCCAATAAGCTTATTAATGAATGTTGTTTTTGTAATTACAGTTTTCTTTTGAAATGGTTCATCCAATATCAAATCACTACCAAAATTACCCTTACCTAATTCACATTTTTTAACTGAAAATTTTAGTTTACACCAATCTATCTGAAACCACAAACAATCATTAAACCTACTTTTATCATAAGGAAAAACATAAACATTACCATTATACATTGTATCAAACTCAAGATAAAATTCATATTCGTTTAAAGTAAACGTTTGATTATTTATTTTATGAAAATTTTCTGGTATGTTCATACATTTAAGTTTGATTATTTTTTAATATAAATGATTAACGTATCAACACTCTTCCCAACTTTTTGAACCGAGCGATTTACTTTATTTACATCATTACTAACATCGCCAATTCCATCCATAAGATTTTCGTTACTACGAATGTTTTCATCTAATTTTTGGTTAATTGTTGTTAAATTTTGATTTACATTTTCTACAACATTTATGGCAGTATCTATTTTCGTAGAAACAATATCCACATCTTTTTTCACTTCGTTTGTTTTAGTTGTTTGCATCATATAAACAACAATCATAGTTGCTATTGAAAATGCCGCAATAACCAATATCAAAAACATTCTACTTACCGAACTATCTATTTTTTTCAGTTCTTCGTTTATTTGATTTCTACCCATAGTTTCCATAATATCATTTTGATTTTTCATTTTAAAATTGTTTTTCTGTTGTTATAATAATTTTGTTTCCGTTCTCTGGGGTAAACATAGTTCCTTCAAACATAAGGAACTTTGCACCCAATTGTTTTTCTTTTTCAAGCATTTTGATTAATTCATCCAATTTTACTTCAATCATTTTTTTACTTTTTTTGGTACATAAATTGCGCAAGGATAATAATATACACCATCAAATTTAATTGAATGTGCTTTGTTACCCGTTAGTTCATTCCTAACATCAATTGCTTTTTCTGGATCATTACACCATACTAATCCATCAACTGCAATCTTACCATCTTCTAATTTTTTAAAAATTCCTAATTCCATAATTAATCTATATTTGTTGTTAATAATTTATTATCATCGGTATATAATTCGACTGTAGGTTCACCACCATTATCGCCTGGATCTATATCCTCCATCGTATCAAAAAGAAACTCTTGCTCTTTAAATGTTTCACTACAAAAAGAATCTTTATAACGTTCAATCATTTCTTTTTTAGCTTCATCCAAAGATTCAGCTTCAATCGTATGTTGTTCTCTAACCCATACCGTAATTTTTCTATCTATATAGAAATCATACTCTTCTTTAATAACATGCTCCATATTTTCGTTATGTTTTCCATCTCCGTAAATTGCCATATATTTTATTTTTAATTTTTAATTATTTTGTCAAAATGAAATGCAGCTATTTGCTTTAACTTTTCTAAATAAGAATTCATAGTTAATATTTCATCTCTTAATATTGTTAAATTAGTTTCAACATCATATCCACTCGTACCATTTCCCAATTCACAAATTCTTATATTGAATTTATTTTTAGGCCAATCGTATTGCAAAAGAATACAATTATCAAAATCAGGTGAATACTCTCCAAACAACCAAACTTGGTTAGATTCATTACATTCTATAAAAAACTCATATCCGTTTGATTTAAAATGTTTTTCATTAATTTCACAAAAGTTTACAGGCGGTATCATATTTTATCTATATAAGGTTACAAATTCTCCAAAATGTTTATCAAATACTTTGACTAGGTTTTCATAATCACCGCTCATCATTTCACTTTGTATTTTCTTTTTATCCAAATACAATTGCTTCGCAAGATTACCAGCGATACCAATCAATACAAATGCGTTGCCATCCGGTCCGGTCAAATCTATTTCAACAGGACCTGTTTTTAATTTTTTATATTTTATCATACAAATGCATTTATTTTTGATAAACTAATTAATTTAATGTGTTTGATACATTCATTATCGGCTCTTGTTATTGCAGCTATTAAATCGTTATTACATATTGCGTTAACAAATCCACCGCCGTTTTGAACCCCATCTCTATGCATCATTACTGATACAATTATATCAATGATGTGTTCACTTACATCTTCTCTCCACTCTCTTGTGAAACGAATAGCTCTTTCTCTATATTTTTCTCTAATATCCATAATACAAATTTACATAAATTTTTTTAAAATAGAAACAAAAGCGTTTTTATATTTTGTTTTTTTATCTTCACTCACATTGTTTCCGAATTTACACCCATCCCATCCCGTTGATAGATACGCCTGAATTTCATCATCAATTACTTCTTCGGTATATCCCATATCAATCAGATTTCTTTTGAATGTATTGTAATCTTCAATATCAATCGTTGAAACAATTTCATTTGCAGACTTCTTATAATCAGCATTCGTTGAATACAATCCATGTCTTACCTCATGTTCAAACGTATCACCTATAACATCGGCTGCTCCAATGATATATGCGTTGTAATCTCTTACACCACGTTTAGCAAACATCCGTGATTCAATTGATAATACAATTTCTTCCATCACATCATCGTATGGTGTTTCTTTCTTTTTCAATTTACTAAAACAATTGATTGCTGTTTTTAATGGTACATTGAATCCACTCCAATCATTTGGATAAGTAAATCCACGTTCGTATTCAATACCATACCATTTCATATATTCCCAAATACTGAAATTTTTACCTCTGAATTCACTTGAAGGTGATTCATAAAATTCTTGCACCCTACAAAATGTCATTGCTCTATCATATTTGTCGGGTATGATAACTGCAAATATATTTGGTTTAACTTCCTTTATCTTATATCTCACTTTCATATTATCTATTTTTTACATATTCAATTTGCATTTCTATTACCTTATGTATTTGTTTACAAAATGTTTTTAAGTCTTTGATAGAATCAAATTCAATATCTAAAAACATGGATGAACAATGTAATCTAAATAATTTATTACTACCATATTTATCCAATTCAACATGCCAATTACCATCATTCCATACATCAACAAATTCAAAACGATATTGCTTATCCAATTCCTGGATATTAACATGCTTTATGGTTTTACCTAATTGATTTTGTAGTATTGAATGAAATTTTTCAATCAATTCTTTTGAAATTTCAAATTTTATATTCATAACTTATTTATATTTTACCACCAACTTGAATAATAAACACTATATCCTTCCGCAATTGCTTCCTTTGCGTTTCTTACAAATTGTAAGTCATCTTCAACTTCATCTCCATTAGTTGTACCAAAGAAAAACCCAGCGGTTTGTGGAAGATTGTTGTTACTAATATCGTATTCCAAATTATTCAAATCATCAATATTCAATAATAGATTTGTACAATTAAATGAATCCATATTACCACCTTTTGAATAATACAAATTCTCCATCCATCCATGTAAGTTAGGATGCTTTCTCCAATAATGAATTTCTTCTGGTTCAAAATTTTGAGTTTCAAAATCTACATCATCATCAGGTATAGCTTTTGTTTTGTGTGCGTACATATCAAGTCCCATATTAGTTTAAATTTATATTGTTAAGAATAGAATCACCTGTTGCTATGTGATTAACTTTTTCATGTGTTACTTTTATTATTTTTCGTAAACTCTCTTTCATGTTTACAATACCTTTATTCTCTGCTTCACTACATACCGAATCAATTGCTGAATCTATTAGTTGAATCAATATACCATCTTCTGGTAACATAGATGTATCTAGCATTTCCAACATTGAAGCAGCAACTGCGGTTCTCAATTCCAAAGAAGATTCTTTTGTATTAGACATTACATTGATAAGTGTGAACATCATCTTCATTCTTTGGTCATTTGTTTTTTGAATCTTTTCCTGTATTTCTTTGAACATATATTTTATTTTTTCTTTGTTATTAAATCTCTAATTAGTATTATATAAAAAATTGGAACGTTCCAAAATGCTCTACAAATTAAAATAATTTGAAACATTGGTTTGTGTCGCATCCAATCCGCGTGAGTACCCTTCATACTCTTATCAACATGATATACAATTGGTAGTGTTAAAAAAAACCAAACTATTAATATTTTCACTACCATATATCCTCCTCGTTCGTTTCATCTTCATCATCATAAAAATATCCCTGGTCAGGACAATTTTCAGGACCGATTGAATCAAATTTCCAACCATTAGCCTTCTCAACTAAATTCGGATAAAGTATTGTTTCAGCATTTTCACCAAATGCTAAAGCGATACCCTCTTGCCTCATATCATCCGTATATTTTTCACCTTCAAGTTCAGATGTCACTCCATTCATTTCTGCAAGTAGTTCATAATAATCCTTGCCCCCGAATACACCATAACCTTCGTACATATCTTCGGTCCAAACATTACCTTTATTATCCAACATTTGAACTCTGAATGTTCCTCTATTTGAATATGTGTTGCTGATACTTGTATCGGTATCTTGCGTTTTCCAACTAAAAAATCCCATAACTTTAATTTTATATTTTATTAATCAATTACCAAGATGAACTATATTCAAATTCATTTGCTTCACTATCACTAAGACATGATTGGATTATTTCAATCGTATTTTCAATATCTTGGAAATAGTATTCATCATAATCGGTAGAACCGAAAAAGAATCCATTAGTAGTTGGTAGATACTCACCTGCGTTTGTTTTATCACTTAATACTTTATTACAAAGTTCTAACAATTCTTCCAGTTTATCTCTACTTACCCAATAAGCACCACAATTATCATTTCCATCCTGAACATTGTTAACAAACCATTGATGAATTTGATTTGCTTTTCTCCAATATCCGGCTTCCTCAATAACATAGACTACCTTCATCGGGTCAATGTTTGTAGGTTTACCAGCTTTGGTAACTTCTACTTTGTAGTTATCATTTCCATTGTGATTCCAATGTTTAACGTAAGTCTTTTTGTACAAATACATGTCTAATCCCATAACTTTATATTTTATATTTTATTTTGACCAAATACATAATAGTCTTGAGCTTCATCATCTGCCGAATAGCTTGCAGAATAACTCATTTCAATTTCACTATCAATGTTATCCGAATGTTTAATCTCTTCAAAAAATGCTTCAATCTTTTCTGATAGTTCCGTATCAGCGTAATGCTCCAACGAAATAATAATTTCACAAGCAGTATTCAAAAGTCTATTTAATTGTTCCGTTGTCATATTTTTTGTATATCAATAATATTAATCAAATGTTTTAATGCTTCATATTGACCCCAAGTTAATTGGAATCTTTGTCTTTGTGTTGTTTCAATATCAACATCAAATCCTTCACCATTTGCCCATTCCGTTATCTCAATGTAATCACCATTTTTTCCAATAGAGAATGTACAAAATTGTTTTAGTTCAGCGAATAATGAATCTCGTGTATATTCATTTACTTCATACTTTTTTTCTACTTCCTTTTTTAGATGTTTCATCTTTTATTTGTTTTATATGTTTACAATCTTTTCCTCTACCAAACCCATGCGCAGGACAACTACAAGTCCAAAAATCACCATCATTCACTACACTATACACATTACCTTTACTACCATCAACTTTCCATTCTTTTTTCACTTTGACTTTTTGGAACTCTTTTGGTTTTGAATACTCAATCTTATCCCAAAGTTTTTCTAATTCATTCCATGGATAATGGCGAGTAACTTCAACCCAACCATCACCTTCGGATGAACATATCACATACCATTTGTTGCTGATTGCTCCCTTATACGATACAGGTGGATAATACGATTTGAATCTCATAAGTTTATTTTTGTGTAGTTACTTTATATTTACCATTGACTGATTTGTATAGAAGTCTATTACATCTTCTACCCGAAACATTCTTTGTATTTCTGAGCTGTTGTAAATGATGTATGAATGAACCACCTTCTATCATTTTAGGATAGCCTCTCAATACAACATCGTAATAAGTTTTCATTTCAGTAAAAGTTGCTTCACTCTTTTGTTCAACAAAATCCAAAATAGATTGAGCGATATAACCCCAATCACCCTTTTGTAATTTTTGATTTTTATTTGAATACTTTTCTTTCATATACAATCTTTTAAATTTAGGATTCGTATTTCCTTTCGTTTTTAGTGATTCCATATAACCATCATAATATCCCATATTAAGCGAACCATATATACGACAAAGTAGGGTATTTGGTGCAGCAACATTCATTCGTTTGATACCTTTACCACTATTCGCATTTTTATAGTTTGGATTTTTTGGATGAAGGTATATATCAATTGTTTCAGCTTTACGCCATGGAATATCATTTTGTTTGTTACGTCTCCATTCCTCACCCAATACTTTTTTTCTATCACTATGACGACCTCTCAATACAACCCATCCAAAAATATCTTGCAGGGTTTTTTTCACTTCAATAACTTGCTCAACATTCTTCATTGGAATTGTTGTTATGTATGTTGTTGTTCTTTTCATATTTTATAATTTTATATAGTTTTATCGTAACCAACGAATCCTTGCTCAACATCCTTCACTAAACCATCCTTCACCATTTCGGGCCATTCCGTATTTAACCAAAAGTTCTGAACCCTATCCAATTCCCTACACGCTTCTTCGTATACTTCTTCAATTGAATGAGATACACCCATACCATACGCACATATGTATTTTTGAATAGTTCTCATTGTCACTTCATCATACGATTTAAGTGCTTCATTCAGAGCATCCACAATTCTTTCTTTCATTATATCAGCAACCATATCATTGTGCTCATACATTTTATCGTTCCAAGGACGTGTAATTTCAATACCATACTTTTTACCTAATACTTTTACTTTACTCATATATTTTTGTTTTTAGAATGAATAACTTTTTTGTTCCCACTTTCCGTTCACTCTTGTCTCAATTACATAATCACCATTGTAAGCTACATTTTCTCTATTCACCAACCAAACCCTCATATCATCACATTCAACTTTCAGTTCATCACCATCCCAAGCTTGCTCAATAGTTTCCATTTGTCTTAATTCTGATTTTGTGTATATCATATTTTTTTATTTTAATTATGTTTCATACCTTTCATAACTCCGTAACCACTTCTTGCGGCTAACCTATTAATGTTATCAGCTACTTCCATTGGAACGACTTGTATTTCATTACCCGTCTTATGGTTAGCAATTTGAACACCACCAACTCTTGCAACTGAACTACAATTAACACAATGTTTGTAACCATACTTTGCGTATCGTAAAACGGGCATATCATTACCACATTTGATACAAGCCATCATTTCTAATTTAACTTTCACTTTCATATTATATTGTTTCATATGTTACTAAATGTTTTGAATAATAATCACCCTTCACTTCATAAACCTCTGCAATTATACCATCATCTTCATTAATCAATTTTATCACATCACTTTGATTAGGTTCCGAATCATAGTGTTGCGAAGATAATATTTCATTTTCAAATCCATATACTAATACTTGATATTCCATTTTTATATTATTTACTTTTACGAGCCCAATTACGATTTTGTTTTTTCTTTTTATCAACAACTACACGTTGACGATATCTACCATCAAAAAGACCAGCATCTAGCTGGTCTTTACGTTTAGAACTATTTTGATTTAATCTTTTCACTTTGTTTTTCATATACACTAAATTTAGAATCCATAGGAATAATAAATACATTGTTTGATGTATCAATTTTGTTACGAACCTTTTTGAACTTCAATCCTACAATTACACCTTGCTCATCCAAATACCTCATATCGTATGCATCGCCATCAATTACTTTGAAACCCATAAATGTTTTTGGTAATTGTTTACCTTCAAATACCATAGCTACACGTCCCTTCTTACCTTCTAATAAAGCCAATGAATGTATCATATTGTGTCCACTATAAGAATAAGTCAAATCGTAGTTAGGATGTTTATCTAACAATTTGAAACGATTAACAACCTTCGTATAATCATAGAATTGAACATCATAGAAAAAATCCAATATATTCATACCATTGATTTTGAAACTCTCCAATGAAATATCAGATGTACCATTGATACGAACTGAAAATCTCATACCCAAATCTTCGGCTTTCATCTTAGCGTTACAAATCTCAGCGTGCAACCAATTCATAAAAAATTCTCTATGTTCAAAAAACAATTTAGTTTTAGCGATACGAGCTTTGTTGATATTGTTTTTCTTAATATCAATTCTATTGTGTCCACTCTCATTCAAGCAAGCTTCTTTACATTCATCACTTGCCATAGGACATACATTATATCCACTCATATCGGCGGGAGCCAAATAAAGAATATAGGTAGCTTCATTATATTCCAAACCTTTTGCAATTTTGGAAGAAGAAGCTACACTACCTAAATAAGAAAGACCCGTTTGTTTTTTGGCATTACCAATTGTTGTAAATTTCATTGTACTCATATTAGAAAAATTTATAATGTGTGGTGAATTACTGAATGATTGAATACAAATATACGGCTTTTTTGGTTACTGGCCAAAAAGTTTGGAAAAAAAGTTTATTGACAATCAACGAGTTATGAAACTACCTATAACACCATTTGCGTAAGTCATTGATTATCAATAAACTTTTTTCTCATTGACAATCAACGAGTTATGAAAGCATAAGATAACCCATTGAAAATCAACGAGTTATGAATGGTTCATAAGTCATTGAAAATCAATGGGTTATATAACTAATTGATTATCAATCAGTTATGAATGGGTGTTTTGGGTTACTTTTGAATTTATGAAATTCGGTTACAATTTTTCACTTTGATTAATCCCCGAAATTTGTAATATCAAATAGAAATTCTGCTTTTCCGTTATTATCTTTTAATTTACCTCTCCACACAAAGAAATCACCATTCTTTTGTTTCTCTAATAACTTATCATTAATGATTTCTACTTTACCACCATTAATCGGTTTAACATCGTTTTCATCTAATTTGCCAAATCCAATAAATACAGAATCCAATGTTTGGGAACTTGCCCATAATAAATGGTATCCTTCTTTAAATCTTTTAGGTGTCCAACGAGGTGATTGTTTAGGAGAACATAGAATTGTTTTCACTTCAATGCCCGTATTATCCTCCGCCGAATATATATCGTGGTAGGTATTCATATCATCCGTTGCTTTCCAATCATCGGCATATTCATCAAACTCATTCATCTTAGCTGCAAAGTATGCACATATAACCCCGTGCGTTAGTGAACTATACCAATTTGTATCTAGGTTTTTAAGTGTAGCGAACTCTCTACCCAATCCTAATATGCCAAATGTAGATTCTCTAACTCCCTTCAAAGATTGATGAACGGATTGAATAAGATAGTTTACATCTTGTTTATTGAAAATGTTTGCATCCAACTTTCTATCCATTCTCATTTTTGGCTTTTTTGCATTTGCATTTTTCCAAGCATCCAATGGACCCATTTCATCATTCCTAACTTGTAAATAGAACTTATGCCACTTTGGTGTATTTTTCATAGTGCTCATATTATTCCAATCTCTTCTATGAATACCACAATCTGAACAAATTAATGAAATGGTAGCATCATCAATAACACCATTATTTTCATTAATAAATGATGTAATCATTGCCTCACACATTCTATAATTATCACCAAATGTTTTAGTCCTATATTCATTTGATATACGAAGTATTTTTAATCTTTCGTATCTGGATGAAGGTCTTTCTATTGATTCAAACTTTATAGGTAAGTGGGTGTATTCATTGTGTTTACATGCCAACCAACGAGTATGACCTGCGGTCAACATTGTTGAATTTTTCCATACTCTTGGAATTTCTACCAATCCGTTTAATTCAATACTACGGGCAATATCTTCCATAGCATTGTAATTGTATATATCATCGTTATCTGGATCTTTTTCAACCAAATCAATCGGAATATATGCATCACATTCACTTAATATTTTAGGAACTCTTGCATCCTTTGGTAATTTTTTTACTAACATAACTTTTTATTTTTTATTCATCAAATGGGTTTACTTCAATCGGCCAGAAATCTTCATCATCTATCACTTCGTTTGTATCTACATATCTATATCTTTCCAATTCACTATCGTATTTTACCAATCTATTATTATCTCCATCTTCCAATTCAATATCACCTTCATCAACATCAAGTTCACCATTTTGGCATCTTGCTACACCACAAAATCCAACACCCGGTTCCATAA
>JACCDW010901138.1_pt1 | contig 25507 bp, 30 predicted proteins | sample 7449781 | NCBI WGS metagenome assembly JACCDW01 (sample SAMN15323449, study PRJNA562643) | freshwater metagenome | isolation source: river surface water | place: USA:Blue River Watershed | collected 2017-08-18
AGCGCGAGACGATTTGGCAGTCCGAGCGTCGTCTGTAGCTGCCAAAACGAACGGATTTCGGATGTGGGTGAGTTGAGCTGCAGTAGGGGCAAGAAGGAGTCATTCAGAGCTTGAAAATGCAAACTCTGAGCCTCTGTTGAGTTATGGCTGACTGAAAGGCAGTCTTGGGCTCAACAGCAAAGTGAGCCAGTTTTTAAATTCTAAAAAACCGAAGTCGGGAATCGGGCTGAAACTTGCGTTCCGATCACAATCTCATTTCCCAAAGTTCTCGAGTCCGCCGAAAATCCACTGAAGTTTTCTCTTTCCACGACAGAACGATTGTAAATCATGCCCGCAAACACATCTGCAAAAACAGAGCGGTTGACGGGAGATTTCATTCCAACAACTAATCGAGACTCGTTGTAAAACAGACGTTCTTCTTCGCGCAATCTCTGGGCTCGGTAATAAGCTTGGACTGTGTTGTCAGCCGATCCGTAAGCTTGCAGGGGGCCAACGAGAGAGCGGGAGACTTCGGCTTTGTAAGTGAATGGACCTAAGACAAATTGTGAATTCCACTGTTCGGCAAATTTCCAGCGGAAAAATAAAAACGGAAAACCGAAAAAACCTGTGAATTCGGGATTGGGCCGATAAATATAGGCCACACCAGGCACTGGAATTTCATTCAAGAATGAACGGTTGTTGGAAATATTGAGAAGCCACACCCAGCGCGAGCTGGGATCTGGAGAGCTCGAGTAGAATCCTGTCACATTCCAAACGGTTTTGGTGCGAGAGCGAAAAACTTGGTCCCCCGCGGAGCCAATTGATGAAGTCCATCCCCAGAAAGTCTCCGCATCCACATTTTTTTTAAAACCCAATCCAAAATCATTGTTGTAGAAGTGAGGCGGAAGGCTTCCGCCATTGGTCAATTTCTCTTCGCTTCCAAGATTCAGTTGGGACCATTTCCAAGACACCGTCAGGGTGTGGTCTGCCGAAGAAATCAGCGGGACGGAAGCCAAAAATTTTTGTTGAGTGGTCGGATGGGCACTTTCCGCACTGCCGCGCAATTGCAGGGCGGGAGGCAAGGGCGACAGAAGGTCGGCAAACAACTCTTGAGCCTGAGCGCCGGGCCCGGATAGACCCAAAAATATGAAAAAGAAAAAAGCTTTCATAGGCTTTTATTTTACATATGCAAAACCTGAATGTAAGTTGAAAGTGCATGACAAAATCCACAGCAAGTTATTTCCACAGTTCTTTCATCGTCACCATTCTCGGTCTGCTTTTGGGCGCCGGAGTCGGTTACTACTACACTCAAACTTTAGCTGGTGCTTTGCAGTCGCTTTTGATCTGCTCCATTTTGGCTTTGTTGGAAGTTTCCATTTCTTTCGACAATGCTGTAGTGAATGCCACTGTTCTCAAAGAGATGACTCCGGTTTGGGTTCATCGCTTTTTGACTTGGGGAATGTTGATTGCCGTCTTTGGAATGCGATTGGTTTTTCCGCTTCTGATTGTGGCGGTTGTTGGCGACATGGGACCTTTGGATGCTTTGCGATTAGCTGCTTTGGCTCCTGATGAATATGCCAAATTGATGAAAAGCGTCCATCATGAAGTGGCCGCTTTTGGCGGTGCTTTCTTGATGTTGGTGGCACTCAAATATTTTTTTGATCGAGACAAAGAAGTGCATTGGATTCAAGTGATCGAAAAACCACTGGTCAAAATGGGAAAACTGGAAGCCATCGAAGTGGGGATCACAATTCTTTTCATTTATGTGATGAGCCGAGTGGTGAATCCAACGGAAACTTTGCCGTTCATCTATGCAGGACTTGCTGGCATTTTGACTTTCCTGGCCGTGGATGGAATTGGTGTGTTTTTACAAGCGACGGAATCTCAAGTGCAAAGTGTTCACCGAGCCAGTTTGGGAATGTTTTTGTATTTGGAAGTTTTGGATGCCTCTTTCAGCTTTGACGGAGTGATCGGAGCTTTTGCGATCACCAACAATCTTTTCGTGATTGCCATTGGTTTGGGGATCGGGGCTATGTTTGTCCGAAGTTTAACGATTTTGATGGTTGAAAAAGGGACTCTGGATGCCTATCGATTTTTAGAGCACGGTGCTTTTTATGCCGTGGCATCTTTGGCCGTGATCATGTTTCTGGGAACAGTCTTTCACATTCCTGAAATCGTCACGGGTCTTGTGGGGGCTGGATTTATTGGATTGGCCGTTTACTCGAGCATTCGGCAAAAAAACAAGGCCCGAGAGTCTTAATTCGAGTCCGGGGAACCCTGGTCACCCTGTTGTTCTTTCATGGTTTCCCGGGCTTTGCGACCAGTGATTCCGACCCATTCTGGCAGGAAGGCCGCGATGGCAATGAAAATAAGGGTCACAAAGATAAAAATTCCCCCTAAGATCCAGCCAATTTCCATTTTTCACCTCGAATTCCAAAGCATACTGCAAAATCGCCATCTTGTCGACAGAGGGTTTTCCCGCTAAGGTGTCGGCCATCATGGGATTCAATCCAAGAGATCACTATTTCAAAAAAGCCAAAGCCGAGAATTTTGCAGCCCGTTCCGTATTTAAGCTGGAGGAAATCGACCAGCGATACAAAATCCTCAAAGAAGGACAAACGGTTTTAGATTTGGGTGCCAGCCCTGGTTCCTGGTCTCAGTATGCCTCCAAAAAAGTCGGACCCAATGGACGAGTGCTCGGCGTCGATCTCAGTCCCGTCAATGTGAAACTGCCCAACGCGGTTTTTATTCAAGCTGACTTGCGAGATTTGAATTTGGAGCAAGTCTTTCAAGAGCATGGTTTTCAGCCGCCTTTCAATTTGGTGCTCTCTGATATGGCGCCAAAAACAACCGGCATTCGAATGACGGATCAAGCCCGCTCCATGGAACTCTGCGAATTGGCATTGGACATTGCTCGCCGGTTTTTGAAGCCGGGAGGGCATTTTGTCTGCAAGTTGTTTCACAGTGATGATTTCGGAAAATTGCGCGATGAAATCAAAAAAAGTTTCGAGAAATTTGAAGCGGTGAAGCCCGACAGCACTCGCAAAATCAGCAAAGAAATTTTCCTGATTGGCTTGCGAAAAAAATGAATTTTCTTTTTCAAAATGAACATTTTGTCGCTGTCGACAAGCCATCTGGCTGGCTGACGACGCCAGCTCGCTTTGGCGACAAGGATCCACGGCCCGTTCTGGGATTGAAGTTGCAGCAGCAATTGGGTCAGCAAGTTTTTCCAGTTCATCGGTTGGATTTCGAGGTGTCCGGTTTGGTTTTGTATGCTTTGAGCGCTAAAGCTCATTCCGAAGCCAATACTTTGTTCGAGCACAAAAAAGTTCAGAAAACCTATCAAGCCAGAAGTGAACTCAAGGGCGTGGCGAAGCCCTCTGTGGGAGAGACTTTTCAGTGGAAATCTCGCATTTTGCGAGGAAAGAAAAGAGCTTATGAGTCTCCGCAGGGGAAACCCAGTCTGACGAAGGCAACTTTTCTGGGAGAAAAAAATTCTTTTTTGCATTGGACACTTCAACCCGTGACAGGGCGTTCTCATCAATTGCGGTTCGATCTTTCTCGTCATGGCTTTCCAATTGTGGGGGATGTCCTGTATGGGGCGAATCCGGGCTCTGCCGCAAATCAAATTGACTTGCGAGCAGTGCAAATTGAATTTGAAGAGGCTTCGTTTTGCGAGCGCTGGAAGCTGCCACTCAAACTGAAGGCAGAGCCTTTATTCTCAGATTTCGAATCTTAAGATTGAAAAATTGAAAAGGTCTCAAAGTGGCGAGGAGATTGAACTTCGCTCAGCCAAGAGTGATCTTTGTGAATGTAAAATCGGCTGGCCCGTCCTCGAGCCACCACTTGAATCGACCGCGACTTAGAGATTTCCTTGAGATCCATCAAAGTTTTTTCGATAGCCGCTTTGCTTCCATAATCATAAATAAAATAATATTCAGCTTCGAGAGGGCGAAAACGAGCGAGGTCCATTTCCTCAATTCGAACTTTTTGGTAGCCCAAGGGAGCCAATCGTTTTTGTGCTTCCTTGACTCTTTCGCGTACCAACTCATATCCCAAAAAAGAAACTTCGGGATAGTGCCTTCCCAAGACGTGTCCCATTCGTCCATAGCCGCAGCCCAAATCAATCACCAGCTCTGCGGGCGATGGTTGCAGAAGATCCAAAATGCTTCGGATTTCGACATAGGGAGTGAGAAACGACTGCGCATCCAACCCAATCCACTTTTCTTGAGGAAAGGTTGAAGGGGACGCAGCCAGAGTCTCCAATTTGCGCTCGATTTCGGGAATTTCAAAGCCGAGCCAACGGTCAGCCTGAATCGCATGCTCTTTGGCCATGGCGTAAGTGTAAGAATTCAAAGGCAGCAGGGGAAAGGGATTGGACGAGTCAAAGACGATCAATTTTCCGATTTCCTTTCCAAGCCACCTTGTCCGAGACCTCCCTTGAGGTCAAGGGAAGAGGCCGAAAGAATGTGATTTTTCGAATCAGAGTTGGGTTCGAAAACAAAGCCTGCCGCACTTTCAGTGATCGATTTCATGCTGAGGGCCCGGCGCGCATTGAGCAAAGAAGCTGATTTGGTTTTTCCTTCCAGATAGTTTTGCGAGCGACCCGTTTGCTGAATTTTTTCAATCAGAATTTCTGGATCGGCTAACAACGGGTTTTGCGCGAGCAAGAGAGCTGCGACCGCACTCGCAAAAGCCGTGGCTTGAGAAGTGCCGGACATTTCTCCAAAACCTCCTCCCGGCAAAGTCGAACGAATGTGTTCGCCAGGAGCCGCAATGTGTACGCTCGCAGAACCAAAATTCGCAAAGGCTGGCAATCTCTTTTGCGGACCCGTCGCTGTGACGGAGAGAATGTTTTTGAGAGGATAAAATGCCGGGTAGTACTTGGCTTGATCGACATTCATTCCATCATTGCCAGCTGCGGCGACCAGAAGAATTTTATTTTTTTCAAGAATTTGCAAAGCTCTTTCTTCTTCGAGATTGGCGCCGGGACCGCCGCCAGAGTAATTGACAATTTGGGCTTCCATTTGAGCTGCATATTTCAGAGCTCGAATCGAATTGCGAACATTGTCTTCACTTTTTCTGTGTGGATCATAATATTTCAAAATCATCAATTTCACGGCAGGAGCTTGAGAGGCGATGATGCCCGCAATATGAGTTCCATGTCCATGAGAGTCGCGAAGATTGGAATTGTTCTCTACGAAATTCCAACCATGCACATCATCGATCCAGCCATTGTGATCGTCATCCACTCCGTTGCGGGCTTTGTCTTGACCGAAACGATCTCTTCCAGTCTCGCCTGGATTGGTCCACAAATTGTTTTTTAAAGCCGGGTGATTCAGATCCATTCCAGTGTCGATGACGGCCACAATCACTGGCGATGAGGATTTGGACATCAGGGCTCGGGCACTTGGAGATTCCAGCTGCTGTTCGATCCAAGAGCTGGCGAGCGCCCGGGGGGTGAGGGCGAGAGACATGAGAACAAATAGAATTTTAGGGAAGACTTGATTTGGCATTGGAGTCCTTCTTTTTTGATTCCATTGAAAACTGATATGTGCGGAGTCGCTGGCGTCCCTCGGGACAGTTGAGGTCGACTGTTGACTTGAGTTGCCAGCTCGAGAGACGTTGAAATTCAAAAGAGAGTTCACAGGCTTGGCCAGAGGCTTGATAGGTGCGAATTTCATCTGTGTCTCCTTGATAGGAAATCCACTCTTTTCCCTTGGCTTCTTGAATCTCTGTCAAATTGTGAAAGTCGTCGTATTGCCAAATTGAGCTTTGACCTGAGGCTGTGACCGAAATCAAATCACCATTGCGATATTGGTAGAGGGCTGAACCGCTGTGACGACTTTTGATTTCCCGAACCTTCCCGGTGCTCGGTTCGTACAGCAGAGAATAGTCTTCTCCGTTGGAGTGAATTTTTGAAAGTCTTCCTTCCAGGTCGTAACTGAGCTGGCTGTTGGGTTTTGTGAAGGAAACCAGGCGGCCAAAATCGTCATACAGTTCCGGTCCCTCTGGAGTTTGATAAACCCAAAGGCCTTTTTGTTTCCGGGGACGAATGGAAATTTTTCGATCACACTGGTGTAGAACAGCTTCATTCGCGTTCAGCCATTGCAGCTTTCTTTCAAATCGAGAGCACCAACCAAATCCAAAGACTCCATTCCACAAGCTGCGGCTGTTATAAGTTCGCGCCAAGAGTGGGTGATTGAACTCTTGAGATGTCTTGAGAAAAGAAGCATCTCGCATATGAAAGTCCGCCTGTGCCTGAAGCGGCAACAGTCCCAAAAGAATCAGCAAATATTTGTGCATGCCCAGAGCTAGAGCAAGCGACGGGCCAGGGAAATGGAGAGAGAAGGGGCAGTTTCTAGCGGAACCAGTTTGACACCCCTGTGAGCTGTTCTCAAACTGACGAACAGCTCAAAGTTTTAAACAGGGCTGTCTAATTAAGCGACACTGCTCAAGTGGGCACTGGCGACAGTGTACTTGTTGCGACCACTTTGTTTGGACTGATAAAGCGCTTGATCGGCCCTTTTGATCCATTGATCGCCAGATTCGGGTCCAAGCAGCTCGGCGATCCCCATGGACACCGTAAAGCGGATTTCCAGATTGCCTTGGATAAAAGCTTCGCGACGGATAAGAGCCAAGGCCTCCTCGGCCTTGCGGACAGCGTGCTCGACTTGGTGATCAGGAAGGATCACGGCAAATTCCTCGCCGCCAATGCGGGCGACAAAATCTGTCTCACGATGAAACACTTGTTTTAATGAGCGAACACACTCTTTGATGACAAAATCGCCCATGTCGTGCCCGTAAGAATCATTGATTTTCTTAAAGTGATCGATATCGAGCATGATCATGGAGACGTTGTTGTTGGAGATTTTTTTCAGACTGACAAATTTTTTCACCTGCTCATCGAAACTTTTGCGATTGAAGGCGCCCGTCAGATGATCCATGCGCATGTTTTGATTGGCTTCCATCAACTGCTTTTTCACAGTTGTGAAATTCTTTTGGATGGCCGTGATGCTGCGAGCACGGTGCTCGTCTTTCTTGCTTTGCACTTCGATATAATTGTCGATAAATTCCCGGGACCTGCTTCTCAGAACTTCGATCGAGTTGGATTCCACGGCTTCGCGCAGCTGGGTCAGGCTTTGTTTCACTTCCAAGTCTTTGGCTTGTTCAAATTTCAAATCTTCGCCCAACTGATCAGCAAAGTCCCAGATGATATTTTTAAAATCATCGAAAGTTTTTTGAATGTAGGTGTATTCATCAATTCGATAGCTCGCAAAAAACTGACGAAAACGGAAAAGATTTTTTTCCGCCATTTCAGGATCTGGATGTACAAGTCCCTTGGCAAATTCATCGAGGATTTCTCGCACACGGCGCACAGGTTGAGAATCAATTTCAATCAAGTGTTTATTGTAAGTGTCGATCATATGAAGAAGAGTGGCTTTCTCTTCCGAGATCTGCAAAGTCGGAGAGGGGCTGCCACTGCCTTCTGCGCCTTCCTGCCATGGAATGTCCAATTGCTCGAGCAGTTTTTTCACCCACTGTTTCAAGCTGTCCTCCTTCTCGAGAGATCAAGAGTTTATCGGCCCTCGAAAAGGAAGAATGAACTGGTTCTCGGTCGAGTTCGAAAATCAATGCACAGCCGGGCGGGATGAGGGAGGGATGTCTTCAGTTTCTGGAACCATAAAGCCGGAAGTGGCGGCGAGACTCTGCAGCTTGAGCTCCCGGTCCAGCCTTCTCTCCAGGACAAAGTCCTGTATCAAATCGGCGACGGCTTGCTGAAGTGGTGACTCGGCCCAGGTTCCTGGTGGCCGAGGTTGAGAGGCCACGACTTTCCACTGGTGGGTGGAGAGCAAGAAGCTTGAGCTCAAGAGTGAGACAAGGCAGAGGCTTGCGCCAATCGCTGAAATTTCAGTGAAGCCCAGGGCTCCATTTTGATGTGTGGACCATAAGAGATCCGCCAGAATGGAGAAAACTCCGGCAAAAAAAATCAGGAATGAGAACGTCAAACCGGCCGCAATCCAAAGCATTCTTTTCAGTTTGGCACCTGTGAAAAGAGAGAAGACTCCCGTCGGATTTTCACCGGCGGGAGTCGGATTGAGCAGCTGTTGCAACAAAGTGGAGAAAAAATTGTTCAACATTTTCCCTGCTCCTTTATGATCGACGATCAGAACTGCGGGAGATTGACATGCCCACAAAAGCCCCTATGGCCACGGCCCCTAACACGGAATAGAAAGGGTAGCGGCGGATCAAGGAACTGGCATCTTGGATGTAAACTTGAGAGCGTTCGCTCACATTGGAGAGATTGCTTTTCAGGTAATCCACAGCAGGGCCGGCCTGTTGAACGATTTTGTCCTTCACTTCGTTGACTTTGTCTGAAACTTTTTGCGCGCTGGCTTGGGTCGAAATATTTTTATCAAATTTTTTATCCGTTCCAGACACTGAAGAAGTGTTCATGTATTTGTCACTTGTTTGATTTTGATTATTCATTTTGTTGTCCATTATTGTCCTCCATTTCAAATCTTCAAATCGTTTGATTCCTTATAGTTGAATCGGAAAGCTCAAGCTGACGGCCACGGCTCTATTGCCGAAATCTGTATTGGCAGCGGCATTTCCAACATTGCCAGAGGATTGCACGACAGTTTCCCGGTAAGTCAGATCCTCGTACTCAAGATTGAGACTCACAGCTGCTAAGCGTACCCCCACGCCTCCGCGCCAGCCATAAGGTTTTTGGAAGCGCAAATCGACTCCGTTAGCCGCTTGTTCAGGATTGTTAGAACCGTCGAGAATATAAGTTCCCCAGACACGCGCACCGAACCAAGGAGCTTGCACTCCCAAAGTAGGACCGACATTCCAAGTGTCCGCATTGAGATCTTCCAGTCCCCCTTCGGTGAATTGCGATCTTTCATAGCGACCATCGACAGCTAAGAACACCATGTCATTGATGTGTCCGCCCAGTTTCAAATCGGCGCCAAAACCAGTCGAATCAAATTCATTGGCGCTGCCAAAGCGAATGTCATTGTTGGTTTGCACTCCAAAGAAAGCGGGTTCAATGTAAAAGCCACCGAAGATGCGAGAGCGTCCCATGTCTTCGCGATAAGCGGTCGATGTCGTTTCCGGTGTGGCTGGAGTCACGGCGGCGGGCGGCATTGTTTCAGTCGCCGGAGCTGTTGTGTCTGTCATCGCTGGCTCTGTGGTTGTTGTGCCCGAACGAAAGCTTTCCTCGGTGTTGAGGCTTCGCTCTTCCATTGGCGTGGAACTTCCTGAATAAGGATCAGATTCCGTGGTGGTGGAATTAGTTCCAGTTGTTGATGATTCGTAGCTTTCTTGTCCAAATGCTGGCGAATTCAAAGCGACAGCCAGCAGAAGAATCAGTGTTTTCATGATGCGACTCCTCTTGTTCGATTGATTGATTCTGTTTTTTGTTTCATTGCAAATTCGATTCAAAGCTCAACTCCATTTGATTGATTCCCGGTTCATAAGTCCCTCCTTATGATGATATGGGTGTCCGGAAAGTATGGAGGCAATGTGAGTGCCAGATTTAAACAGGTTCTGATTCAACAGTGAGGGAGTGTGAGGATCGGAATGGTGCAATAATCCCCATAAGAACGGTTATTTGACCCCAAAGGAAATGAATTGGAACTCCCAAGTGGCCTTCCGCTTGCACGTTCAAGTGGGGGATTTTTAAAAACAAGAAGGAGGCAAAAATGCTTCGGGCAGCTCTAGTCTTTTTTGTATTGGCTCTGGTGGCTATTCTTTTTGGTGCAACAGGCTTTGCTGGTGTTTCCATGGAAATTGGCAAAGGACTGTTATTTGTCTTCTTGATCTTGGCCTTGATCAGCTTTGTCACAGGAATGCTGCGGGGGCGAGGTCCTTCAAGTTTGACTTGAAGAATTTGAAAAGAGGTTTTCGTGAATCAAGACAACAAACCTGATAATCGCAAAATGAACTCCATGGGAAAAGTGGATCGTGATAAAAGAAATGGACGTGCTCATCCGGCTCAAGAATTTATCGACAGTGAAAAAAATATTCCAGGAAGTCGAACAGAGGCACCAGCAACTGCTCAGCAGGGAAGACAGCCGAAAGTGAAAGAGGGAATGCCTCAAAAATAAAAAAAGCTGGCGGTCCTTGAGGCAGCCAGCTTTTGAGAGTCGTTCAAAAAGAACTGGAATTAAAAGCTGAAATTAAAAGCAGCATTTGTCGAGCGATATTCGGAACCTTTTTTGTCACTGAACCAGTTGGCCAAAGTGGTGTGCTCGGCGCCCACTTTCATATTGGAAGAAATTTTGAACATCGCCCCCAGTTTCCAAATTGGCCCAAAAGTGGTGACATCTTCATCATTGCCGCCAAGACCTTTGATCATGTGAACACCGAATCCAGGAGCCAATGAAAGATTGACACGGCTGTCATCGACAAAGTGAATCGGAAGAATTCCGCCAAAAGAAGTCACTTGTGGAATACCAGCATCTTTTTTCTCGCTTCCCATCAAAAAGTAACCGCCGACGCCGACATTTCCTGAAGAACGATTTTCATAATTTACACCGATATTCAATGCCGTTGATGAAAACCCCAACAGAGCTGTCAGAGAATGAGAGTCACCGTAGGCAGAATAAGAACGTGATTGAGCTTGAGTCGCGACCGAGGCCAGAAAAATCACACCAGCAATTACCATTTTTTTCATTTGAGGAACCTCCATTCCATTGTCTGACAGAAACTGTATTTTTTCTTTCTGACGAGTCAAGGACAAGTCGGTTCCTCGGAATTCGGTGCATCAAATTCCCATATTGGAAAGCTCGTTGGCCACTTCGCCAATGGTTTGTCGATCGACGGCTGACAAGAGTGGCTTGTCTTCCGTTTCTTCAGCCAAAAGGTGAGCCAAGTGCCACAGCAAATCATCGGTGGTGATAATGCCGACGGCATTGTCGTCCTCGTCAGCAATCAGCAGGCAGGAGATTTTTTTCTGTAGCATCATGAGGACAGCTTTGCGCAGACTCAGGCTTTGACCGACGAATTCCACAGGAGTGCTCATCATCAGTTCGACAGGAATATTTTTTGAATTGGGCACCGCAGCCAAATCGCGATGAGAGAGAACGCCCACCACATCATCCATTTCATCCACCACCGGCAAGTGGCGAATTCTTTTTTCTTTCATCAGTTGATAGGCCTCAAAAAGAGAAGTTCCCATTTGCACTGTGAGTAATTTCTTGGTCATCACTTTGTTGACTCGAGTGAGCATTTTTCCTCCTGAATTTCAGTTTGCATGGCTTGCAGAGTGCAATTATGGCGCCGGACTTAATTTGAGTTGAAGCCCAAAGTGAGTGTTTTTGTCTCATTTTTTCTTTTGCTGCTTGGCAAAAATGTCTCCTTGGCGAGCTCAGGTCCCTGTCTTGCATTTGCGTCAGTCAAGGTGCAGATCGCAAAATAGGGAGGTATTTATGGCCACAATCATTTCTCAAAAGTCGACAACTGGATTTTCTGGTGACACGGCCTCTCCACTTCAAGGGGCCGCGCACGCTTTGATGCCGCTTGGACGTTTTTTCTATTCGCTGATTTTCATTCTTTCCGGAATGAGTCATTTTACTCCGGCGGTGGTGGCCTATGCCCAAAGCCAAGGGGTTCCCATGGCGAATTTCTTGGTGCCTTTTTCGGGTCTCATGGCTGTTGCCGGAGGCTTGATGATCACTTTGGGATTCAAGACGCGATGGGGAGCTCTGTTGTTGATACTCTTTCTGATCCCTGTGACTCTCGCTATGCACAATTTTTGGGCTCTTTCCGATCCCGCCATGGTTCAAATGCAAAAGGCTCATTTCTTAAAAAACGTCGGGCTTTTGGGTGGGGCTTTGGCCTTCTTCTATTTTGGGGCCGGACCGATGAGCATCGATCGTCAGCAGGTGACATCTGAGCCCGACCTTTGAACGGACAGAGCGATTTCAGTTTACCCTGCTTCAGCCATCCTGAAAAATAGGGGAATGGCAAAAGTTCGCATTGGTCTCGTGGCCGAAAATAAAAATCTGGAAGTCGAAATTCAAGAAGCTGCCCAACAGTTCGGGGGCGCTTACATCCATCACTCACGCAATATCATCGAGCTGGTGCAGAAATTGGCTCTGCAAAAAGTGCAAATGATTTTGATGGTTCTTCCAGCTCAGGGCGAGGGCAGTGATTTCGGATCTATTTACCAATTTGTCCGCAGCAAAAAAGACCTTCAAAATATTCCCATTTGTTTGCTCACTGAAAAAGCCAATTATGTTGCTCCGATCTTGATCAACGATGAGAGCGTTCGGGCCTTTCCTCGGCAAGGGGGCGCATTCATGGCTCTCTTGTGCATGGCTCCTTTGCTGCAGTCAAATCGTCCACCCGAAGGGGCGATCAGTGAAGCTTGGGCTGAGAAAGAGTTTTTACAGTCTTTGCGTTCTAAAATGGGTCAGGAAATGCAATTCGATATTCGGCAAGCCACAGATGACGATATGCACTCGTCTTTTTTCTGTCAGCAGTCCGAAGAAATTCGCACGCATTTAGGTTGGTTTAAATTTTCCGCGCGTCTTTTGGACAACAATTCCGCAGGGCTGAGCGAACTCTTCAAGGGCATGAGCCGCGATATGATGGAAGAAGTGGCGCAAACCCTTGTGGGGCAAGTGATTGAAGAATTCAAAGCGAAAGTGACTTCGGATCTCACTTCTCGCGGCGCCATTTTTATTCCTGAATTGGAAAGATTGAATCCAGCTGAGAGAAAGTGGGTTCTCGCCAACGGCAAGCACCATGGCGTGCTTTACCACGCTCCTCAGTGTCAGATTCTTCTGCAAACCAGCAAATACATTTAGGCGACAGACAGGATTTTGTATTCTCGAGTTTTGTTTCCCATTTCGACAATGGCGATATCTCCGACATTCAAACCCAAGAGAGCTTCGCCGAGAGGGGATGTCGGGGTCACTGTTTGAATGGCGTGATCTCCTGATTTGAGAAGCAGTCCTCCGCCTTTGGAGACAATAAACACCCAACTTTTTTTTCCATTTGTTTCAACTTGCACCAAGGCTGTCGCTGAAATGGCTTCATGAGGTTGGAACTCTCGCAATTGAATATTTTTGAAAATAAAGAGGAGCTCTTCGATTTCTCCCACGCGTTTAGCCTGAGCTCCCGCCAAGTAAGAAGCTTCCAAACCGCGAGTGTCGTACTCATTTTCAGGTTTGCTTTCTTCATTGGTGGCCGCATCGTAAGTCGCAAGAGCGGCTTCCTTGAGAGAGGCGAGATCTTTTTCCAATTGGTCACGAATGAGCTGCAGCAATTCCTGTTTTTTCATGCTTCCTAAGGTAGGCCAAAGGAGATCTCGCGTACAGCGAAATGAGTTTTGATGCAGCGGAATGACTTGGCAATATTCTCTTTTTTCAGAGAGAATCAAGCCACTTTCAGAGGTTAAAGATATGAAAAAAATGTTGTTCGTTTTGATTTTGAGTTTTTCGTCTTTGGTGTGGGCGGCTCTGCCAGCGCCAGTTCCTCTGGGGCAATTTTTAAACACTCCCAAATTGGTTGTGGTTTTGGTGATTGACCAATTTCGGTCGGATTTTTTGATTCGTTTGCAAGATCGATTTCAGAAAGAGGGCAAAGACGGCCAAGTGGGAGGATTTCTTTATTTGATGAACAACGGGGCCTATTTTCCTTTTGCCCAATACGAAGTGATGCAGGCAATGACTTGTCCTGGTCATGCGCAGATTTTGACGGGGGCTACGGCGGATGTGAACGGCATTCCCTTGAATGAGTGGTACGATCGCAAAGCTGGAAAAATGACCTACTGTGCAGAAGACGCTGAATTTGGAATTTCTCCGCGACGATTGAAAACCACCACGGTGGCCGATGAAATGCGAGTTGTCGGACGAGCCGGAAAAGTGTTGAGCCTCTCCTTGAAGGATCGATCGGCGGTGATGATGGGCGGACAGCATCCCACAGCGGCTGTGTGGATGTCTTCGGATAGCTCGAAGTGGGAGACGAGCAGCTACTATGGGAAGCAGCTGCCAAATTGGGTGGAAGCTTTGAACAAAGATTTAAAAAAAGATCTGAATTCCCCTTATGTCTGGAAGACGGCGCGCTTTGAAAAGGAATTTTCTCGGGGCAACAAATTGTCTCTGACTTCTCCTTATGGCACTGAAATTTTGGTCAAACTGGCCAGCGAGGCCGTGGTGCAAGAAAAATTGGGACGGGGAGAGAAGACAGATTTTCTGTTGGTGAGCTTTTCCAACCATGATTTTTTGGGTCACCGTACTGGGCCACTTGCGCCGGAAATTGAAGAGCTGACCTTGGTGGAAGATCAGCAAATTTCGAAACTTTTGACATTGATCAAGTCAGAAATGAAATCGATGAAAGATGTTTTGATCGTTTTAACTGCGGATCACGGAGTGTCTCCCAAAGTCGAAGATCTTCAAGAGATGAAAATCGATGCCGGGAAAATCGACGATCAGGAATTGACTGAAAGGGTCAATACGACTTTGAACAAAAGGTACGGCGTACCTGCGAACAAAAAGTGGATTGCGGCGACTCGGTCTTTTAATTTTTATTTGAGTGCTGAGACATTGAAGCAAAAAAAATTGGCTTCGGAGAAAATTCAAGAGGAAGTTCGGCAAATTCTTTTGCAGCAATATGGAGTTTGGAAAGTCTTCACGGCATCAGACTATCAAAAGGGGCTTTTCCCTCCAGGGCAATTGGGAGAGCAAATCAAATCTCAATATGTTTCTGGAATCAGTGGCGATTTGATTATCATACCGCGACCTTACTACATGGAAAAAGAAGGTTTGATGACCACTCATATGACCGGTTTTTCATATGATCGACAAGTGCCTTTGATTCTCGTGGGCAGTCAATTTCGCTCAGGAGTGTATTCGCATCCGGCCCGCATGACGGATTTGGCTCCCACCTTGGCTTTTGCTCTAGGCGTGACGGCTCCATCGGGGAGCGTGGGGCAGCCCCTGCCGATCTTCAAGTAAAGGCAGGCGAGTTAGGCGGCTTGTTTTTGCAGCCATTGATTCAATTGTTGAATCGAATTGGATGACAACTGAGTGTAAGCAAAAAAGTATTCGCGGTCCTTTTGTTCCGAGAGAAGGGCCCGCAAATTCAACCCCGAAGCCAAAGTGAACTCCACTTCGCGAGTCGAAAGTCCTTCCGGTGGGTCCATCAGGGCACGAACACGGATTCCCTTGCTCTCGACAGCCACCAACTGGGCCCATGGCCCCAGCCCTTGGAAATGAACGAGGATTCGTTTGCTTCTCTGCAGAGCCAGGCGGGGTTTCGGTGCCGGCGGAGTTTCAGGTTTGGCAACTGAGTTTGATTTTTGTTTCCAAACCAATTGATCCAAAATGAAAATGAAAACCACCAAGTTGAAGAGAAAAAACAGTCCGTAGATCCAATGAGTCCGGATATTCTCTCCCAATTCAGCGACTTGCCGAGTGAGATGTCCACCCAGTAAAACCAAAACAGCCGTCCAGGTTTTTGAAGAGCCTGACAGCATGATCAAGCCAATAAAGATGCTGAAAAGGTAAAGCAGATGATCTGGCAAGCCGCCAGTGGAAATCATTTTGAGAAATGTCTGTGTTGTCCATTTATTTGCCGAGTCAGGGCGGACGGCCATTGAGGCCACTGTGTTCACGAGAGGAGCGAGCAAGAGAGCCAATCCGAAAAATCGAATGATCTCTTTTCTCTCGAGAATTTTAACCACTTTCATGGTTACACCGATTTGCGATCAGGATCGTCGACAAAGCGCATCTGCAGAATTTCTTCGCTGGGATGGTCTGAAGACATGGGGTTGTTGGTCGCAACTGACGGAACTGACTCTTGGGTCGGTACGGTTTCTGTCGCGGGTGCAGGCGCTGTCGGTGTGATGGTAGCGACGGGAGAGGCTGCCATTTGTTTGGCTTTCTTGCGGGACTCGAGAGCTTCGCTCGTTGCAATGACCAAGCAAATCGCCAAAGGATCAAACACCGAAACGAAGAGCAAAATGAGATATTTCACGACGGTATCAATATCGATTTTGAAAGTGCGCGAAATGTAAATCAATGGACCGACTCGTTTTTTAATCTCCAAGATTTTCAAATTGGCTTCGGCAACTCTTCGATCCAATTCTTCATTCTTCTTGGAGAGCCCCGCAATCAAAGGCTCGGCTTCGGCGCGAGCTTTTAAACGTCGAGACATTCTTTCAACGGGGATTTCCTCGATATTTTTTGTGATTCGAGCGATTTCAGAAGTGTTTCGATTTTGCTCTGTTTTCAGAGCTTCCATTTTGATGTTTTCAGCTTCCAAACTTGTCGACGCCGATTGGTAAGCATCCGACAGGAATCCAAAAATCCCCAAGCTGGTGATCAAGCTCAAAGTGACTATGGCAAACAACAAATAAAACTTAAAAAAGCCATTTAAGTGGTTCCAGCGCTGGTGCAAATAAGCAGAGAGCGTGAATTTGGCAAATTCGAGAGAGGAAGCCATCGCGATCACAGCCAAAGCTGCGCCCGAGAAGAGCGCGGCCAAGCCGATCACTGAGAAAGCCGCACCCAGTAATGAAACTGTCACGGCTGACAAAATGAGTCCTAAAATCACCCAAATAGCTACCATGCTCTTTTCATCGGAAAGACTGATGACACACTTAATACGATTTTGTGAATGAAGGTGGAATGCCTTAGGGGTCCAGTCGGAGAGGCGCGTCAGCTTGAGACTGGTGTCAAACACATATGCAAAAAGTCGTAGAATTGCGGCTCCAAGTTTTCATGGTCGCAAGTTTGTGAGAGAGTTTGTCGCAAGACCAAGGGCCAGCATTTCGGCCGCCAAGGAGACTCATTGGATCGCAAAGAGGCCACAGTCATCCGTCAACTCGTTCGAGCCTTCCGATTGGCAGTCTCGCGAATTTCTCCGAAGGCTGTTTTAGGTCTTTGCTTTTTTCTGACCGCCATTGGTTTTTTCGGGACTTTTCAATTGGTTTTGCAAGGCGAGCATGATCATTTCAAAACCGAGGTTGAAAACTTCACTCGCGCTCTGCAAGTTCGTTTGTTGATTTACGAGAATGTTCTGTTGGCCACACGCAGTTTTGTCATGGCGGAACAGAATCTCAGTCGGGAAGAGTTCGCCGAGTTCGTCAAAGGATTCGCGCTGCAGGAGCGCTATCCAGGAATTCAAGGGGTTGGCTACTCTGCGCGGGTCCTCGCTGGGCAATTGCAAAGTCACACAGCTCAAATTCGAAACACTGGCTATCCTAACTATAAAATTTGGCCCTCAGGACAGCGTAACGAATACCAAACAATATTATATTTGGAGCCATTTGACGAGATCAATCAGAAGGCCTTCGGTTATGATATGTCGACTGAGCCCAATCGTCGGGAAGCGATGGAGAGAGCTCTTCTCACGGGAAAGCCCAGTGCCACTCGGAAGGTGGTTTTGGTGCAAGAACCTCAAGTTCATAAACAGGCGGGATTTTTGATTTATGTGCCAGTCTTTCAGCCCGGCGCCAAAGTGGAGACAGAATCCGATCGCCGCCGAGCATTGAAAGGATTTGTGTACAGTCCTTTTCGCATTGGGGATCTGATTCAAAATATTTCACAAAGTGCCGGCGTGGAGGCCGAATCCTTTCCATTTGCTATCTACGAAGGCACCAGAGCGTCTGAAGAGAATTTGCTCTTTCAGACGAAAGAGTATGAAGCTCTGCAGATTCATCAAAAGAGTGGATATCAGTTTCTTCCCTATCTCTCAGCATCCATCGGCATGGGCGGAAGCCAATGGACGGTGTCGGCATTTTTTCCCAGCAAACTGGAAGCGAAGACTGGCCGGATTTTGCCATACTCAATTCTCATTTTGGGAACTCTGGTGAGTTTCTTGGTGTACTTTGTCTTTCTATTTGCCCATAAATTAAATGAGTCCTTGGCTGCCGAACTCAAGCTCAATGAAGAGTCGCAACGACAAGTTTACGAAGCGCAAGAAGCCGCCGAAGAGGCGAATCGCGCCAAAAGCCATTTCCTTGCCAATGTCAGCCATGAGATTCGCACTCCCTTGGGAGTGATTATTGGGTTTACCGAAATCGCTTTGGACACGGAGGGGGTGAAAGAAGAGATTCGCAATTATCTGCAAATCATCCGCCGCAATGGTCAGCAGCTGATGACTTTGATTGGCGAAGTTTTGGATCTCTCTAAAATTGAAGCGAATAAAGTTGAAATTGAAAAGATTCGGTTTTCTCTGCCTCAGACTTTGGATGAAATTATGGCTTCTATGGAATTGCGGGCCCGCGAAAAAGGAATTTCATTGGTGTGGGATAAGTCCCATCCGATTCCCGAGTGTTTGGTCACTGATCCAACCAAATTTCGCCAAATCCTTCTCAATGTGATTGGCAACGCCATTAAATTCACGGATCGGGGCAAAGTCTGTCTGCAGCCAAAACTCTTGTCGAAGGCTGAGCCAGGAGTCGAAACGGAGCTGGAGATTTTGATTGAGGACTCAGGATTGGGTATTTCCGAAGATCAGAAAAAGAAGTTATTTCAAAGCTATTCACAAGCGGATGTTTCGACGAGCCGAAAATTCGGAGGAACAGGCTTGGGATTGTTGCTATCTCGGAAATTGGCGCGATTGCTGGGTGGAGATTTGGATTTGGTGAAATCTGAAGTTGGGAAGGGAAGTGTCTTTTCGGTGCGGGTGAAGGGCGGACCTTTTGAGAATCTCTGGAATCCGCATCAATGGAATCAAATATCGGACAGGCCTCATGAGCCCAGCCTTTAAGCAAATGCTTTTCCTTAGGCCGTTCTTTTGAGGATTTTTCTTTTCTCCATTTTCAATACCAAATTGCGGACTTCGCGGCCAGAGAAGGGCTTGTGCAACTCTGCAGGTTGATCTCCATCTGTCATGCGAACGACATGAACTCCATCTTTGAGTTTTAAATCGTGCGAATTGTTTTCTGTGAGATCCATGAAGATGATGTCGCCGGGTTCCGCTTGAACCGAATTGGTTCCATGAACATAGACGAAGCGGTAGTCGCTCATATTGGCCAGTGCGAACATGAAGCTAAAAATGATTTCTTCAGCTTCGTCGACTACCCAGATTGTTTTTTGATGGTGGTACATACGAACTCCCTGTTGCTAATTTTATCGGACGGAAACTGGACTTGCCCAAGGCCTAGGGGCTCATTGTGACTGACTCTTTGCAGGTGTGAAGGAAGGGCGATATCGATGAGAAAAACCCGTCAAAATGAGGTCGATTGGTGCATCAGTTTGAGAGCGGTAAGATTGCCTGGTTCCCTCTGTAAAACGAAGCGAGCTTGCTCCTGGGCGCGATCTTTGAGGCCCAGCTCCATGTAGGCGCTTCCCAGGGTCAATCGGGCCTGAATTTGATTCGGATTGAGAGCCAAGAGTCTCAAAAGGGAATCAACGGCCTCTGAGTATCTTTTCAACTCAATAAACAGAATCCCTAGATTCATCAAAGTTGTTATGTTGAGAGGTTCTTGTTGAAGAACTTGCTGATAAGCCGTGAGAGCGAGCAGGGGATTTCGGTTCGGATTTTTGGGGTGCTGGTAGAGAACTCCGAGATTGATCAGGCCCTCGAAAAAATTCGGATACATTTCAAGCAGAGCTTTGATTTCAGATTCCGCTTCTTGAAATTTCTCGACGCGAAGATAGTGAGTGATCAAATTGACTCGAGCTCTTTCATTGCGAGGATGAAGTTGCATCGATTCCTGCCATAGTTTTTCCTCATTCCCGTAAACTTCCACACGTTGAATCGAAAGAACAGTGAAGGCCAGCAGGGCCAAGGAAAGCGCCCACACTCGGCGCCCCTTGAGCGCCTCACTGAGGCCCATCAGAGAGCCCAACAAGAGGCCAACGGAAGGCAAGTAGACTCTTCTTTCCACATAGAGATCGGTGGTCGGAAACAACGAACTGGTCGGAAGCAATGTCAGCAAGAAGAACAGCCATGAAAAAGCCAGCAGTTTGCCATGAGGAGAATTACGAGCCCATCGCAAAGATAAAATTGTCAGTGCAATGAGAGCCAACCAAGCGAGAGTGCATTGCCAGTACTCAAATTGAGTGGGAGTGAAAGAGTGGTCAATCGACAAAGAGCTTGGCCAAAGCATTGCAGCCACATATTTCCAAATCATCAAGCCTTGCAAAGGAGCGTAAATGCCCACTTGAAAAGTGTTTTCCGCTTCCAAATCACCCAATCGACCGAAAAAGTAGATTCGCCAGAAGAGATAAAGCCCGGCTAAGGAAAAAAGAAACACATGAGGCAGCCAGCGTCGCTGAATTGAGCGAGTGCCATGGAGTAAAAAGTCGGCTGCCAAAATCACTGCGGGCATGATCAAAGCACTCTGTTTGGAAAAAACAGCTGCCATATAAAAAACGGGAATCAAAACAAGGGTCCACCAGCGAAGTTCCTTTTCCCGCAAATACAGAGAGAGCATCAGCAGAGAGAAAAAAGTGCTCAACACATCACTGAGGCCGTAAGCGTAGATGACAGTGCCGGCGTGAACGGGATGGCTCAGAAAAAATAGTGAGACGAGAAAAGCCGGGAGCCAAGGTCTAGAAAAATTCAAGAGTGTGGTCAGTCGCGCAGCAATCAGGCCGGCCAGCAAAGCGCACAGAGAATGCAAAAGGATCGAAGCCAAATGAAAAGGCCAGGCTTCGCCATTGCCACTTTGCCACAAAATCCAATAGGTGAAAAAGGTCAGAGGTCGTGAGGGATCGTTTCGGAAATTGGTTTTTTTATCAGAGTAATCGTGGAGATAATTTTGCCATTGAAATTCGGACAAGTGCAGGTCGGAATTTCCGCGAATTTTATAGACGTCATCAAAAATGAAAGGGTTGTCCAGTCCGCTCTGAAAAATCACTGCACTCAAAATGGTCAAGGCGGCAATCAGCCAGGGAAGCATTCCCCATTTGCGAATCATGTCCCTATCATAGGGGGCCGTCCTGGATCTGGCAATTGAGGGTCCAGGCGCTCATCAAGGCGGAGCCCAGATTGGGTGAGTGTCGAAGCCCTAGACAGGGCCAAGGGCACCTTGAGGGGGCTTGGGGGCGTTGAATGGGGCATATCTCTTGCTCCAAAGGGCTCAAAGGCAAAGGCAGGTTCCATTGAGAAAATGGGGATTGTTCATTTTATTCGGTCTGCTGGTGCAAACAGCCAGTGCGTTCTCCAGTGCGGAAAGAGATCAGGCATTGGAGTGGTGGGCTCAGGCTCCGATTCATGAACTGTCTTGGCTGGGAAGAATGATGGATCCGTATTTCCCGTCTGAAAAAGAAACCAGCCTCCTTTCTCCTGGTGAAATCATTTTCATGAAAAACAATCCGGATTCGATTGTGGTCATTCAGAGTTCAGCTTGCCGGTCTTTGGCGATTTCGTATGCTCTTTGTGGAGTCAAACCAGTGGCGAAAGAATTCTCCCGTGCTTGGGATGAAGAAGCCGATGCCATTCGTCACTTTATTTTTTCATCTTTTTTAACTTGTTCGCGTGGGCAAAAGTTTGCCGAGTCTTATACAATGGCCCATGAAGGTGATCCCGATTGGGACGAGGCTTCGGAAATGGATATTGCCAACAACCGAGTCGGAATGAGCTGGGCCAAGACTCCTGGGCGCTGCGCGCTGCCATTGACAGATGAACGAATGGCTCGAGCTTCCTTGAAGCTTTTGATGGAAAACAAATTTCAGACTTTGCGGTCGGGAGACACTTTGTGTGCGCGACCTGAACGATTGCGCCAATTAAATTGGGACGAATTTCATTTGCAAGTCAATCAAGTGCATTTGCAATTGCAGAGGAATCTCAAGTTCTGTCACCCTCGATTCGGTCGCAAATAAACTGAAAGACTCTCAGTCGACGATCCAGACTTGATCCGCTTTTTCTCGGAAATCAGAAGCTTTGTAAAAAACAGAGCCATCCGAAGTCCAGCGCCCCCAGCTGTTCAAGAATTTCCAAGCGAAGATTTTGCCGTTTTGAATTTCATAACCAACGGCCGTGAGCATATGGCCGGAATCTTTGCCCCAGTGCACGCCAACCAAAACGGGAACGCCTCGGTCGATGGCTTGCCGCATGTCCTCTTCGATTTGGCTCCAGCTGTTTTGTTGGCGGTAGAATCACCCTCCAAAGGAGCCAATCAGACATCGCATAAAATAGCGCAGTGATTTTTCCTCATCGTAGAGGGCAACCCCTTTGGGATGAAAGAGACGAAAATTTCGAGCTTGCTCCACTCCGTAAACTTGCGCAAAACTTTGCGGAGTCCACCAGGCGCCGCCCCAAAAGAACTCTTTCGGAAGTTCCCCTGTTAAATTGAAAACGATTTTTCTGATTTCAATTCGGGCCTTTTCCAAAGCGACATTGTAAGCTTGCGAGTTCACGCCTTCGGTGTCGGCGATGACTTTGAGCTTTTTCTTTTGAATTTTGGTTTTCTCTTTGATGTCGCGATAAATTTTCTCAAAGGGCCAAGTGTGAAACGGAACTTCTGGGCGCCAAGCTGAGTTCGGCACCAGGCCCCAACGCAAAATCAGTTCGATGGCATCAGGGACATTTCCACCTTCCAAGAAAAAGCGAGGATTTTCCATTCGCAAAGACTGATCAATATAATCCAGAAGCTTCACGCTGAATAAAAATGGACCTGAAAGATTGGGAGATTGTGGGTGCCCGAAAACGTGGCGATTTCCCACTTGCAGATAATTGGTGAAAGCAAAAAGATAGCACTCTTCGCTCTGTTGTTGATTTTCAATCTGCCGATTTTTCAGCTCAAAGACTTCGCCGGTGGGAAAATATTCTTTGAGAGGGTAGTTCCCAATTCGTGAAATCACACCGGAAGAGCCAATTTGAATTTCCTGGCTCTGAGGCCAAGCGCTCAATGCTGTCAAAGACAAAACGCTCAAAATGATAGCGCTCATTTTTTGGAAAAAACTCAAGCTCAAGCCCCCTGGTGGAAGGCTTTTATTTAACGAAACTTCTTTCGAGCGAAGCAAGTCGATAGTGAAACAAACTTGCAATTGACGAGGCGCGATTAAGCCGAAGTGACCTCGGGATTGTGGGAGAGAGCTTTAAACAGAGTCTGGAGCTTGGCTTCAGACTCTGCAGTCATAGCGTCAAATTGAATTCGCCGGGTTCGGGGAATTGAGCGAACCGCATGGCCGCGGAAAATATAGAAAGTTTTTTTACCAATGTCGTCCGTCCGAATGAGAACGACTTCGAACTTGTGCTGAGCAATGGCCTCGGGGAGGATGTCTCGCAAAAGCACACCCGTGGCTGAGACATTTTCGCTTTGTGTTCGGAATGATTTGTTGGGAGTCACCACCAGGACTGTCAATTGCACTTCATGGCGTTGGGCGACTCGTCGACCTTGTGGATCGGACCAATTTTTTTGCAGTTTCTCCCGGTCAATGTCTCGAAAGGACAGGTGAGTGATCGTGTTCAACTGAGTGGACTGATTGGATTCGCCCTCTGGATGCAAATTCAGAAGATCCGACAATTCTTCTTCCATGGCTTTGTATTTGCTGTTTCGAGAGCGAGAGCTAAAAGAATTCATCGACATGCAATTATCCCCTCTCTTCTTTCCAAAGCAAAAGTGCGGCCGTGTCTGGCGAGCCACTAGCTTTCTTTCAATTCAGCTTCTTTTGTCGATTCCTTCGACAGAGCCTTCTCTCTTGGCGGGGAGACCTGAACTAAACCCTTGGAATGATTGCTGGACTGGACTTGATTCAAGGCTTGAGCTGTCGCCTGACTTGTCGACGTCTCAAAATTGGAAAACCCTATGACGGCTAGCCCTGATTTCTGGTCTTTAGCTTCCGCAATTAAATGAATTAATATTGATCTTGAAAAGAGGTGAAGAATGCAATCTGTTTTCATTGGAACAATTTTGTCTTTGGCATTGATTTCGATTCCAGCTTTGGCCGAGCAAAAATTGGTACAGGGACGTGTGTTTGGCGGAACTGTGTCTGTGAAGCCAACAGAATTGAACACTTTGCTGACCAGTGAGAATTTAAAAAACGTCGACTCTCTTTTGAAAGTCGGGGCGGAAATCACTTTTCCTTTGCTGGGCGATCGATTGAATGTGGGGCTTCGCTATCAACGGCAAGGGGCCGACATTGGCCAAGTGGGGACGGGTCTTGCGGCCCAATATCCAGCGACTCTGGTCCAGGATGTGGCCATGGGAGTGGTTCGAGTTCCCCTTTTGAAAAGTGGATTTTTCATGATTGATGTTTTTGCAGGTCTCGGAGGGTCTAACACCACTTTCAAAATTGAGTCGGGCACCCAGAACGGTGAGCTCAGTCGCAAAGTGACTGGAGATTGGTTTGCTTCTCCTTTTTATGCCTATGGTGCTTCGGTCGCAGTGGGTTACAACAATATCTACTTGGCTCTCGAAGCTGGTCTCGACAACAACGAGATCAAAGATTTTGACCGATCGGGCACAGTCAGCAACAACCTGCAAAGCATGAATTTGGGCGGCAGTTACGCTGTCGTGAGCCTGGTCTTTGACGGCACTCCTGTGTTCTCCAAGTAACTTCGGAGCCCGAGTCTCGGGCTCAATGTTTTTCCGAATTTCCCATTTCCTTTTTGAATTCTTCCATGGTCATGGATTTGTCCAAGACGGGAAGCAGGACTTCTTCCTCTTCCTCAAAGTGCGCAGTGATCAAGCCGAGAAGCTGATCGGTTTTTCTCATAAATAAGCGAGCATCCGGATTTTTCAGGGCGCTTTCTTTTTCCAATTCTGCAATTCGGCGTCCCACAATTTGATGTTCGTATCTCATGCTGGCCGTGAATGGGTGAGGGCCTTGGCTTGCTCGACGATCCACGGCTGGATACAGTTTTCTTTCCTCCCACTGAGCGTGGGGTTCGATATGCTCTTTGAAGAACTTTACAATCTTCGTCATGGTTTTTTTCTGTTCGGCTGAGTTGAGTTTTTCCAAATCGCCTGCCCACTGCTCAATATGCAATAAGTGAGTTTTGATTTCTTTGTGTTCACCGCGAAACGACTCGCTGGGGCGGGGGTTTGGGGCATTTTGGGTGGCAGAATTGGCAATGACTGGGTTCATCATCAGACTCCCTGTGAAAGCTATAATTAAAAGTGTTCTCATGGGTCGGCCTCTTTCTCTTTCGGCTCTTGTTCAATTCTTTTGCAAAGCTCACTCCAAGCTCGACTTTGGACGAAGAAGGTTTTTGGAGGGTCCATTTTCAAATCCGAAGTTTGTTCAAAATTGGCGATTTGATGATCGCTTGTTAGAATGATAATCAGGAGAAAAATATGAACTATGTTGTTTGTTGGCTGTCTTTGCTTCTGGCCACTTCAGGATTTGCTGCGCAATCCCCGCGGGCCGCTCTTCCCCAAGATGTCATTTCAGTGATTCAAGCTCACCAACCTTCGGTCACTTTGCCGATGATCACAGAAAAATATGATTGGACCGCCATTCAAAAACAATATCCCGGCGTCAAATTGGATGAAAGCACCGCCACTTATTCAAAGAAGGCCAGCCAGATTATTTGGCAATTGAACGACAAAAAAGAAGTGAGCTTCGTGACTTTCAAATTTGATTTGTCTCGTTGGAAGTCAACGGGAGCGGAG
>JACCDW010488823.1_pt1 | contig 25506 bp, 40 predicted proteins | sample 7449781 | NCBI WGS metagenome assembly JACCDW01 (sample SAMN15323449, study PRJNA562643) | freshwater metagenome | isolation source: river surface water | place: USA:Blue River Watershed | collected 2017-08-18
ACACACAGTTTTAGACAAAATTTGGGCTCCTTAAATACTTGCGTGGATTTGATACTTTCCACCACACGAGCAAATGGCAAATCCACTAGACAACAAGGAGGCAGTCTTGAGCAAACGCCGTCGTAGCGAAGTAACACAATTAGCAGTAGTCAGTAACATAGAATCGTATCAAAAACAACGCCGTAATATCCAACTTATCCCCAAAAGCCGTAACCAAGAAACTTACATAGACTTACTAGAAAATCCCCAACGCTTAATAGTATTTGCAACAGGCCCGGCAGGCACAGGCAAAACTATGCTGGCTGTGTTGGCCGCACTAAAAGCATTTAGAGCTGGAGAATGCTCTAAGATTGTTATTACTAGGCCCGCGGTAGGCGTTGATGACGAGCAACATGGATTTTTGCCGGGCACACTAAATCAAAAGATGGAGCCGTGGACACGCCCTATCTTTGATATCGTAGAGGAGTATTATCGACCACAAGAGGTATTGCGTCTGCTAGATGAAAAATATATAGAGATTGCTCCACTAGCATACATGCGAGGGCGGACATTTAAAAATTCGTGGATTATTGCAGATGAGATGCAAAACGCGACACCAAGTCAGATGAAAATGCTGCTAACTCGACTCGGCGAAAACTCTAAGATGGTTGTTACAGGTGACACGCAGCAGGCCGACCGTAGGGCCAAGGACAACGGATTATTGGACTTTCAGAGACTGATCAAGAACTTTGATAGCCAATACATTGCTGGCGTGGAGTTTGCAGTCCGGGATGTTCGTAGACACCCGGCTGTGGCTGAAGTTCTTAAACTTTACGGGGAGGATTAATACAGTCTAGATAATTCGTACAGGGTGGCATCAATATTGGTATGATGTATGGCGATGCCACCGGCTACACGCCACTCTGCAATATTGCTGGGTCTATCATCGATTAAAATGTCACCGGGTTGACAATGGCGCCATTTGTCAAGACTGTAAGGACCAAAATGAACAGGTATTCCTGGGAACAGTAGTTGTGCCCATACCATTTTATCATAAAATGCCCATTTAATATCATTGCCTTTTGGAACCGCGGTTAAAAATAATAAATCATAACCTTTGGTTGCAGCAAGATCTCTGCATTCTTCTACCAATCGATCTGCGTAAGAAGTTTTCTTTAATTCGCGATAAAGTCTGGGATTAGATGCTATCTTGTTCCATTGTTCCTCAGGATAAATTCCGTGATGCCCGGGTAAAGGTCCAAGAATGCGTTCAGCATAATCATCGAAGTCGGCTACAACTCCGTCCATGTCTAAGTAAAGTGTTGTCATTGATTTTTAATTCGTGAATGTACTGCTTGTAGGTAAACGGTTTGATTGTTGAGTTTGTTTTGTAGAGATCTCACAGTATCTTTGAGCTGATAAATTTCTGATTGCATTGCCGACATTGCATTTTGCTGATCTCTAATTTTTACATCATGAGTCATTAAATTAGGACGAGGAGGAGCATCGGGGTTTACCGCCCGTTTCTTTTTTGCTTTCATCGCTTTAAAAATATTGCTCATAATATTATTTATTTTTTAATATAACAGCAACATCTAAATCGTTTAGTAGTAAAGTTTTATAATCAGAATTAAAAAGTTTAGATTTATTTTTTATCAATTTGGGCATACATTTACTGTAAATTTCTTCTAATTCGTGAATGGGTTTAGAAATAAATTCCAGTATTGATTTGTTTACTTGTAACAATCTTTCGTAGGGATCGTAAATATCGTCGTAGCTTTCATCAATATATTCCGGAAATGTTTCGTAGCCTGCATTTCTTAAATATTTCAAAGTACCGGCTGGTCCTGCATATATGAACATTTGTCCAAATGCCATTGCGTTAAAAACTTTTTCCGATAAGAAAAACACATCTTCATTCAAGTGATAAAAAGTATCCATTACAACATTGACATAAGCATCAGTTCTTGCTTCAGTGGCCATACGAACCCAATCACAGTGATTGTCAAGCGGAGGCAACGGAAACAAATGATCAATTGTGTTTGCAACTTCATTTACAGCAGTATTCTTATCTTGTAATTCATTGGACCAATCAGTTACTACTGCTCTGGAAAATCCAACATATCCTTCATTTAGTCGATTATTGTTTATGATATTTGCCAGTAAAAATTTGCGGACAGGATAATCTTTGGTACTAGCAAACAAGAATTTTTTTGATTTTTTTGAATCAAATTCGATATTAGTTTTATTATGACGTTCCCATATCGTTTTGGCTTCAAATTCAAAATATCTGTGATTGGATATCTTAAAATTTAAATTTTGTTCAATACAGTCAACCCAATTGCCCAAGGCACTGGTACAAAACATAACCGGATTGTTCACAGATTTTGTAAATTGATTTAATAGATCAATTTGTATTGTAGTTAATTGTTGTGGGTATCCAATTAAAAAAATAAGTATCGGAACATGATTATTATGCAATTGTTTCTTAATTTTTTCTAAGAAAAGAACAATAGTTTCTTCATCACAAAAATCATGTGAAAAAGCTTCAAAGAGAAATAGTTCTTTAATTTCATCAAAAGGAGAAATCATGTTGGGTATATAAAATTTATCGCCGGGAATACTGGGAAATTTGATAGCTACTACTTGGGTATCTTCCAAGTAGTGTGCATAGTAAGGCTCCCCGGGCTCACTTACATAAATATCCCCGGGTCCAAATTCTATTCCGTTAATTACCATTCGTCCTTCGGTAATTAATTGTACTTCAGTAACAATTTTGTGATAATGCGGAGTATCCTTTGTGCCAGCTGAATTTCCTTGCCAACATACTTCAAAATCTTTGGTACGAACTACTGCTTTAGGAAAGTCACCAATAAACCATCCTCTAGCGCCCGACTCACTCAGCCGTGACTTCTTCATTGACTTTTTCTTTATCTAATTCGGCCTGCATTTCGTCGAGCATTTGATTAAAGTATGCGGGATCTAGCTTGGCCATTACTTCAGTAATATACTTGTGATATCCTTTGAAAAAATACTTGAACAAATCGTTAAAATCCTGATTACCGTTAAACCTATTTTGTTCAACTTTTTTCTCTGTTAGATTCATAATAACTTTTGCAGTAGCTAGATCTTGTTTTCGTAGTCGAGTGCTTACTTGCACCTGTTCGTCGTACTGTACGTTGGCAGGGTCTTTCATATAACCCGGAACGTGTGTTTTACGAGGATCTCTTGGTTTAGTTAAATATTGTGCTACAAGATAAATGTTTTGTTTTTTCATAGTTGACTAAGTTCTACTAGAGTTGCTGATAGGTTAACTTCAGGATCACCCACAATTGTGTGATAATAAAGACCTTTGCGTATAATTTTAATTGCTTCATCTTGTTTTTCAACAGATCCCCAAAAATCTAAATTTTGATACAACCACTTGAAGACTTCTTCAACTTCATCCGGAGAGGTGTGTGTACAAAGCAATATTCTAGCTTCTCGTATCTTACCAGCTTTAAACAACTCAACTACTTCTATTTTATGATCAGCTGATTCTGAACCACTTGATGTTTTAGATATAGTTAACTTTCCAGAAACACTGTTAGTTTGCAACAATTTTAAACAACTGCGTAGATCTGGATAGGTAGCTTTCACATAACTGTCTAGTGTGTCAAGATCAAATTCTACACCCTCTGTGATTAGAACTGTTGCAGCTCTGCTGGTAAACTCAGTTTGGTCTGTTTTGTCGATGATGATTTGTTGACAACGACTTTTTATTGGGGCAATAATTTTATGTGCAAGATTGGCAGTGAGAATAAATCTAGCTTGGGCTTGATAAGTTTCCATTAGCCCACGAAGAATAGCCTGTGCGTTGTGACTCAAATAATCTGCTTCGTCAAGGAGTACAATTTTTAAATCGCCAAAAGGCATTGTGCTTACAAAGCCTTCGATTCGGCTTTTGAGAAAATCAACACCATTATCTCTACTCGCATTAACTTGTAAAAAGTCATAAGGATCAATATCCAGACTGTTAACAAGTATCTTTGCTAGAGTAGTTTTACCGGTGCCAGCTGGACCTGTAAACAACAGATGTGGGACGCTTTTTTCTTGAACAAAATGTTCAATTTGTTCACGTTGTATGGGATCAGTAAACACATACCCATCAAGTGTTTGTGGGCGATATTTTTCAGTCCAAAGTTCTTTCATTTAATTAACGTGCGTAAGTTATTGAGTGCCTCGGGAGACAGTAAAGTTGTAAATCTAACCTGTTCCGCTTCGGGGTCTTTGGCAGTCTCCCATTGACTGGTAATTCGTAAACTGTAGTATCCGGCGGGATTACTCACTGATTCAAAATATCCGTATGTGTGATAACCATCTACATTGCTTAGTTCGATTTTCATTCGTATTGTTCTCTGGTTTTTCGTTCAGCATGCACTGCGGTTGAAAGTGTATCTATATTGTTGGGTCGTTCGTCGGTTACAAAAATAATCGCCTCAGGATCCGCTCTACGTATTGTAAGTTCTTGGTCCTCTTTATATATCTTGAGGCCGCGGCTCCATCTACCGTGCTCAATAAGCACCCATTGTCCCACACGAATATCACTCTGTTCGGGACCAACAGCATATACTCTCGCCCATCGCGGTCTAATGCCATCAGTTTTTCCATCATCACCTAATAATACTATACCGCTGCTTAATTGTCTACCTTCAAACGTCATATCGGTTACAATGATATTGTTTTTTAAAGGTTTTATTTCACCATCAATTTTGATTCCAAATTGATATCCTCGTTTCTGATCAAACGGATTTTCGACTGGCATATGTTTCCTCTTTTAAATTCTAGTGGGACCTGTTTTTTTGGGTTCTGGGTCTTTGGGAAGTTGTGTTTTTGCTACTGAATTTGCCAAACTACCTCGCAAAGGTTTAACTGGTGTTGGTTCTTCTGCTTTGGTTTCTTCTTTGATCACAGCTGGCTCAACCCAATCATCAACTAAATCTTTCTTTTGAGCTTCTCGCGGCATAGGTACACGATCGGTTGCAACAGGAGTATTGAGTTTGTAATAATCTGACATTATTTTGTCTTTAGTTCTCTCAATCTTTCCACCTGGTCCCAATTCGTCACCACGAGCATTTACCTTCATGTTACCTATTGCAATAGATTCTTCATTTTGTGCAATAATGGCATCAATGTTGACTCTTTTTCCATTTGCTGTGGTATATACTCTTTTACTCATCCATATCTCCTTGTGCGATATTTATCGTAAGAATTCTTCGATATCTAAATCATAATACATGCTGTTTATTCTGTGAACACCTATCAAGTATAACACATAACTTGCTACACTTGATCCTCTACCTACACCCCATACTATGTTATTTTCTCGCCAGGTATCGATCATGTATTTTAATTGTTTTAGTAGAGGAAACAATTCGCGTTCTTGGTAAAGCAATAATTCTTTACCGACTCGTTGTAGTTCCTCTTGTGTTCGGCATTGATCCAAAACCCATTGTGCTATATCCATGGACAAGTACTCTTTGGGCATTGACCACCGACTTTGATTTTTTTTATCAAATTGTTCAACAGTTATATCTTGACTACGATATTGTTCTAGTGTTGGCAAATCTGCATAAAAGTCTTTTACTGCGTTATTGTATTTTAGCGGATCGGTGACCAAAATTCGAGCCAAATCTAAATCAGGATTTTGGTATAATAAATCACACAGTTCGTCGGTATTAGTATATGCAACGCCTAATTTGTCGTAGTTCATTTGATATCAATTATGCCTTTGAACTTGTCGCTTTTGGCTTCCATCTCTTCCATAATTTTACGATTTCGTGTATCCATTTCGTAACGATAGTTTTCTAAAATCATTTGCATTTGTGGTATCACACTAACAGGACCAAACCGATGTGCCTGATTGTATTTTTGCATCAATTCATTATACTTTTTGTGTAATTCTTCTGTTGATAATCCTGATAGATCCGAAACCAATGGATGCATTATAAATCTCCTTCTCTCCTATTTTCGGAGTGATGTACATCAAACTCGCCACCGGGATAACGTGCTTTTAATTTATTTACATTCTCTGCAATTACATCGTTTGGATCTAGGTCAAGTGCTCTACAAGCATTGATCCAATACCACATGATGTCTCCTAGTTCGCGCTTCATATGAAAAACATTTTCTACCGATAAAGGTTTTCCTTGGAAGTACATCTTTTTTGGTATTTCGCAAAATTCGCCGGTTTCGGCTGCTAGTCCCAGTGCTGCTGTTAGTAACAGAGAAACATTAACATCAGGACCATGTGATTGAGTCTCTTCATTCCAGTTACCGTCCAGTTCATCCAAACGATTCATAAACGCGGTTAACTCATTTGAAGGCTTGCTAGTTACTGCTTCGACAAATTCTTTGTATCTATTTAAATTGACAGTCATAAAAAACTCCTAGTTTGCATATTATAAACTATGCAAAGCTAGGAGTCAATCGGTCAATTTACTCAGTTCTTATCCAGGTGCTTAAACCGGAGCTGTAGATAAATTGTACATGTACATTACCTGAACTAACCGCAGTATTTGCAAAGTATTTTACCGAAGCAGTATTACCTTGATTAACCCATAACGCGGTAATTGGTGCCAAGAAACTCATGTTAATTTCTCTGCCATCGATTGCTGAACTTGGTAAAGCAATGCGAGCATTTGCAATTGTAGCAGAGCTTGCTGTATCAAAAATCTGTGTCTGATGTTGAATATTAGCAAAATAGTTTTGATTATTAGTTAAAGTAATAATAGCATAATTTTGATTTATTCTACCACCTAGCGTAACTAAGTTTGCACCTACATTGACATTACCAGCAACGGCTGTACCGCCGGCTACTACTAGTGCACCTGCTGTGGTTGATCCAGCCGATGAAGCGGTAGTAGATGCAATGGTCATATTATTGCCGGTGAAATCTCGATTTCTTGAAAGATCTCTAATACCCAGGGTAGAACCGCCGTCTACAGTAAATATTTCAAAATAATAATCAGTGCTGGTTGAAATCTCAGTAGAACTAAAAGTGATGCTGTTACCACTAAATCCTGTTACTGTGCCTGGATCTCCTAATGTAAGGGTATTGGGAAATGATAGCACATAAGCAGCACTAGGATTGCTTACCCATAATTTTATACTAGCATATTGATTTGCAGTGTTATTAGGGAAACTAAAGTTTAGTATTGTAGAACCCGACATGGTAATTTTTTGGAAATTACCATTGGTGAAATTGATAGTAACACTTCCGCTTACACTACCAATATTGTTGTAAGTTTCACGCCAACCCGTGAGCGTGGGATTGGCCATTGCATTTCCTGCAAAGTCATTGCTCAAAGTGGTGTTTAACAGGGCACTTTTTAATACAACTTTATTTTGTAAATCTTCTATTTCTGCTTTAGTAAAGGTAAAGTTGTTGCGAATATTGGTGAAATTATCGCGAAAACCTTGACTATCGTTATCTTGACCGGCTACAGGATATGTACCGTCGATATTGTTTGGGTTAACTTGGCTTGTCATTTATACAAATACTCCATTTTGTGGGAACTTGATATATTTATCTAGTGTTTCAGGAATGATCCAAATATCTTGATTATTACTAAATGTGGTGCCGCCTGTGAAGGAATTTCCAATAGTGAATCCTTCGCGCATGATACAGGTCCCGCCATCAAATGTAGTTTCAGCTGTACGCTCAAAACCAGTGGCAAATTCAGCCACAAAATACCTAGGAATAGCTTCACCTGGTGATGTTTTGTATTGCAGAGTAGATTGAGTGTAAGTATCACCGGTTCTTACTTTTACGGTTTGATTCAAAATTATTTCCTGATTAAATACCAATGTTACTTCAGCATCGAGTCCTTGGTCAAAATGACTAAAAGACAATTCTTCACTAATTTCGTCAAATCCGACTTCGTCGTCATCTAGTCCTAATTCAGGGAATTCGATCCAGGTAATTTCCCACACTCCGCCTTGTCGATTGACAGTAGTATACCCACCAACTTTGTCTAAATAACCTGAAATAGTTTCGCCTGCTGTGTTGATCCAACCGTCATTGATGCCACCAAATCCGGTTTGTTGAGCAAAGATTAGTTTATCTCCTTCGAGGAAATTAGGAATACCATCAATGATTAACGATGATCTTACAGTGTTTAGATTTTCTCCGTCGATACTGTCAAACGAAGTGCTCACTGCATAGTCAACAAAGGCCTCACCGCTGATACGTATCTGTGACCCTGCAGGAGATGTGATATTACTAGATAAAACTAAAACATTACTAAATTCGTTTAAACTGCTTATAAATGTCGAAGCTGGGATGGTTAAGTTGGCAGCTAAACTAGACACACCCCATCCATAACCAACTGTTATATCGTTAGGTATGTTAATTACATTTGAACTTGATACAGTATCGACAATTATTGTATCTATTACTGCAGAACCAGATGTTAATCTTGGATACTTATCAAAGGTTGTTGGTATGCTTGGCTCAAAAGAATTGGTATCTGTATTATAAAATTGCGACAGATAATTGTCCCATTGATATCTGTCCGCCACAAATGGTATTGTATTAATTTTAAAATTGCTGTTTTGCAATCGGTAAGCGATAAGTTTTGATGCACCAGGTTGTGTGTAAGCCAATACAGCACATCTTATCAATCCTAGAACAGTACCATCTTCTTGAACGCTGGTCATCCATCTTGGCAAGGTACTTTTATTTGTATAACCTATACCATTTTCTAAACGTTTTTGCATATTAGGAAAACTGTTAGGATAGATTACGTTGTATGATTGATTGGTAAAAAGAAAATTATTTGCTATATTCAAAGTGGTTTCAATGGATGGCCCAATAGTATTGAATGCTTGAGTGTCTACCAGATCAACGTAAACAACTTCATATCCCACTGAGCCATCTGAATTAACAGCTCGTGCTGTTTTAATTTCGCCAAAATCAATAGTTTTAAAATAGTGATTTCTTACTATACTGTTTACGAAATTTTCGGCAGTTGTGGGATTTAGACCTGATAGGAACAACGATTTGATATTTTTTTGTATACCAAAATAAGAATCATCGGGTCTATAAATTAGCTCAGAAGGGAAAACAGTGGTATCCTTGGTTATATCGTCCCAACTCAATCTCTGTGTGTAACTTGGTAATGCCTTTAAATAAACATTTTCGTATGGTGCTAGGTTTCTTGGTCTTACTCTTAGTGTAAATGATTTTGTTGCAGTTATTGAGCCATCCACTGCATCTGCTCTAACAGTAAAACCACACTGCTGATCGAATGTTGTGGATCCGCCATCTACAGCAGTAGAAATAGCATTGCTGGTTGTGCTTACTGCTTTTTGAATTGTTTCATTTGAAAATACCAATACAGTTCCTTGCGTAACATAGATAGCAGGACTGACTTCAATGGTATTAGAATCAACAATGGCAGTTAATTTGCAACCAGCTGCTACACCCACACCCTGAACTGTCATTCCCACCACTAAATCTTCAGTGGAAGTTATGTTCAACCAAGCGGCTTGTCCGTCTAATGTAAAATATCTAAAAGATGTACGTCCAATTAATCTACCGGTCCTCAAGAATTTTAGTCCTTGCGGAATTCTACGATATGGTGCATATATTAATTTGAAAACTAATTCTTTACCCAAGGTGTTATATGCATCAATTTCAAGTTCGCTAACTGCTCCGTTATCTATGGTACCTAAATCAAAATCAGTGGTCCAAACAATTTCTTCATTTAACGTGCGTTTTACAGTCAATGAGAATGATACACCATCACTTACTTCGTCGGGGAAAAGTGTTCTAAAGGCGTAAACTGTAAATGAATATGTTTTGAAATCTTCTGTTTGGTCAGGCAAGAAACCGAGTGCCCAGCCGGTATCCTCATTGATAGAAATGCCTGAAGGAAGGCCGCTAGCACCTTGATCAAAAAATAATGTATCATAACCTGTTGTGACACTGATAAATTGGATAAAAATTGAGTCTGTGACAGCAGGAACAAGACTGGTAAAAGTTAATTGATCTCCTGCAACAGTATAATCAGTGTAAGCCGTGTATAAAACTTCGTTCACCTGAACCACTATTCTAGCTGCATTAATTGGAGTAGATTCTAATGTATAAGGTCCGCTGGTACCGTCTCCTAAAAAAGTTTGACTTGCAGCAGCATCAAGTTCGTCCATACCACTAAATGCAAGTTCATCAATTCTCCAGGAAACATCTTCATCTTCGGGATCATATGCCAAAAATTGATAAGCGAACCTACTGCCCGATACCAGTACAGGCAAAGACTCGGGATTATTTAGAATTGTTGGTCTGTATTTGTTGTCAGCATCAATTCTAATAAACGTGTTATTGATTACTGTGATATTATTGTCGGCAGTGTAATTACCTTTGCTGACAATAAGAAGTCTAACATTAACTGTATCAACTTTTAAATCGTCACTTACTTGTACAGTAAAATTATAATATTTGTCTGCACTCAATGGTAACGCATCAAAGATCACCGATTCCACTGGAGCAGCTTCGTAACCTAAGTCGCTAATATTCTCTGCAATGATGTCCACATAACCGTAAAGTCTACCATCCGGCGATAGAGTTGTTCCTGGTGGTATGTTACCATTAATAACACTCCAGGTTTGTGTGGCATTGGGATTATCATTGACTGCGGTAAAAGTGTAATCTAAAAATGTTCCATCAAACCATGCACCAATCAAGTCAGGCCTAGGTATGATTTGAGGTCCATTAATATTACTTACAGTCAAACTAAAAGTTCTATCTGCCACTGCCCCGTCGGGATTTGTTGCCCTAATGGTAAATGTGCTAACGGCTGTTTGATTAACCGAACTTAATACCGTAGGAATTCCATTGAGTCTACCATCTCTAGTTACATATAATCCGCCGGGCAATTGTCCGCTAATAAAACTATAAAACAAAGGTTGTTCGTCGCTATCAACTGCTTCAAGTTGATATGAAAAATATAGATTTTCAGGAACAGTTCCTAAATCACCGCGTGGTGTTACCCAAGAAACTACGCTCATATTATATGATTACCGCTTCAATTATTTTACTACCATTGCTACCATCAGTTACCAGACTCTTGGCAAATACTGCTTGGCCAAAAGAATTATTTTGCCCAACACTTTGAGCATATCCTGCCTGTGTAGAAGTTACTAATAAGTCGCCCTTGCTTACTGCACCTAGTACTTGTACAGGAACTCGTCCTCGTAACGCAACTGGTAGTCCTCCAGCAGCAGCATTCATCAAATAAGCAGGATTAGACGAAATTACACCAGCCACTCGAACGTCTGCAAAACTTGCTGTCACTGTGATTTCTTGCTCTCCGCCAAATACAACAACGGTACCGGGTTGATATTCAGCATCTGCAGCATAGTTTTCTGCCAAGTCCGCATATTGTGCTTGGACAGCCAAACCATAAAAAGTATCATACCAATTGGTAGGACCACCAAGATTAAATGTGATATTAGAACTGGGGATAATGTCTCCAGTGTGAACAATTGATCGCCCGCCTGAGCCACCAATATACAAGTTACCTCTAGCTATGCCTACGCCACCCTGCACTTGTATAGCACCTGTTGAAGTTGATGTTGATTGAGTATTGTTTGTGGTTTCTAATATACCGTTGGTCCAAATTTGACCAGTTGCCACAATAGCATTTCCCGCGCTTCCGCCAATATAGAGATTGGCACCTGTACTGATTGCCACACCTCCTGTAACAACAACTGCACCTGTTGAAGTTGATGTTGCTTTGGTATTGTTTCTAAATTGAGTTGTACCACCACCACCAATTCTAATGGTTGTTGGCCCTGATTCAAATAACTCTCCTACTGCTGTTGTGGATGTCAGTGCCGCAGCAGTGGCAGTATTGATGGCAATATTCCCAGTATGAGTACCACCAGTTCCATTGATGGCGCCACCAGTTAAGGTGCCCGACAGGTCCATATCGAAGGTCCAAATCTTGCTCCATCTATTGGCAGTACCTGACCCCAACGAGTAAGTAGTATTGGTGGTTGGATTGATATTAAAGGCAGTAATAGTACCAGACATAGCCAAACTGGTCAGTGTACCTAAACTTGTAATGTAGGGTTGTGCTGCGGTAAAAACGTTTCCTTGTATATTAGCTCGAACATTTCCACCACTGACAATGGTTAAATTTGGAAAGAAAACATTACCAGCGACGCCCAAACCTCCTGTTACAGTTACCGCACCAGTGGTAGTTGATGTTGATGGAGTGGTACATGCAAAGGTGGTTGCCAATCCAACTGTGCCACCGTTGAACGCAGTTGCCGAAGTCACCACCGGACTGCCATTAATGTAAATAGTATCTCCGTTAAGGAAATTCATATTACCCACATGATATCCTGTAACAGATAAATTACCAACATTGGCCTGGGTGGCATGCAAATTACCCAGAACACCTACGCCGCCTTTGACCTGGAGAGCACCAGTCACATTGCTAGTGGCTGCTGTGGTATTACTTAATAACAATTGCCCAAATTGTACATTGCCGAATGTGCCAGCAGTAATAACATTACCGGCCGATTCAGTTATATTGTCTAAATAAACCAAACTTCTAGTACTGTTTTGCCAACCCAAGAAAGCCTTTTGTTCACCAGCTTTGTAATATTGCCACTCCAGACCAATATCTCTTAAATCGTCGAGAACAAAAGGTGTCGCTGAATAGTGTAAATTTAAAATAGAACTTGAGGATGTCTGGCTTTGGCTGGCCGCTTGACTGCCCGATACACTCAAATTACCGATAATGTTAACATTACCTATAATATAGGCACCATCTTGACTAACATAAAGATTACCATTACTGGTAACAGTACCACCTACCAAACTGGCGGCGTTTACATAAGTTGTGGCCAACACATAACTGTTAGATACAACATATCCGCTGTTGACGCTGAGTGCATTTATGATAGATGTTTCGGTTCCTGCAAACAACCCGCCTTGTACGAATTGGAAGTTATTGTTGACTGTGGTAAAGGCATCGCGAATCGGATCGCCTGTACCGTCGTTTGCTGTAGAACCTATATCAATTGTATTAATTGCCATTTTTTATCCACTTATAATTAGCCACCTAAGGCTCTTAATCTTGCTGCTAATTCATCTAATGCTTGTTGAATGTTTGTAACGGTTCCATTATAATTTGCCGCATTATTTGGCGTATAACTTGCATTACCAACAATATTCGATTGAAACAATGATAACGAACCGATATTAGCGTAAAGTCCGGGAACGTCAACTATTGCAGTTGATTGTACGCTCCCATCTCTAAATTTTAAGTTTGTATTGAGTAATGTAAAATCGCCATCTTTTTCTAAACCAACAATGGATGTGTTTGCTGCAAACCTAACATTTGCATCTGATCTTACTCCAACATTACCACCAATGACAGTTATGTATCCATCGTGTGGAAATTCAGTCAACCTAGTGTCACCGGCCGGCACAATGAAATTACCTGACCAACCACTACTGTTTATACCTATATTGATATAATTATTTGTGTCATCACCGTCGTCGGCTGTGAGAACAAAATCGCTAGATGCACCTGACCCGCTATTAACATTTTGTACCACAACCTGATAATAACTATCGACATTGCCAACAAATACTCCTCCCAGGCCTGGATAGGTTATTGGACTGGTAATTCCAACTTCTAGTGTAGATGCAATTTTTACATTTGCATTTGCCAACAGATAATCGGCCTGTACATTGCCCGAAAATATGTCTCCACTCAAATTGGCTTTGGTTTGAATTGTTGTATTTGCTGCTGTTACATTGGCGTTTAATAAATTAATCAGTGACGCTTGTGTTACGGCATTACTTTGTAATGTGCTGACGTTGGTTGCTGTACTACCCAAGTTTGCATCCAAAACAATTATTCTGGCATTAGCTGCTGCTATATTTGCATTCGACGAAGCTACATTTGCTAGATATGAATTTATGTTAGCATACAAATTGTTTATGTCTAGTGCTTGACTTGCAGCATTAGATTGTAAATTTGTGATGTTTAAATTGGCCGCGGTCAAGTTCGCGTTTAACAAGTTGACTTGAATGGCCTGTATGGCTGCATTGGATGTCAGCGACGAAATATTTGTGTTGGCTGCTGTTAAATTAGAATTTAATAAATCAATTTGTACAGTCTGAGTAGCTGCATTACTCTGTAAAGAAATTATATTTGACTGTTGGGACTGTGCATTGCTTTGTAAGTTGTTTAATTCCAACGCCTGAGATGCAGCATTTGCAGTCAATGAGACAATATTCACATTGGCCGCTGCAAGATTGGCATCGGTAGACAAGGTAGTTGCAGTTAAATTGGTAATATTAGTATTAGCTGCCAATACATTGGCATTTAATGCATTGATTTGAGTGGCCTGCGTGGACGCATTTGAACTGAGATTATTTAAAGTAGTGGCCTGGGTACCTGCATTTGCACTTAACGAATCTAGCTCAAGCGCCTGTACCGCTGCATTAGATTGTAGACTAGCAATAGCAACATTGGCAGCAGCTACATTAGCATTTACCTGAGACAGATTGATGTTACCGCCAAATGCTGTATATTGTATGGTACCATCTGCAAAAGTAATGTTAGATAAAATCTTAACGGTACCAGAGTTCTGCACCTCCATTCTGACCACGTTTGCAGTAATCATTTGTACGGCATGTGTTTCTGATTCTAAATAAAGATTACCGCCTACTGCATACACATATGAGTCTCTTGGTAATTGTTTTGGATATCTAGAATCAGCAAAATTAGATCCAGCAATACCAAACGCAACATAGTTTTCTACTGCTTGATTGCCATCTGGGTACACCAAGTAATCGCCGGTGGCCTGATTGTTTTGATTCTGCAAATACAAACCGTAAAATGTTTGTGTATTACTGATAAATGTTGCACCTCGGTTTAAGAAAAATGCCGGGGGTGTTTGTGTTCCTACATCCAAAAATTGGGTGTAAACATGATTTACTGCTGTGATATTATTTGCGCTTATATTGCCTGAAAATACCGCACCAGTTAAATTGGCTCTTAATAAGATAGCTGCATTAGCGGCTGCAACATTGGCATTGACTGCCCCCACATTGGCTAAAATAGCATTGCTACTGAGAGCAAGATCTATACTGGTATCAACATAGGATATAGAGGCTTTTGTATTATTTAGATTGGCAATTGCTGTGGCCTGTGTGGCTGCATTACTTTCTAATGTTGCGATTTGAGCAGTATGGTTGCTAATTACTGCATTGGCTGCGGTAATGTTAGCATTTAATGAATTGGTTATGGTAGTCGTTACATTAGCAAGATTGGCGGATATGGCAGTATCTACGTAGGATTTACTAGCAGCTTGGGCTACATCATTTACTGTTAAAACAACATTGCCGGTACGTCCGGCTACAGAATAAACTAGAACATTTGCACCAGTAACCTGTACATTACCACTGTACAATTCGGTAAAATTTTCATTTATTTTTGTAAAAGCGTCACGTAATGGATCCCCGGTGCCATCGCCGGCTATTGATCCAACATCAATTTCTTGCTGTGCCATAAATCATCCTATATACTAGGTATTTATGGCTTTTGTCGGGAATAGAGTTTTGGAAGGACTAGTAAGGTGTAAAACTGCTGCCACAACCGCAAGTGGTTTGTGCTTGTGGATTTTCAATAGCAAAGCTGGCGCCTATTGCATCTTCAGTGTATTTAATTTTTGCACCCTGTAGGTATTGTGCGCTCATCGAGTCAACCAATAACCCAACGCCGTCAAATTTTAAGTCAAAATCGTCTTCGTTTTGAAGTTCGTCAAAAGTAAATCCATATTGCATGCCCGAACATCCTCCACCTTGCACAAATATGCGTAGTTTAAGATCTGGATTGCCTTCTTCTGCTATAAGTTCTTTTAACTTGTTCACTGCACTTTCTTGTAAATCAATCATTTAGTTTACTCCATAATTGTTCCATAAATTTTAGTCTTAGCTGTGGATTTTGACTAGAGTGAAAATGTAATATCGAATGTCGAAAGTTTTCTTCTGCTAAGTTTTCTATCAACACTTGGTGTCTAAACCCAATCTGTTTTACTATCCAATCTTGAGATTTTTCGTAATCAAAATTACTTTGGGAAAACATTAAATTTATAGCCATATTTTGTTCGTAGAGCCAATCCTCATCTGCCCAATTGCTATACTCGTTATCAAATTTATTCCAAAATTCATCGCTTAGATTAGCGGGAAAATATTTAACCCCTGCGTTTATATATTTTCCCTGGTATATTGGGTTTTCATCAGTGAATATTCTGAACTCATTGAATTTATTAAAAATATCAAGACTTTTAATGCATAATGTGTCGGCATTTGTATATAAAATATTACAAGGACGATTAGTGTACCACAACTGTTTAATATAACTGTATGTATTTTTAAAGCAGTCCTGAATATTGTTTTTTCCACCTGTTATTTCTAACAAGTGCCAATCACCTAATAGATTTTTTTGATAGCTCTGAATACTCAATTCGTGCATTTTTTTATATTCGTTGAACGAATTTTTTAAAGCGTCGGGTTCTGTAGCTATTGCGTGTTCAATTTTGTACAGATCTTTAACAAGAAAATTACGCACGATCTCCGGCATATATACGCCTATTAACATATTCCCAGTTTATTATGCGCCAGATATTTTTTAAATATCGTTTTTTGTCTGCACCATAATCAGTAACCCAGGCATGCTCCCACCAGTCCACTAGTAGCGCAATATCTGTGCGTTTTTGATGATTTCGTATTGTTTTGATCTTGCCGTCTCTACTTAAATAAATCCAATTGGATCCTTGCAGTTTCATTGCTTCCGCTTCAAAATCCTTCTTAAAATCAGTGAACGATCCAAAATGTCTGTTAATTAATGCTAGACTAGCACCCGACGGACTATTGCCGTTTCGTGGTGCTCGCAGTTGCGGAAAAAATATATTGTGCAAATAAGCACCAGCTTCGTTAAAAGTGGCGTCACCTTCGCCCTTATTGTAACGGTCAACATAGCCTCGGGCCAGTTTACCGTAATGATTTTCTAGAGTGTCTTTGCTCATTACCGGAGCAAGACTGGTCATGCTATACGGTAATTTTTTAAGTTCTAGTTTCTTTTTTTCTTCGGTTAATTCAATGAGTTCGCGCATATAGCTATTTATTGCGATATACAATACGTCCACGATTCAAATCGTATGGACTCATTTCGACTTCTACACTGTCGCCGGCTAATATGCGTATATTATTTTGACGTAGTCTACCCGAAATGGTAGCAATAATTGGGTGGTTGTTTTCCAAAGTGACACGGAACATGGCACTTGGTAGCAATTCATCTACTACTCCTGTCATTCTAACTAAATCTTCTTTACTCACAAGTCTCCCTAAAATAGGTATTTAGTACCTGTATCCTTTATTATCACCAGTGATTCTACCTTTAAGTACATGGCATGTTCTACATAACTCCTCTACATTTTTTCTTGTGTTGTTCCAACCGTTACCATCTTTGTGATCCAAATCCGTTGGAAGCCTTAAATGTTTGGGCAATCTTCCAGTTGGACATTTCCAACCCAGATGACTATCTTTATTGCTACATTTGAATTTATGAAAAGCTATAGGTTGTTTTCTTTTAGGATTTTCTCTAAGTTCCTTTTTAGTTAATACACGAGCACCGCCTGTTTTCCACCGTGCCTTTTGGCAAGCCGCACAATGCGGTCTAGGTTTTCCTGTAATGTTATAAATTACAGGTCGTCCACAATGTTCATTGATACAAATAGGTGTCGTCATATCATCTCCGCATCGACGAAATATCTTTGGCTTCTTGATCACTAAAGATCGGAACTGCGTTAGATTTATGCATGGTACCGATACCCACAATGTTGTCGCCGGTATACTTTTGTGGCATACGAACATTTACAGGACCTTTTACCCCTGTATCCAAACTAGGAATGTGTGGCTGATTGGCATCGCGTCGTAATGGCTTGGGTGGAACATACGAACTACGACCCTTTGATAATTTAGTACTAGGGGCATAACGATCCTTGAGCTTTTGCCATTCTGCTTCTAGCTGTTCTGCCTGTCGCTTTTGTTCAGCACTTGCCCATTTTTGTTTGCCCTTGCGTCGTCCCGTAGTACTCAGCCAGGGTCCTTCCATGTGCATACTCATATTGGCTCCAAAAATTTGTACAGAGTTATATTATAGCATCAGACGGATTTTGCGTCAAGTGGATCAAGTATTTTAGTAATGGTTGCTTTTTCGTTAACAATTACTATTTTGTGACGGGGATAGTACACCTGGATATTTTTTGCAGCATCATCTTCGGTGACGCCTTGTCCAAGAAAACGATTGTTTTTGCCGTACGCTAGTACAACTTTGTGTCCGTTTTCTTGAACATGTTCAAACCTCAACGCTAGAACTTGTTTTTCGGCATCTTGAACAGCTATTTCTTCTTCTACTGCTTCAGCAATACGATGTTTGAGACCTTGTACAAAGATCCAGGATTTAAGCAGTTGCCAACTTATGTAGAAAAAACATACCCAACCGATAAATTCAATGATATCCATTTTAGGTCCAAAGTGATTGACGGATTTTGATTAGACGAATCATCATTTCTTCGTCCTCTTGATTGTACTTATCTTCTACTGCTTGAGTAGCATCTAGTGCCTGTCGGCTCATCTTCATTTCTTCGTCAGTGCGATCCTCGAAATCTAATAGATCGGCACCACTGTGCCTGCGCTGTTCACAGTAGGCCGACCACCCACCCACATCGTGTGGATCTGCTCGATTGGGATACACTTCGGTCCACCATTTATAAAGCTCAAGAATTTCTTGGGCTGCTCGGGCCTGATAAGTAGGTTCAGCTAGATGCTTTTTATCTTCATCCAAGAACTCTTCGTTGGTGAGTTTTGTTTGCCAAGCAAGGCAATCCAGTCCGGCTTCGGGGCAACGCCAAGTGCGCCAACGCCACCAGCCAGTGGCCCAGAATGGTGCGTTATACTTGGCCTTCTCTTCTTGATTGCTCCAGGCTATGTGCCACCAAGCCAGCTCAACTTCAACAAAGTCTCTAAGTTCATTAAACAAACATGGCAAAAAACGGTTGCCAACATCACGCCACTCGCCGCGAGGAATGTCGCTTGTACTAGCAGTAAGAGCGTGGGTACGAGTGACCCAACGATTGTTGATATAATATTTGAGACCATAGAGTTTGTCTGGGATGTAGTAAAAGAATCGTTGTAGGTAATCCAGTCCTTCTTCGGCTATCCAATAACGAATGGGATGTCGTTTTTGAGCTGCTTCCCGCCATTCTCTCCAACCTCTCGACGTAAGAGCGCCCGGGCTTGGTGTACCACGGATCCAATCTGCAACGGGTCCAATCGTCCAATAATGATTACGCATCAGTTTGCTTTCTGTTGTTTTCAAAAGTTTCTACATCAATTATAGCACTTTCGAGAGTTTTTGCATAGTTCAAAGCTTGTTGTTTGGACATATGAATATCATTGTAAGTTTCAATATAACCACGAGTTAACAAAGTCCAAATATTCTGCCAACGACTACGACTCCACCAATTCGTTTTGGTTTTTATGTATACCCGTGCCCAAATGCCAGTGTCATCTGCTTCGATGTTCAATTCGTGTTCCGAACCGCATCCACAACTACAAGGCACAACGTAAAACTTACTATGACCCCATTCGTGGGTCTTTAGAATACCTGCTGCTGGTTTTTCGGCTTGCATATTATTTTGGAAAATGCTTGTTTAATACTTCCAGCTTGTCCTCATATTCGGCAATGATAGCCATTTCTTTTTCTACAGCATCCATCCAATCTGTATGATCATGAATGGCCATGGGATTCTTTAGCATGATTTCGATGTTCATCTTGTGTTTTACAACATGTGCAGAAAAATGTACTCGTAGTGTGTCCAACAATTGCTCTCTCATAATTTGTCCTTTAAAAAGTTATTTAATCCGTCCAACTCCATGAAAGCGCAAACGGACCGACGATAAATTGTCTTAAACTGCTGCCTTCGTACTCCTCAATGGTACCAAGAAAAAACTTAATCTTTATTTGCTCACCTTTGCGACTGATATAGTACCAGCCAGTAGCTTCATAAGCGAACTGATAACGTAATCGACCAATGGTACGAATTTTAGGATCTTTCACAATTCAACTCCAAAATGTTGTTTTAATAATTGTTGAATTTCACTGTAACATAAATCTTTTGTGATTGTCCATTGATCAGTGTTTTGGCCACTTGATCGTTTGGCTTCAATGAAGTTAATACATTCAGCAACAATCAACTCAGCAAACTTGCGGCCTGTGCCTCTCCAAATGTCAGAATGGTACACATTGAAGTTGGCTTCGGCGGCCAATTGTTCAAATCGATCCTCTTTATCCTTGACCAATACCGTTTTGTAAGCACGATCAAATTCCGGAAAGTCGCTCATATTATGGTTCCTTTAGTATTCTAAATCTGCTCTACGATTTTGTGCCCAAGATTCTTCATCGTGTCCCAAAGCTCTTGGCTTTTCTTTGCCTACTGAATAGGCAACAATCTGGTCATCGTGGGCGCCATATCTGATCAGGGCTCGTCTTACAGCATCGGCTCTTTTTTGTCCCAATGCTAGGTTGTATTCTGCACCACCTCGTTCGTCGGTATTGCCTTGTATCTCAACTTTTCTGTGAAAGTGTTTGGCAAGATATTCACCGTGCGCTCTAAGCAAATCGTTGTATTTGGGATCAATTTCGTAAGTGTCAAGATCAAAATATATTGAACGATTGCTCAGAACACCTGTTTTGGCATTGATAGGATCATCATATCGTTCAACAGGTCGCTTGTCTACTACCATACCATCATTTGGTACTGCATCAACTCGTGCATTTTCTGTTTTGTTATTCTTATTGGCGGCACTGGTGCGGTTCTCAACTGCCGCAGAATTTGATTTTTCTGGCAAATTCAAAGTTGCAGTTGAACACGCTGCAATCAAAACAGATAACAACAAAATAATATAATGCATCATTCAACTCCAAAATGTTGTTTAATCTGATTCATAAAGACTTCTATTCCCATCTCTCGACCAGCAACATATTCTTCTGATCCGTTAACAATAGTCTGAGATTGGATTAGTGTGCCCTGTTCAACACATTCAGCTACAATCAACTCGGCGAACTTATTCAGTTCTTCGTTGATGCCCATAGACTCAACTACAAAATCGTAGATGCCAGCCTGTTCAGCAAGTTCTCGAATTCGTTCGTTCATTCTTCAACTCCATATTCTGTATAAAGGTTACGCAACTCTGCTCGTACTCGTTCAGCCATTGGTCTATACTTGGCGGGATGGATAGGATGATATACCCATTCCATACCTCCCCATATCTTACTACTGTCCAATAGCCTATCTAAATCTGCTAGTAGTTGGAATCTAGGATCCTGCCACATGGCTTCAACTTTTTCGTTCACGATTCAACTCCGAAATGTTCGGCTACACGACAGATGCGGTCAATCACTTCAGTCATTCTACCATCACCTGGTTCGGGCAGTTCTCGTCCAAACACATCCATACATTCAACCACAATCAACCCGGCAAATTTTTCGTTGTCAAAATGTAGTTGGCCTTCTGGACGCTCGTCCCAGCATTGTTGAGCAAGTTCTTGAATTCGTTTGTTCATTTAGATCTCCACATACTTTAGTTTAAAGTTGTCGGCTCTGGCTTCGTAACCATCGTACCCACGAGGATTACAAACAATACGAGTAGTACCAATCATGTAGTCAAAGTCCTCATGGGTATGACCATGCGTCCATAACTTGATTTGCCTACGATCCAAGATCCAGTTATCCAAGTTGGTACTGTAAGCGCCATTGGTAATAACTTCTGTTCGATATCGAGGATGTGTACTGGCCTTGCTGGGTGCATGGTGCCCAACAACCACAGTGGGCATGTTTGGATGCAGGGCTAGTACAGCATCAAGTTCTTTTAGAAACGCCTTGTGATCTTCTACACTATCTTCAGGTGTAAAGTTGGCTGGTCTTTCCTTGAACGTCCAGCTTTCTTGGTTGTTGTCATCATATGTAGGTACACGATGCTGCACTGTCTTAGCAGTGTTCTTAACACCTCTGTAGTCATTCATCATGTAAGCAATCTGGCGCAGTGTAGCAGGATCTTCGTTGTTCATGTCCGTCCAAAGTGTGCCACCAAAGAACAGCACACCGTTGATGATGCGCCATTCTTTATCCAAAAAATGTACATTGTGCAAGTCACCAAAGGTGCCACGAATGATTTTAGCGGTACGAGCATAGTCGCCGTGATAGTGTTCGTGATTGCCCATGATCAAGATCACCTGTGGGAATCGCTCACTGCAACGAGTCACAAAGTTATTGTAACGTTCTGCTCTAGCCTGCACAGTCTCGGTCACTGGTAGCACAGTACCACTGGCAGACAAATCGTCTGCTACAAAGATATCTCCGCCAAGTATCAACACATCGGCGTTGTCATCATTTGTTAAATCTAGGTCTCCAAACTCTAAGTGGAGATCGCTGCACACTGCAATTTTCATACTACATCCATTTCAATATAAAAAGTTCCGCTGATTGTTCATCGCGAAAATAAAAATCCATCCAACCTGCATCACTAACATAATTCCATTCTTCCTGTCGTTCACCGGGTAACCCAAAATGTGTAAAGCACCAGGCAGTTATATCTTCCCAAATACCAAATCCTTCACTAGGTCGCCAATATCTACGAACTCGAGTCATTGCCACCTCAATGCAAAGAATGCAGCATCTTCAGGATTGTCAAATTCAAAGTCATAACAATTAGCAGGAAACTGGTGTTGAACGCCAAAGTATTTAAATTGTCCGTTGGCCCAACGAATAGCATCGTACGCTTTTTTAGTGGGTATAGAGATTTTGTACATAGTGCTATTATAGCAGAAATACTATTTTAGGTCTACTGGTAAATATTCAAAAAGGACCGTGGTATGTGGTTGTTGCTAATAATCGTTTTAGGTTCGGAACCACCACACAAACATCGCGGCTCGGTCCAAAACTTCTACACTACAGAATCCGAATGCAGAACTGATCTTGCTGCTGCCTTGCAAGCCTTACAGCTAAAAGGTACAAAGGTCTCTGGAACCTGTGAATTTAGAGACTATCTAACACCTAATCGGACTTTTTGAGTATATCAAATACCCGTTGCTGTTCTAACAACTTTCTTTCCAGCTCAATATACTGCTCTCTAAGACGTTGCAGTTCTTCCCAGTCCTTTTCCATTCGAACATTTGGTACCAAGATGGCCAATCGTTCTTCGACCCGTTCTAAAGTTTCAAGTACACTTCGTCCCTGAATTCGAACATCACCATTGAACTCGGCATCTCCCTGTACTCGCAGTTTGCTTTGGATATCGGTATGTGCTGTGGATGCGAGATTGCTCCATCCATTGCTAATAGCATATCCGGTGCTGCTATGAGCGATAGATATATTAGCTGTTGTTGTTTGTTTAAGTGGTATAGTTGTTGTACTCATTTGACCTTTACTGTGCTATCTCTACGAATCCAATTTATTCTACGATGCGGATCCGAATCACGCCATACCCCAATAAACGGTTCGCCATCAATTGTTTTCTCGTATACCGTACTGGTAGTAAAAACTTCGCTGGTTCGAAGATTTTTAACCTTGTAAATTTTTTCCATTTTACGCATGATATCACCTTGTGTTGTATTTTAGCAAATTAAAAAGCTGTGGTCAATAAAAAACGGACCCAAGTCCGTTTTATTTGTTCTTTTGTTGGTATCGATATTCTCTCCTCAACCACCATCGATATCGATTCCAATACTCCTGTAGTGTGTAAGGCAGCTCTTGATTGTCTTCGTGTTCGCGACAGTTTTCCAACCAGATAAGTCTCAACCAATTTTTAAAGTTTGAATTTGGCATCACTGGCTCCTAGTAATCGATGTTGGGCTACTGATCCTCATCAGCCCCCAACTGAGTTGTTGCCCTGTCCCCTGACGGTCCTTATGGCTCGTGCCAGCTAAACCTACGATTTTTCTTGCACCCATGTCAAGCGGGTTCTGAGGTTATGATCGTATGCACCCTGGCATTTTGGTGACGCCAACCACCCCCTATTATTAACGAGTAGGGATCCCGAGGTTTGGTTGCGGAGAACAGGAATCGAACCTGATGTCTTCAGCTTATGAGACTGACGAGTAAACCGTTTCTCCCCTCCGCCATTGTGTTATTTAAATCGTTTCAATATTTGTTTAATACGCCATCGAATGTAGTAAGGTATTTCACGCAATGGAATCGGAAACATTTTCAATCCTTTTATTTCTACGATAGTTTATATACTCATCGTGTGCGATTGCAATCCACCCAAACACGGCTGTAATGTATGCCATTACTGCTATATTATTATCAGCACTGTACGCAGCAATACCATTAAAAATGCAAGCCAGTACAACAAAAAACGGTAAACCTACTCTTAGATACTTCATATCAAACTCCTATAAAATAAAAAGTTTTGGCTCCGGACCAGGGAATCGAACCCCGACTAACGGTTTTGGAGACCGTCGCACTGCCATTATACTAGTCCGGAAAGTGTTACTCTTGTTTATCGACTATGCTACTCAACATTGTTTCTCTACGCTCTTGCATCTCTCGAATCTTTTCTTCGGTCTCAAGTTGCCCAAGATTGATTGAATAAACAACCCAAACCATCCAGGCAAAAAAAGCAAGAATAAACAGATTAAAAAGAATCTCTGCATCCAGCTGGAACAAGGCCATCAAAGCAATTGGTACCAAGGTTGCAATAGCAAACAAACCTGCAGTACGACCTGCTGCACGAACTCGAATATTCATTTACGACTCCTACTTAGTTAATGTACTTCATATTTTACTTGAACTTGCATTTTGTGTCAACCTAGAATTTTTTTGTTGCTATTTTGCTAACTTTGGCGGAAGCGGACGGAGTCGAACCCTCAAGGCGCTATTAACGCTCGACTGTTTTCAAGACAGGTGCCATCGCCAGTTGGCTTGCGCTTCCACGGTACTACCATGCTTCTTTCTGCTGATCCATACATATTAAAGGAACGTTAAAATTCTGTTCTAATATCCATGGTACAATTTGACAAATGGTATCAATTTCTAAAAAAGTTTTGGTATTAGAATCAAATGGATTTTGAATTCCGCCTAGCACAATATGATGTGTTCTAAATCTATACGTATTTAATTCTAAACTTCTGTTTCTCAATGCAATTTTAGATTGTGAATATTCCGAATCGCCCATACCATCATATTCGTGAGTTGATCCAAAATTAAAAACATCGGCATATTTTTGTGATTGCCAATAAACATCTAATAATCTTACCTGTACCAGCGGTCCAATAAAACTGGCATTAATAAAAGTATTAAAATTTTTAAAAAACTCCAATAATCGAACTAGATTTTGATCAGTAAAATCACTTAGATCCCAACCATTACTTTTTGATATAAAGGTAGCGTCAGG
>JACCDW010146769.1_pt1 | contig 25466 bp, 17 predicted proteins | sample 7449781 | NCBI WGS metagenome assembly JACCDW01 (sample SAMN15323449, study PRJNA562643) | freshwater metagenome | isolation source: river surface water | place: USA:Blue River Watershed | collected 2017-08-18
AAAGTGAGTCAGAGAAACCAGTTCTATGACCTCATCTTTTTCTAACCTTTCTAAATGATCGACTCTCGAATAAACCTTTCTCATATTAGATCTTATTGGAACTAGCCAAGGTTCCATTTTTTCTTCGAGAGATCCAGGTAAAAATCCATTGTCCTCGTTTGAAACCGTTGGTCTTGTGATGACTATTTTCTCACATTCTTTTTTGAGTAATCTGTCTAAAGCGATTTGTACTGCCAACAGTGTTTTTCCACTTCCAGCTTTTCCAGTAACGAAATTAAATGGATGTGAAAGGATTTTTGCTTTTGCAACCTTTTGCTCCTCTGATAGAGGAATCGAGAACTTACTTTTTTCGGTCATTTATAGTTTAGTTTAGTTTTAAAACACGATTACCTGTCAGGAAAGACGGGTCTTTCCTTAATAAAGGTATGCCAGTAAAATTTTTTGGTGTTATGAAAAATTCTGAGAATATCTGAAGTTTACCTTTCAGCATGTTTTGGTGTTTGTAAATGATGTGATATATATTCCAAATTATAAAGGAAGAAAAAAAAATTAAACGATGTCAACAGTAAATACTACTTCCATTCTAGGATCGGATTCAATCTCAGGGTCAAGAACTACAATCAATTCTAATTTTTTGTTACTCCAAAACTGGATTAACAATTATAATACCGTATTTGGTTTAGATACGATAAATGGTATAATTGATTTAAGTGGCGCTTCAACCGGAAGGGTTTCAGCAAAAACCGGAAAATTTGATTCAATCATTGTACCAAGCGGTGGTACAGCTCTAGCTCAAATCAATTCCTCCGGAGCGGGTTCTTTTGCTAGTCTTTCAACAACTGCTTTAACAGCAAGCGGTGCCATCACATTTGGTGCTGGCTCTACCCTTACACAAGCAGGAACATCAACTTTTTCGGGAAGTACCACTTTAAGTGGAGCAACAACGCTTAATGCAACCATGACACTTGGACCATTAGGGAACTTTGCTAGCCAAAATTCCGTTGGAGCAAGTGGAGCAACTGCAGGAACTGCTTTCCCTGATTCTGCAACTGGTGGTGGAGGAGGTCGTGTTACCTCTGTTAGCAATCCATATTTCATTACTGGATTAGAAGATGTAATTTATGCCTCTTGTTCATCTGGTTTCTACATGAGCGTAGGAACAACAGGAGCAACCGCAGCCAATTTGCCAGCAGGTTTAAGAATTACTATTATAAATACTGAAACATCAGCTGGATCTATTAAAACTGGAGTACAAGGATCGAACTACACTGGATTTAACACTGTTTCCGGATATGGACAATTCCCTTCTACAGGAATAACCGTAGATGCAAATAGACCTTATCAATCTTCCATTCAACTTCAATGGGAGCCGAGGGTAGGAAAAGGTACTGGATCACAAGAGGGTTCTTGGGTGGTTCTTTCCGCAACAAATATGTCTTGGACCTAATAAAAAAATTATAATAAATGGCAAAAACTCCATTTATAAGACCTCTTCAAGTTCAGGGTGGTACGTTCTACGCTTTCTCCTCTGCTGCTGAAGATTTGTCTTTTACGTTTAATAATTCGATCAATAAGTTCAAATTTTCGAAGTTTGCATTACTAAACATTCCTGATATAAATTCTGGAGATCCTTTAGGGAACAGCTTGAAGCTCAATGCCCCCGATAGTGCTTTCTTAGATCTAGCATCCGGGGCTGGAAATATAATTACTGGTAATGCTAACATTGACTTTTCTCAAAGTTTTCAAAGCTATTGCTTAAACTTGGAAACTACTATTCTAAGTTCCGACGTATACAATTCGAATCTTAAACAAAACGTTTCCGAAAGGGTATTTTTCAAATGGTTGAAAGAACTTGGCGGAATTAGATATCAGCCAGCATCTTCAAGTCAAGTAGTTTCTACTCTTGACCAAAACACTGTTTTGACAGTTAATGGATTACCGGTGACACAAAAAAGATATGTCGAGGGAGATCCTACTGGAGGCACTGGATCTTACGGATTAACTGGTGCAACTGGATATAAGAGGGTAGTTCAGTATGTTGGTAATCTTGACATAGTAAATTCAGTCAAGAACAACAATAACACTTACTCGGAGGTTTATGTTTATGTTCCTACAAAGGACGGAAATACTCCCACAGTATTATTTAAGAATGTAGTAGACGGAAACTACTTTCCTGATTATCAATGGACGAATACCCCTCCTGATCCTTTAGATCAGGAATATTTGACTGGAAGATCTTATGATGAGTTGAATCCAAGTGGACTTACCAATCTGGCTATTTTCGACGATGATGTTTTAGGACTTCCTAATGTAACTTTTGAAGATACAACTAACGGTGGTACAGGTAGTGGAAACTGGTACACTCCTAGAGATACCGCAAATACCTATTTCACCGATTCTACTTTTACTGATCCTACATCTTTAATACTTTCTAAATCAGTTTCTGGTGCTACTGCAGGGGTAGGATTCCAAAAGTATGTAAGAACAAGACTTGATTCGATCGGTATCGACTTTGATCCTGATTCTTACAAGCAAATTGTAGATGATGCATCAATATCAACTCTCGAAGAATTCAATGCAACTTCTCTTTCGCAGGATTTCGAGTTCAACTGCGTCTTGATTTATTATGATGTATACGATCCCGCTAATCCGGCGGATTCCGCTACGAACCTTTACGGTGTTCTATTTTTAGATGACGTTCAAACATCAGGAACTGGAATTTATAGTATTCCTAGATTCAAAAAGTACAAACCAAATATTGTCACCAAACTCAATGGTAATTCTTATGGTTTAAAGATAAACATTAAGTTCGATGTTGATGTTGATCAAACTGGAGTAGAGCAAGCAATAAATGATTACTCTCCTTTCTCCTTAACCATGTTTATGGATGCCGTAAACGTGTTACAGGACGCTTCTAGCACACTTAACAATAATGCCTCTGGTTTCATTAGTTTAGAGGAAAGAGTGTCTCAAATGGAGAATTTAATGCTCACAACAGATACTTCTTTGACACTCGACAGAAGAATTAATTCTTTAGAGCAATCCCTTGCTGCTAATCAAGCTTTGTTTAACAATACCCAATCTGTAATGGGCCTAATAAATCAGAACTATGAGTTAATTCGTGCTCTGATTAACAATGAAACATCAGTTGAGGTTTCTTATAATTTGGATTTAATTAAGCAAGGAAATGGCGTTTTGGTTGATAGATCAATTCCTAACCAAATCACTATCACAAATAACAACGAGGACTATAATATTGGTAACAACTTGGGTGTGGTGACTTTGCAGAATTCTGCACCGAACATAGTACCACTTAGGAGTTTCGGAAATTATGTTAAACACATAAACAACGGTACTCCAATTTCTTTGACCTCAGATTTGGTCATAAGGATTGATGATTCAGTAGTGAATTGGAAAAGAGGACAAAGTTTCAAATTTGGCTTTGGTGACCAAGTTTTCCCTGGAGATTTCAACATTACCTTCTTAACTAACGCTGTTGGAAAATATCCAATAAACAATCCAAGTGGAGTGGCTTACTCCAGATTAATAATATCTCTCGTTGATTCGGATATCTCTTCTTACGATTATATGCCAATAATTGAAATAGTTTGCATCGATGATGAGAATCTAACTTTCCAGGTAGATATAATTGGCAAGAGCTTAACAAACAATGGTTAAAATTTCAATAAAAAAATAAGATGGCTTCAACACAAAACTCTATAAGTTCTTTAGTAGCTCAATTTTTGAGATTACAAAAAAATGCTTTGGAGATCATTAACGGTCTTAATGAGGTTGCAACCTCAACAAATGAGAATGTTCAGATTGAACTCTTAGATGAAAATGGTCTTCCCTCACTTGCATCCATTCCAGCTTATGGTTATTTAAGAAGCCAAATCCAAAGGCTCGATTCAAACATTCAGTCCCTGGCTGGTTTGGGTGATAATTTTGCAACTGTTAGAAACCCTGACGGGACTTATAGTCAAATTTATAGGGCAGAGCCGATTAAGGATCCTGCAGCTTTGCAGAATCTTCAAGTTCCGAGTACATTTTCAACTAGAGACAACTGGTTTTTTGAAAGCTTTTTAAGCCCTCTTTTATACATCACTTTGGATGTTACTGGTCAAGTTCCAGACGAGGCGGATAGGATTAGGGTCAAAAGAATTATTGCCAATACAAATTCTGACGAGAAAAAAGCTTTTTTTGATCAAACTCTCAAAGGTAGAAATGATCTTTCTGAACAGGGATTCATCAATGAACTTGTTAATGCAGGTATCGATTATTTTGTAGACGAGGACAACATTGATTTACCTCTTCGAACAATCAGAAACAAGGGATCTTTTGGTGTTGTTTCTTTCTTTGATGACATAGTTACAATAACGGATTCAAATGGTAACCAAATTCAGGAAACCAGAAGGAACTACAAACTGACTAGCGTAAATTATACTGATACTACTTCTAATGTTCAAAATGGTAGAACATTAGCAGTTGGAAATACTCTTCTTACAAGAGATGGAACTAGATATGAGATTACTGCAGTAAATATTGAGGACACTTCGGTTCAATTAAAAAGAGGTTCCGGATATCAACCGGTTGAAATCGGAAATGATGTATTGACATTAAGCTCAACCCAATTGAGTGCAAAAATCATCCAGGTTAATGTTGGATTCGACGAAAGACAAGGCGTGTTTTTCAAACAAATAGATGATAATTACAATATAGTGGGATCTACTTGGTCCACTGGAATTATCTTCTTTAGTAACGAACTAAGAATAAACACAAACTCTGGTGTTCAAACTCTCGAGCAATTTTATTTGACTTCTGTTGCTGATATAGGGCAAATATTCTTGGGGATGGCCAAGGAGAAAAAAATCAATGCTATAAGTGGACTTGTCCCAGATGCCCCTACACTGTCTGAAACGAATTTCAAAGTTGTACAGATTAACACACAACTTACACAAGGTACGGACGCTCAGACTTTGAGTGAAAAGGTTTCTTTAAAATCTACTTTACAGTCAGAGATTCAACAGCTAGATAACTCAATTGCAAAAACTAGAACTGACATAAACTCTGTTTCTAATTCAAGTGTACTTGCATCAAGAGGTAATAACACGATTGCATCAGTAACTGCTGCTAACTTAACATCAGGAAATCAAAATACTAATGCTCTGCAGGCAAATCTTAATTCACTTACACAGCAGAGAACTCAAAAACAGCAGTTGCTTAGTTCTGTAGTTTCTGAAATTACGACAATTTCTGAGAATAACCCACAATTGAAGGTTGAGCCTAAATACAGGGTCAGAGGTTTTTGGGCAATTCCCCCTGCAAAACAGAGTCAAATTACAGGTCCTCAAAACGTAATTCAGTTCATCGTTCAGTACAGATATCTTTCAGAATCCGGTGCTGCCCCAGCGATTCAACAGATCAATTTTCTAGATAATAACGGACAACAAAAGACTGGTGCTTTTTCAAACTGGAATGAAATTAAAACCGAGATTAGGAAAAAAGTTTATGACCCTAATACTGGGACATATGTTTGGGCTCCTGAGGATACGGACAATGCTGATGCGAACAATATCAATCAATTAGATATCCCTATTACTAAGGGAGAAAGAGTAGAAATAAGGATTAAATCTCTTTCGGAAGCTGGATGGCCAGACAACCCAGTAGCTTCCGATTTTTCACAATCCATAATAGTTTCTTTTCCTGCTGATGCTTCTACACAAAGCACTACAGAAAACGTAAGTTCTAATCTTCGCGACGAGGCGGTTCTTGCTATTCAGCAAGATCTTGCTTCTAAAGGAATTGATGGTCTACTTACAAAGCAAGTAACAGTAGGAAATAAAACATTCTATTTGGATGCTGTTTCGGTTCTGAGTGGATTCTACGATCCTTCTGGGGCTCCTCTAGATCTTTTCCAAAAAATTACTGAGCTTCAGGATCAATTGAATTCATTACGTGCTGTTGTTGAAAAAGCATCCGGAACTTTAGAAGTAGTTGTTATTGATAGTAACGGAAACTCTCAAGTTATTTCAAACGGAGCAACTATAAGTCTCGATGGCGGATATTACAACCAAATTTTCAGCAATGCATCTACTACAGACGCTGGAAAAATAGCAGCTACTGTTTATGAAATTAAAATAACAAACACATCTGCGGGACTATTGGAGTTAGCTTCGATAATGCCTGGAGGTTTGGATACAATCGCTGGAAGTAGCTCTACCTACAGCTTGCCAAATGGTTATACAACCAATTTAAGATATGGGGAAACTCCAATTTCAATAACATCGTTAACTACTGCTGATATTATACCTGTTGGATCTACGGGAGGTGCTAATGATCAATCTTTGACACAATATAGACAAGCACCCCCTTACGCTTCTGGAAACTCGAATAGTCAATTCGTTTATCCAAGATGGAAATCTGTTGGATTTGATAGCGATCTTTACTTAGCTCCTGCCGCATTTTCTTCTTCCTACCTTTACACTGGAGATTCTTCCGGATTACCTAGAAACGGAAGCCAGCTCCTTCCTTATGACCCAACTGTGAGTGGAGTTCCAACTGCTTCCGGTACAAACGCCAACATTTGGAATGGTGGTATTACAGGAACTACCGGTAGTTATTCCGGTGAGGGAAATGGAACATTAAGTGAATTCTGTATCCATAAGGATCATCCCGCGTTATCAACGGGTTTAAGCTTCACGGGACTGGTTAAACCTGACTATTCAGGTGGCGTTGTTGTCTACCCTTACTTTAGACATTCTGATTATTTTTACGTAGATACCACTGTTGGTGGATATCTAACTCAGCTAGGTTATCAAGCTGCTCAAGATGATTTTGTACAAGGAGCAACAGCTTCCAGACAGGATTCAATGTACCCTAACAAATTAGGATTTATTGATAATGATGAATATCTAGTTGGAAGGTACACATGCGGGGCTTATTTATTTTTAGGGCCTCCTACGGCTTCTTCGATCCAGGTTGAAGGTTCAACCCAATTAGCCTCTAAATATGTACAGACTGGAGCAGGGAACGCTATAAGTATTCCACTTATTTTCCAATTTAGAGCAATAGATAAACTTGGATACATTGGTGGGTTCAGGTCAAACGGAAACCCTACCAACGTGACTTACACGAAGAAAATTGGGGTTGATATACAGGTCAGAAATCAAAGTCCTTTTTCTTTCGATGTTCAAGTAACTGGAAAATACAAAAACGACACACTTTCCTCTCCTAATTTCTCTTCAAGTACTGTCAATTTAGGATAAGGTAAATAGATAACAAGACACTGTAAAGAAAAAGCAAATGGCTGCACCGAAATTATTTGACTACAATTCTTCTTTTGGACTAACCAGGGTAAACCCGAAATTGACCGGAAACGTAAAGGTAACCGTAGATTCCTCTGGTGGAGTTTGGTTGAATTCTTTCAATGCTAATCCAACTTTAAGCTCTGAGAAGTTTAAAAAGTTCCAGGTAACAGGAAATCAAACATACGCTAATGATCTTTACAATTTTTTTGGTAAGGGACAAACTTCTAGTGATATAATTTTTCAAGTCGGAGAATTTACCGATGGATCAAATAAGTCTGTTGAAAAATTCCAATCACAATACGATTTTTTCTACGGAGCTGGTGCCTCCACACTTGTCGATAAGAACTACACCGAAAATTTCACCTATTTACAGCCTCTTTGGTTGAGAGATGAATTGCCCGAGTTTTTTGTGATTTTTAAGATGCCAGAACCTCTTAGTTATCCTTACACAACAAACGTAACGACTATTGAATCTGGAAAGCAATACAAGGTAATTCAGGATCCCAATTCAACTGAGCCTTTCACTATATCCTATGGTACTGATAATTCGGGAACATCTTTAATTTGGGGTTCTAACGAGATATTTACCGGAATATCTCTTTTTACTACGTATTCGATAATTTCTGGAACTGGAAAGGTTGCAGAGTTTAACGAGTTGAAGTTCCAAAATCAAGTTAATGATGTACAGTCCTTCTTTAACTCGAAAGTACTTCCCAACGCTAGTGTGGTTGCTACCTTTGATTTAAGAGAGGATACTGGAATTGGTAAATACATTAGATCAATTGTCAATGACAAGGGATATAAGCAATCGCCTATAGATTTTTCTTTCCAGTTAAACACTTATTCTTATTTCAATGGCGCAAGTGTCAAAGATGGTGTTTTTACAAGTAGAGGAGAGCTTCTTTATGATTATCTAATCGGTACTGAAGCTTCCATACAATCCGATTTTGAAAATTATGTTACTGATGGTTTCCAAAGAAACAATGTAGTTTGTTCAAATCTACTCAATTTAGAGTTTTTATTTAATGACCCTGATTCTGACCTTTACACAATAAACAGATATTTTGGTTTTTATGTTTCTAAAAACGATTTGGGAGATTTCTTATTGAACGGAAATTATTTCTACGATTTTAAAAACAGCGAAGGAAACCTTAATTTACCTAAGCCCTCACGAAATAACATAGGTTTTTACAACAGCAGCACTTCAGCTTATCAAAGTAGTACTGGAGGGGTTAGATTGTATTATGAGGGATCAACTGGTTGGATCCCAGGATCATATGACACCAACGTCTTAAACCCACAAAAGCTTTTTTACGTTACCGATAAGAGTGATAATTTTTATTCCCTGAAAAGGTATGAGAATTTTGATTCAACAACGAATTCTTGGTTAGATAATACCCCATCATATGCTCAATATGGACCTTATAATGGACAATCATTTGGTATTACTGCAAATCCTCAATACAAAAATGGTTCTGTTGTTCTTTCAAACAGATCTGTAGATCTTAGTAATTTTACTGGGGTTGGAGAAAAATTAGGATCATTTGCTGGAATTTTACCAAAAGAAAAAGGTCATGCAAATGCAGGAATAGAATTCTTGAAAACCCTGGATTTTGATAATGAGATAGTTTTTAAAATATTTTGGCCTAATGGAACCCTATCAGAATCTGCAGGAAGATATGATCTAATTAAAACTGGAGAATTTGGAGGAACCTTGGTTGGATGGAAATCAGGATCTTCTTATAATATTGGTAACCAGCATTACTTCAATGGAATTGACGGGCCAACATACGATATTGCTAAGGCATTTTCTGATTGTGTATATTCAATAAGTGATGTAGTGTGGGATTCTACCTATTCCTCTTCAACTTCGATCATCAAAACTAAATCTAGTGGTTCGAAACTAAACACTGAATATAGAGTAGCTGTCTTTGATGATTATGAATATTTTCTATCGGTTTATTCGGGTGTTTGGAACACTAATTCTGGGTATTCCGCTACAGATGTAGTTTATCATAATGGTAATTATTACGAAGCTCAAAACACCATACCAGGTGCTACAGCAGGGAATCAAAATGCTTCACCCGAAGAAGATACAACAGATTGGCAGGAATATAATACTTTTTCCACCTCAGGTTACCTGAAAATAAACGGTGTGGATGCGTCACAAATTTCAGGAGCGGTTCCCTTTGAGGGCGGAACCGATTATGCTTTATCTAGAGTAGCCTTCAATATTTCGGAAAGAGAAAAAATCCAGGAGGGATATTGGATTGAGGTAGAATCTGGAAGGGGTGTTACAGGAGGTGTGTCTATGATTTCTTCTATAACTAGATATGTCGACAAGCCTATAGTTGATTCCAGCGGGAAAGTAACCGCATTCACTGGCTACCAAGAATACCTGGTTGCAAATCTTGAAAATGACCAGTCTATTATAAATCTTGGGTCAAATAACAATTTCAATGTTTATGAAATGCCAACTGTGAAAACTGGGGTATTTACGTTCTTCGATGTCAAAGAATTTGATTTTGATTTTTGGGCTTCAAATTATGGTATTACGCCGACGGCTGAGTTTCATAGGTATTTCCAACTTGTTCCGAGTCAGGCTGGACAAATTAAAAATGGTGTAAAGTATTTGGTAAGGTCCGGTGAAGCCTTAATCAACAAAGGGACAGTAGGTGAGATTGTCATATCGGCAGGTGAGGTTTTTATCGGTACCTCTGTAGATTATTTTGAAGATTATTCTTTTTCTTCGACGGGGGTGGAAACAATAGTAGTACCTGCTATATTTACCCAGATCCCATGGATAAACACTTCTACTACTTATAATGTTGCGGGAATTTTGGCTGAGCAAAATCTAGATTCTTTCGATGGTTTTTATGGAATACAAGCTATAAATTCATCAGCTGCAATTTCGCAGAACAACACCAAGGATTATATTTTCAACTACGGAAAATTAGACACTGAGTACCAATACCTGGAAGAGAATTACACTAAACCTAGAGCGAATCGTTCTAGAATCGTTCCTTACATCAACAAGTGGGGCTACCGAGGAGGAACTGATGCAAGAGGAAACAATTATCGATTAAACGTTTCACCAGCGTTCAGCCCTACTAATTTTTCTCCTAGCTTCCAAAAAGAAACTCCAGATCCAAGATATCTAACTCACGAATGGTGTTTGCTAGAGGGTGTACCGCAGGAATTTCCGATAGATCAGATAGAAAATCAGAACAACTATTTACCTACAAAAGTCGATCTTACGAAAATCAGAAGTGCTAACCCTGCGGACAGTCTATACTTCTCTTCGTTTTTTACGGTAGACCCAACGGACTATCCTGCACCATATTCAAGCTCTTCTAACACAACAAAAGAATTATTTACTCCATTTGTTTATAATCAATCGACTGGATTCTACGACACATTATTCAGAGGTGTAAAAATATCTTTGAAGAGAAGAAGCACATTAACAAATCCACAAAGCGATCTCGAGAAATACGTACCAAATTTTAGAGGATTTGAAGATTACACTTTTGCTTCGGTTCTAAGGGTTGTTCCGGAGGATGACTCATCTATACAAGCACCTGTTTCTTACGAAATCATTGAAAATACCCAGCAAAAGTGTATTCTGTTTGTTTGCTCAGTAGTAATCAAAGATTATAGAGCTCTTCCTTTGGGGTATACTGGTGGGACTGGAGGAAATCCAGTTCTAGATTACACTTTGCTTTATAGTTTAAGCGACAAAAAGAAAGATGCAGGTATAAGTGCAACCGGAGCCACCTCTGGATCTATTTTGTACGAGATAGATGATATCAAACTTAGCTCTGCACTGGATCTTTCAATTACTTCTCAAAGTTCTGTAACACCAACTACAAATCCTGGATTTATTTACACCATACCAAACCCATCCTATGACACGGACCTTAGGGAAGAAATAAATTTGATTTACCCAGCTGGTGGTACAGCTTCTCTTTCTCCAACAGGAAGGGGTAGCTTTAGCGTTCCTGATATCTCTTCTACTTATCCATGGCCAGTTGGCAGATCACAAAACTTAGTTTCTTTTGGACCTGTTGGTTCCAACTACACATTTACTATACCATTCGCTTTTGGATCACCCGTTACAGTTCCAGTAGGACCAAGGAGTGCTTATGACGGCAATCCAGTATATCAACTAGAAGGAGGGGAAAAATATTTTGATTTTATAATCAAAAGAATATCCCTATCACAGATTGCTACAAGAATAAACAACGAAAGTCCGTATATTACTTATTCTTCCTACATATGGAACGAAGATAGTCAAACAACTGAACTTCGAACCAACTATTTCCAAATTACACTTAGTCCACCTACATCTTTATTCAGACCTAATGGGACTTTCCCAGTAGCGGACTATTCAGGTCCACAAACACTCGGCCAAAATCAACCAACCGGATATAACATTAATACGGGAGGAAACGCGTACTCCACTGATTTGCTACGATATGCAGGTCCGTATGAGCCATTGTTTAGGAAAATAATGATGTTTAAGGACGATAAAAACGATACTATTTCTGGATATTCCTCAGCAGATCTAAGCTATCGAAATTGCACATTTGCTCCGGAAAAAAATAATTTTGGGGTATTAAGAAATTTAAACTATAGTAAGGTTTCTTTAGGAAAGAATATATTGGAGAAATCCTCCAACATCCCATCTGGACCAGTATACCCACTTATAGGTCAGACTCCGATCGACAAAAAAGATTTTTCAATCTTCTTATCTTCTTGGGATCCTGGATATTACAATCTTTATACTTCTTCCACTTCAAATGATGCTGTGGCTGGAACCCGAAGTATGGCTGAAAGGAAAAGCTTTTTTGGATCAAAGATGATGCAAACTCCGTACACGATAAATTCATATACGTTTATTACACTGGAGATTTCAAGGGCAACCGGTCAGACCGACGTCCAAAAAATTAACAATGAGGCAAAATCTGCCCTAGTTGATATTCAGAATATAAATCAGCAAACTTCCAATACTGGAATCGGTCAATTAGGAACGGTTCTATCAAGCGTCGATCTCCCTGTTTTTGATGAAGGAATTTATCCCGACGTGGAGGTTTTTTGGCAAAAGAACCAAATTACAAATACTCTGGTGGGATCCATAAGATTAGACCGAGTTTTAAGAAGATTTCTTCTAAATGCAGGGATCAGCAAGGTATTTGTTGATAATATGATAAGTGAATTTGGAGTTGGTGATCCAGAAAACATTGATGATGATGTAAAGGCATACATCGAGCAAAACATTTTCCCAATTTACGAGGGTATTACCTTTGATTTGTACGTGAAGAAAACAGGGACTGCCCTATCTTCTACAGAAAAACTCGTTAGAGGTGATCTTATAAATCCAGACAGAATTAGGTATTCATATTATTTAGAGCCAAATTTCAATCTAACGAGAAGAAATGCTTTGTCTTACACTTTTGAGTTACCACTAGAATCTGGAAAAAACTATTCGACAACTTTCAGTTTCCGTATACAAAAAATATAAGGTCGTTGGCTAGGTTGAATATATAAACAAAGTCAATGAAATAACATGCCGACCCTAAATATTCAAAGTTTAAATCTAGGAGATACTCAAGAGGTAATAATCGACAAAGTAAATAACAATTTCGATGCGATTGTTGCCAATGGTGGTGGTCCACAAGGGAGACAGGGAGACCAGGGAGACCAGGGTCCAATTGGACAAGCTGGCCCTAAAGGAGACCCAGGTCAAGAGGGAACACGAGGAACAAGATGGTTTGTTCAAAATACCCAGCCAACTGGAGGAGTAAATGATCCGATTTTAGTTGGTGATTATTGGGTACAAACATTGAGCAACAACTCGATTTTCATTTACACTGATGCCGGATGGATCGACACTGGATTCAACATGAAAGCATCAGAGGTCTTTGAACTTGTTTCTGGTATATCTGGACCAACTGGTAACAAAAATGCTATCGTTATAAGTTCACCGTTCCCACAGTTAAACACTGTTGTTCTTAGCGATTCTGTACCCACAACTTCCACTGCAAACCCGACATATTCAAAACTTCTAATTTCAACAAACGGGACGAATGACTACCCAATTTTAGAGTTTTCTAAAACAAATGCATCTGGAATTGGAACACCAGCTGACTATAACAGACACCCACAATTTAGATGGCTAAGTCCCTCTGGATCAAATTACGATTTGCTTTTCTCCGTTCCTCAGGATTCTTTCGAAGTTAGAACTGGTGGAGGTTTAACACTGCAGTCAACTGCTTCCACCGTTAGTGTTCTTGGAAACGCTGGAGTTAGTATTACATCGGGAGCCCAGGTTTCTGTGAACTCGGTCGGAACAATGTCTTTCTCTTCCGGTTCGTCCTTAATGAGTTTTACTTCTCAGAAATTTAATCTGTCATCAACATTACTGTCACTGGGTGTCCCTTTAACTATTACTGGAACTTCCCCCGCACTAACTCTTTTAAATTTAATTAACAATGGGACTGGTGATAGCTTACTGATATCCTCAACAAGTTCGTCATCGTCTGTTTTTCTTTTAAGATTACTTTCATCAGGAACAGAAAGATTCTCTGTTAGGAACGACGGAAAGGTTACCTTCAATAGGACAGCCAATTACACCGCAGCACAAACATCAAGCACAGCATCTTATACTGTGACAATTTCCGGAACTACTTACAGTAACTGGTATTATGGACCTAATTCTGGTACTTCAGGAGGTGTTAATATTTATGCTTTTGGTGAAGGAAATGTGATGTACGCAGATTGGACAACAGCAAACAGCAGAATTATTGGTATTCCGATAGTATCTGGGAATAGTAGTTGGGTTGATTATTTAGGAAACTATGAATCAATAACTTTGAGATACTATGCTGCTAGCGGTAAATCTTTCAATGGAATATCTTACATGACCGGTTCACCTCCATCAAGCATTGCACCATACGACATTTTTACCAGCTCTGCATCCTTTGTTGAGGTTACGATTATGAGGTTGGCTTCATCTTCGAGCTATAAAATTTATTGGTCCACATGTTCAGGAGAGTGCGGAACACTAGTTTAAGAAGATATGGCAGATTTCAATACTAAATACATATTACCTGGAGACAATAAGGATAGTATCTTAGAAAAAATTAACTATAATTTTTTCCAGGTCCTCTCGAATGCAATTGGTGAGAAGGGACCGGTAGGAGATCCTGGAGCAACTGGTTTAAGGGGACAGGTAGGAAGAGATGGATCTCCTGGTTCTACCGGTGAAAGAGCTGCAAATTGGTACTTCTCTGCAACAGAACCTCCTGTAGCTGAATCCCAAGACAATGATATTTGGGTAAATATAGGTACGACTGGGGGACAACAAGTTTTTGAATTTATTTCTGGATCTTGGGTTTATTCTGGAGAAACACTTTCTTCATCTGGACAATTCTCTACTTTGATTGGTGCATCTGGACCTGGAAGCTCTACCGACGACAATGTCATTTACATCAATGGATCTCAATCAGATAAAACTCTTGTAATTTCTGATGCAACAGGTACTACTGGAAATCTCAATCCTAACCTGGCAAAACTCCACATTTCTACTGACGCATCAACTTCTGTTGATCTACCAAATCTAAGTTTTGCCAAAACTTTCCTCCCACAGACACCAGGAGGAATAGTTTCTTTTAAATGGAGAAGTGTTGGTGGAAGTTATTCCAATGAATGGATTTTACCCGGGAGTTCAACTTTACAAAGTGGGACTGCTTCAGTATACTCTGCAACCGGAGCCATGAGTTTAATTTCTTCTGGCAATTTTATAGTATCTTCTCAAGCTTCTTTAAATCTGACTGGTGCAACAGGTTCTTCTGGAGCTTATAGTTTGTCCACACCTGATAATTTAAACTTCTCCAGCTCAAATTTTAATCTTTCCAGCACTGCAGCTAATGTCATTCTAGGAATAGGTGGAACTGCGTACGTGCAGGCTTCATCCACACCTTCAGTACCTTTGGTAAATGTCCAAACAGGAGGAGGTGGGGTTTCTGTTCAGGGTAACGCCATCACCAGTAATTTTCTTATGAAAGTTCTGGATGTAAATGATAATCCAATACTTGCTTCGAATAGATTAAATAAATTTACATTTGGATCTACAGGATCTACCGGTTTTCACCAGGTAAAGGGGGTAACCTTAACAACGCCGACAACTTTTCCAACTTTTGTTAGAGGCTCTTACACAAACAACTATCTTGATTCAGGATCTCCAACTAATGACCTTTGTGTTATTACTCCATCCTATACGGGTTCTTCCTCAGCAGATGGAAGGACCAACCGAGTTTACCTTTCAGTTGGAAGTAGTTATTCTTGGGCAAGGGGAATACTCGGTACTGATCAATCCAGAGCATTTGATTTTTTCTTAAATAGCTCTACTTATTCATTTGGTGGAATTAGAGTAGTTACTGAATCTGGTTCTGGAATTAACAGCGCTCAAATTAATGATGTCGGAACAGGAGTGACTGGGTGTCAACATATCAGATTGACATTTTTTGGAGATTCAGCCTTACCTAGGATGCACTATCAAGCTTTTTCAACAAGTAATTATTCCTGTGGATGGCTCACGTATGGAATATCGGAACTTGCTCCCGGCGGACCTACTCTGGATCCGGGATTCTTTTAATAACACGTTTCTTAAAAACTAGATAAATATGAATGAAATGAATTTAACAACAGAAGAAAAAAAATTAGCAAACGATTTAAAAACCCGCTTTGGTGAAGTTAGGTCGGACATCCAATTCATAGAGGAAGAAATGGAAAGATTAACTCACAAAGCAGGAACCCTTGTACGTGAACTTGAAAGACTTAGAGACGAAGAAAAAAAATTCGTTCAAGACTTGCAAGAAAAATATGGGGAGGGAAAACTCGATCCTTACAAATTAGTTTACACATCATGAACCCAATAATTTCAAAAGCTACAAAAATATTAAACTTGAGAAACGCTTCTCTTATTGCAATTGTAATCCTTGCAATGCTTCTTCTAAGACAGTGTGGAATAGCAAATGATGCTAAGAAAGAAGCTGAAAGAAGCTTGCACAACTTGCTTGCTGAACAGGACAGCGTTAGAACTATCAAGTCAAAGCTTGGTAATGTACTAGTTGAAAAATCTGCTTTCCAGCTTAAATATTCCGAACTGAATGACGAGCAAAAAGAGCTAATTGCACAACTCGAACTAGAAAAAAGTAAAAGACCTGGAGTTATTATAGAAACCCAAGTAGTTTATAAAGACACTTCTATCTTAGTTCCGGTGGAAAGAAAAATACAGGATGGAGTAAACTATTTGATGTTTGCCTATAATCCAACTTTGCCTGGTTCTAATAAGCTCGTTATAGGTGGTAAATTACCTTACACAATCAAAACAGACACCCTTCCTGATGGATCATTCTTACCTGATGTAATTCCAGGAAACGTCCAAATGTCAATAGAACAAAGAATTGATCTAGTCACTGGATTATACAGAGATCCTAAAACAAACAGACTTTACGTTAGAGCATCCACATCCTTTCCTGGAATAACATTCAACGATATTACTGCTCTCGACATGGTAGATGATGCAGGAACAAGGAAAGCTTTAAAAGGATCAAGAAAAACCTGGGGGGTTGGATTCAACGTTGGATATGGTATGGTAATTACTCCCAATGGATATACTACCGGCCCATTAGTTGGTGTTGGGCTTAATTTTACACCGAAATTTTTACAATTTGGTAAATAAACTTTTCAAATCATGTCATTTTCAACTACTTCAAAATTTGTACAATTAACTCCATATCTAGTTATGGAATATATGTATGCGGATAATCCAAATCCGGAAACATACTTCGTGAATTCTGGATCTCCTGCGGTTGGCTTTGATAAGTTGATTAATGATGTGCTGCTAGACTCTAATTCAGAGCCATCCGGAAGCGTGCAGATTTTTAACCAGGATCAGGATTCTGCTATAACTAACAACACAAGAAGCAACAGTGTTGTACAGACAACCCAGAATAATTTCATTACTCTTGATCCGAATTTAGTTTTACCTTATAACGATTTTAATACTAATCTTACTGATACAGCAAATTTACCGATTGTTTTTCCTTCAAACATTTCGGTTGTTTACGATTCCATAAGGTATCACATATTGGCAGGATATAACTTGGATAACACCGACGGTTTGATTATGCAGGTACAATATCCTGATGTTGATGGATCTTTGGTTACATTTTCCCAAACAAAAATTTCAAAGGGATCATCGCAAAATTATATCTTAAACCCAAATCCAGTTACTATTGGTTCGAATATGTTCGACAAGTACGTTGAGGTAAAGATTCCGAGTTTGTTTGACATGAACAATAAGTATGGAGCTGCTACTGCCCCGAATAAGACAAACACTCTAGCTGGAAAAACTAGTAAAAGTGGGAATGGCTTCTTGATAGCTGCTCCGATTAGGATTACCGCCCATCAGATCATCAACACAACAAGCACAAATGGTTATGCTACTTATGGAACACAAATATTAGCTGCACTTTCTTTAGAGTCTACTGATCCTTTCCAGAACATTGGAGCGTATATCGCACCAGCAGACACCGGTGATTTTTTTGAATATTTTGCTACTGACAACGGCGGGTTTCCGGAAGACTTTATTTTATTCCAAAACTCTATAGGTAATTCTTATTACCTTCAGCACTCAATAGAGGTTCTTGAACAAGTTGGAGCTGCTCTTTTAAACACATCTAACTTCAACACAATCCAGACTACAGCCTACGATGTACCTAATTTATTTAGACCAATTGTAAGATATCCTCAGGTTGCAGTTTCGTTCACACTTAGATACACGATGACTTTAGTGAACAATAAGGATCAATCTAGGTTGATTAGAATTTCAACTTACACCTCGAATGATGTTGGAAGGTATGGAGCTGACATACAGCCATTGCAACTTTCTGTTTTACCACAACAACAAAAAATTTATAATAAAGTAGCCGGGGCAACAAATATCTCAGTCGGAAACAGTGGTTTAACCCCGCAGCAGGTAGTAAAATATTCAAACGTTTTTGTTGATAGAACATTGGTTAATACGTCACTTACCAATTTAGCTGTAAATGGGACTACTATAACACAACAAGCTGTAGATCAATCCACACAAATTTCCTACGGAATGGGACAGGCTTATATTACTTTGACACCGTTCGATAATTACTACAAATTTACCTTTTTCCAAAAAGCAAGTGACGGGACCACCAAAACTATCGATTTGACTTCTTCTGGAACTTTCTCGATGGTTTTCATAGACAACAGTAATAAAAAGTTTAGCGCTCCCTCAATCACAGACAACAACCTAGCAAAACCAGCTCTAGGTGAGCTTGCTTTCAAAGTAGATGAGGATCTTTCAACACAAATCCTTCAGTTTACTAATAGAAGATTTTACATTTCAAATAGGCCTGTTCAGCAAGAGACTTCAAATAGTAATAGCCAGGGTCTTTCTAAATTGACAAACGCGGCTAAAAGACTTGCTGAAAGATCGGTTTCTTTGAGTGATTCTGTAAATGAGATAAGAATTCAGTCTTTACAAAATACTTCAAATGCTTTAATTTCAAAAGCAGTTGATAGTGCAAGGATCTCTGCTAAATCTTCCTCCGTTTTGTATTGGGGAAATTGGCTAAAAGAGGGGGAAACTGCACCACAAGTTACAGCATTTACTGGTCCGGTTATTAGAACTGGATCTGGTACAAGTGGTACAAGTGGAAATGACAGTAGGGTTGGACAAAGTTCATGGCAGCTGTTTGGATCTACATCAGGCAATGGACAGGCAACTTCTCCATCTAGTCCTGTAACTTCCTCTACTGCTAATAATTTGAGACAGGTGTTATCTTCGCAACAATTAATATCTGCAATTGCTTCCGATGTGCAAGGAAAAATTCAGCTTGGCTGGACTACCCCAGATATCCTTTCCTATTTCCTTGATCCTTCATCGACAGGATATCAATTGTATGTAGGTATAACTAAGGACCTATTTATACAAGCAGTAACTGGAATTTTCTCATCTGACGATTTGAGTCTTGCATTAGCTTATGGTAACACGAATGCAGGATTAACAACAGGAGGTCCTGCAGCTGCCGGTGGTTCTACCAGCGGGCAAGCTGGTGGGGATGGCGGAATTGCAATACCGATTATAAATTTTAATCTTCCTGGATTAAATGGGCCAAGATAATAGACTACTATGAGTATACTAAACGCAAGAGCAAACAGTTTTTACTTTGTTTTTCCCAAGGGATTCTTCCCGGACAAAGTACACCAAAAGTACATTGACTATCTAAAAAAGCAGCCAACTCCTTACGATACGCTGACTTCATATATGAATAGTACCATACAGTCTATCACGTTTCCCTCGATGACAATTGATTCGGTTGAACAGGTAAGGAATTTGGGCAAAAAAATAAACTACCAGAGTGCAACCCCGGTACAGGATTTATTTAATCGGGATTTTCAAGTAACATTTAGAATAGCAGAAGGATTTATTAATTATTTTATTATGCTTGAAACAGTTCTGGATTATTTGGACATGAAAAATCCAACAATCTTTGCACAGAATCTTCCGCTAAGGACACTGGACAATAACGGCACCATAATTACTACGGTTATGTTTAAGGAAGTTATTTTTTCCTCTTTCTCTGAGTTAAACCTAAATTACACTCAAAATGCTCCTTCTGTCTACACTTTTAGTGTTGGTTTCAGATGTAATTATATTGGATTAGATCTTGAAATTGGAAGAGAGAGTTAAGATATATAAAGAACAAAAAAAGATTTAAAGATGAAAAAGTTTTCAGAGCTTACCAAAATGAACGAAATGAAGTATGGTCAACCTATGTACGGCGAGGGGGATCTTAAGACTCACATGAAGGATCTTCTTGTTGCAGCTTCAGGTAACGACCAAAGAGTACTTAACGACATCGTTTCTTGTCTTACTGATGAACAGATGAAGGCTTGCTACGACAAACTAATCAATGTTTATAACTACACCGGTAAAAAAGGTGAAGTTGTAAAACCTAGCATAAACTAAATTTAACCTCTCCTGGAACAGAATTCCTGGATCGACTCTTAATAACGAGTTTCAGCCCTCTAGAAATAGGGGGCTTTTTTTATGTGGATATATAATCTGCAACACTTAATTAATCCGTTTTGAAAACCATAGTAGGAATAGACTTTTCCCTTAATTCTCCAGCTTTTTGTATTTTCTCTGATAATAAGTTCTCTTGGGGATCTCTCACCAGGAGTGAAAGAGATCAGGATTCATTTATGAAAAGCTCCAAAAAACCTTATGCTGTTCTTTCCGAGTTCGATGACTTTTCTTTCGTTTTCATGGACAAGAAAAAAATGCCAGACGATTACTCAGAAAAGGAAAGAATCAAGATTGATTATTTTCAGGAGCTGGTCGACCAGTTCTGGAATGAAATCTCCACACTTTGCGAAAATCAGGAAGTTTATATTGCAATGGAGGGTTTAAGTTTTGCATCAAACGGAAATGCACTCATCGACATCTCTATGGCAACGGCTTTGCTAAGAAAAAAAATTGTTGATTATACGGGGAGCCAAAGATTTCATGTATTTTCACCGACCTCTGTTAAGAAGTTTGCAATTAAGGGTAATGCCAAGAAAAATGAATTGTACGAAGCTCTATTAACTAGAAAATTATCCGGAACTAACTTAGAAACATTCACTAAAATATTGGAAGAAAACAAGGAAGAGTGGATTACTGGAGGTGGAAATGTAAATAAGCCTCTTGATGATATGATCGATGCTACCTTTATTTGTTTGTATTTGAATGAGCTCATTACCCAAGGTTAACATACTTATTCCTCTAGGAGGTGCAGGTAAAAGATTTTCTGATGCTGGATATAAGATAGCAAAGCCCTTTATCGATGTGAACGGAGAATCGATGATTAGCTCTGTAATTAAAAATCTTCGTCATCCAAGTTCACACTTCATCTTCATCATAAACGAAGAGCACATATCAAAGCAGGAATTTGAAGAACACATCTCAGTTCTAGGTATTTCTAGTTCCATTTATTCAACCCCTGAACTAACCGAAGGACCTGCTTCAACCTGTCTTTTAGCAAAAGATGAGATTAACACAGACGCCCCTTTGGTTATAGTAAATTGTGACCAGATTATCCTAGACTACAGTTTAGAAAACATTTATCGATTTGCTTCATTACGAGGGTGTGATGGTTTACTTGGTTGTTTTTTATCCTCTTCGATTAAAAATAGCTATGTAAAGCTGGATGAAGATGGAATTGTATGTGAGGTCAAAGAGAAGGTGGTAATTTCTAATATTGCAACTAACGGATTGCATTTTTGGATGGATGGATCTTTGTTTGTTTCATCTGCTGAAGAAATGATAAGTGTGGAAGATAGAACCAACAACGAATTCTATGTGGCTCCAACTTATAATTATTTAATAAAAAGGGGAAAAAAGATTCTGCCTTTCTTCTATAATCTTCACTTTCCAATAGGAACACCGGAAGACTTGGAAGTTTATTTAGAAAAAAATGGAAATATTTAGAATAGAAGAAATGGTTGGCGGATGGTATGCTGGTGACTTTAGTCCTGCCGCATACAAAACCAAAGACTTTGAAATATGCTATAAAAAACACGTTAAAGGTGAGGAGTGGCCAAAACATTATCACAAGGAAGCTGACGAAATAAATTATCTAAGATCTGGTAAGATGATTATACAGGGAAGAGAAATTAATCAGGGTGATATTTTTATTTTGAGAAAGAATGAAATAGCAGATCCTGTTTTTCTTGAGGACTGTGAAGTTTTTATTGTAAAGACCCCAAGTGTACCTGGTGACAAGTTTAATTTATAAAAAATGGTAAAGATATTTAGGAATGAATCTGAGTTTCAAAATGAAAAGTATTTCATTGTTACTTACTTTTTAGAAGCATTGACTTCCTTACGTGACGCATCTTGGAATCTAGCTATTGGACAAAGTATTGGTAATCCAAACAATAGAAGTGTTTGGGAAACTGAGGAAATGTTTGAGAATCACAGTTGCTTTATTCTTGCTGATGAAGATGAGCTTCTTAAATCAAAATCAGGTATTGTTAAAATAGCATTCCCTTTAGCTAATCTCAATTTGGAAGAGGATGGGATATCTCAGATTCTTTGTCATGTTGCTGGTGGTCAAGTTGATATCCTTGAAATACAAAAGTGTCATGTACTTGACATTTGTTTGCCAGATTTTGTTGAGGAACAATTTTCTTTGAAACCTGCCTATGGGATAGATGGTTTTAGAAAATTTAACGGCGTTGAAAACAAACCTTTCCTGGGTGGCATAATCAAACCTAAAGTTGGAATGAGCCCGGAAGTTTTATTGGAGGCTGTTAAAGAGATGGTTTACGGAGGGGTAAATTTTATTAAAGAGGATGAATTATTAGCAAATCCTTTGCATTGTCCCCTAGAAGAAAGGGTTCCATTAATTACTTCATGGCTTAGAGAAAATGCTCCAAATGTCATTTATGCTTTTTGTATAAACGGTGACAGCACATACGCTCTTGAAAGAGCAAATTTTGTTGCAAATAACGGGGGTAATGCCATTCACATTAACGTGTGGAGCGGGCTTGGGGTTTACCGAGCAATTAGAAAACAAAATCCGGGTCTTTGGATACATTTTCAAAAAAGCGGTGATAAATTTTTTACCGATAAGCGTTCCCCTTTCCATATTTATTGGCCGGTGATTTGCAAAATAGCTGGATGGTCGGGTGCAGATTCAATCCACGCAGGAATGATTGGCGGATATATGCACCAGGATGATACTGAATTGCACGATGCATTAAAAGTTTTATGGAGCTACAACATTGTCCCTGCTCTTTCTTGCGGTATGCATCCTGGCCTTGTTCAATACATCAATCAATATCTTAATTCCGTGAATTGGATGGCTAACGTCGGTGGAGCCATGCACGGACATCCCTCCGGAACAAAGTCAGGTGGTCTTGCAATGAAACAGGCAATCGACGGAGATCTAGATAAGCCCGAGTATGAAGAGGCAATTGCTAAGTGGGGAAAAAAAGATTTGCCCAACGACCTAGCTTATCGCATATTTTAAAGCATGAGATTGATATCACACAGAGGAAATACAAAAGGTCCTATCCCAGATCAGGAAAATAGACCGTATTACATCGACGAGGCAATACTTCAGGGATTTGATGTTGAGATTGATGTTTGGCTGGTAGATGATGAAATAATTCTAGGACACGATTTTCCACAGTATCAAGTAGATATAGAGTGGCTTAAAGAAAGGATGGAAAGTCTCTGGATTCATTGTAAAAATATAGAGGCTATCACATATTTTTCTAGATATGATGCAATCTTTGGGGCATCTGGGATTTCTTTCAATTTTTTCTGGCACGAAACGGACAGGGTTACTTTAACATCTAAAGGTGCTATCTGGGCTTATCCTGGAAACCAGCCCATCTCTGGAAGCATAGCTGTTATGCCCGAAATTCATAACGACGATTTGTTGGATTGTTTTGGAGTTTGCTCTGATTACGTATCTAATTACATATGAGAATAGCTCTTTTACTTTCCGGACAAATTAGGGAAGCAAAGGAAGTTTTCCCTTCTATAAAATCCCAAATAATTGATCGCTTCAATGCTGATGTTTTCATTTCTACCTGGGATCATTCTGAAGAAATTAAAAACTCGCTTCATGCTGACAGCTGGTTCCTCAACGATACTTTAACTGTGGATGAGACATTAGAGGTTTTTATGCCTAAAATGTTCATACTAGACCAATACGAATCGGAAGGAATCCAAAACATTGCAGAGAAAGCAATATCATATGATAGTTTTACTACACAGACCGGTGAAATGAATCCGATCTCGGTTTTTCTTATGTGGTATAAAATCAAGCAAAGTTTTCTATTAATGAAGGGATATGAAAACATCATAGGTGAAAAATACGATTACGTTATTAAGGGAAGATTTGATTTGAAGATTCATAATGAAATCGTTCTGGATCCTAATTTGAACACTATTTGTGTTCCCCCTGGATTTGATTGGAAGGGCGGAGTAAACGATGTTTTTGCCTGGGGAGGAAGGGATGCTATGGAGTGGTACTGCTCAATGTTTGACAATTTGGAAGATTATATTTTATCTACTGGCTTTTTCCATCCCGAGAGTCTTTTGAGGCATCACTTGATCTCTTCTGAGTATAATTTAGAAAGACCTGATCTTAAAGTATCCCTTCGTGGCAAAAATGTTTGGGAAACTGAGGTGAAAGCAGAAAAATTTCAAAAAAAAAGTTACAGATATATAAATCCTAAGGGAAACATTTGGGACACTTAGGACTTAAATAAAGGATTTAAAAATAAATTTTAAGGAATCATGGACAATTTAGACATTTTCAATTTGGATGCGGAAGCATTCGTAACTAAGGCAAAAAAGGAGACATCCGAAGGCACAGAATTTTACAAACCCTATCCCGAGAACGGAAAGGATGGAGTTTACAAATCTCTTATTCGCTTTCTGCCAAACCACGTAGATCCTACGAAATCAAAAATTCACAAGTACTACGTTTATCTTACTGACCCATCATCTGGCGACGGCTTTGTAGCAGATTGCCCTTCTACTGTCGGTAAGAAATCAATTCTCAAGGACATGTTCTGGAAGTTAAAGAATTCGCATTCTGCAGCAGACCAGGAGCTGGCCAAAAGTTTTTCTCGTAAGGAAGACTACTATTCTTTGATCCAGATCGTACAGGATAAGCACAATCCTGAACTCGAAGGAAAAATCATGATCTTCAAGTTTGGAAAAAAACTAAACGACATGCTTGAGGCACAACTCAAACCTGAATACGGAGATCCGGTTAATCCTTTCGATTTATTCGAAGGTAAACTATTCTCTGTCCACACTAGAAAGGTTGGAGATTGGAACAACTATGACCTATGTTCTTTCGTTGGTGACAGACTACCAATCGAAATCAACGGAAAGAGAATGCAAAAGAACCAGGCTGACATGAACACCATCCTGGAATATTTGAAAACAGGTCCAGAGAATTTAACTCAATTCGACTATCGTGATTGGGACGATGCAATGACTGAAAGAGTTATGAATGTAATTCGCAACTCTGTTCCAGACGGAAG
>JACCDW010697251.1_pt1 | contig 25454 bp, 26 predicted proteins | sample 7449781 | NCBI WGS metagenome assembly JACCDW01 (sample SAMN15323449, study PRJNA562643) | freshwater metagenome | isolation source: river surface water | place: USA:Blue River Watershed | collected 2017-08-18
ATTACAACTCATTAAAGAAGAGCGTATCAAGAACAAGAAAGTCAGGATTGATATAGCTAAGTAAATAAAAAGTCCCGCACAATGTGCAGGACTTTTTACGTGCCCTTTGCTGAACTGAGTTCGAAGGAATTATGGTATGATGTTCAATTGGCTTTGAATTGGTTGCATTTTAACCTCCAAAGGAGTAAATTGAGGTATGGATAGTTTCAAATTGGACCGAACTGCCTTTAAAGGGCAGACTCAAAAGGAGGCCTCCAAACTTAATGTGATTTCAGGTACCATCATCATCAATAACACATCCGGATCTACCAAAACGTATTATTATCGAACAGATTTTATTGATATTTATGATGGTGGTAGTTCAAGTGTAACTTTCTTCAATTTTGGAAAAAGTACCTGGTCGGAAAACAGCATTGTCGCCTATCCAATGAATTAATTTCACAAAGCCCTTTTACGAATCCAAAAAGTCAGGCTTATCCAAGGCCCCGAATCGCTGTGCCGCAGAAACCACTCTGAACTTTGAATGCTGAACTAAAAACTAACCCCGAATCAGGTCAGCGAAGCTGAACGATTAGGGGTTTCGTGCCCAGGACTGGATTAGCTCCGCTCATCCAATACGTCCTACGAGGGGGCTACGAGTTGAAGCCCCTGATTGGGCAAATATCCAACCAGTTTTGGGACGATTTAAGGAAAATATCGGTTTTTAAGGGCATTTTGGGGAAGAGTATAGACATATAGCCAAAACTGGTACTAATAAGTCTCTTACCGAATCCAAACAGCCCTTAAACCGTTAATAAGGGTTTAAAATAGATAATTAAGCTGTTTTTACCTGTTTCAGCCCCTTTTTTTGGCCAATTTAGAACTGACAAAGAACAATGCAAACCCACTCAGCACCGTTACCAATCCAAAAATGGAAAAGGCCCGAAGTAGCCAATTTCCAATATGGTCCCTGCTTTCATAATCCATCGTGTGCATCATCCAGAGGAAATCAAATACTCTCCATTTGTTATTACGGAATTTCTCTACAGTTCCTAATTCGCTGGCAACGTAAACGGTGGTTTTTGACGGATGCTCAAATGTGATAGCATAAGCAGGCAGAGGATTTTCCCGGTACTCATGGTGACTATTTGTACCTGTCAGGTATTCAACTAATTTTACTTTTGGCTCACCATTAAATCTCATTTTGGCTACTTCAACTGCTTCTTCTTTTGTAAGTGGGCCACGAAGCTGACCTGTTTCTGCATTGGCAAGATGGTTCATTTCCTGCATATCATGTTCATGATTTGCATGGTTGTGAATAGCACTGATACAACGAACCTGGTAAAAAGGTTTACCAAATATTTCAATCAATTGAATTGATACAACTGAATCTATCCGGTGAACTTTCTTAATTGTATCCAAAACCATTGTTGGGGAAATCAATGATATATTAGATGATAGCAGTGGTGCATTTCTTTTTTGAAAATCTCCGTGTACTTCATCCATATTGCTCCAACTGAAATACAGACCGCCAATTGTCCATAATAAAAACTGGATGCCTAAAATAACACCGAGCCATCGGTGTGTTTTTCGGATATAGTAGTGTTTGCTTTTTGCCATAAACAGTAATATTAGTTACAAGTATAATTAATAAAAATACAATCAATATAGTCTGCAGCCATGTGCATTAATAATCCGATTGATATGATACGGAACTTCGGAAACAAAAACAGCAAAGTATATAATACTATAGCGATATAACTGTGCAGGGGATGAAAGCCTATGCTGCAACGGCAGGGATTGTAAACAGGAACTGCTAATAAATGGTCGAAATCTATCACCATTGTTACCAATAATATCAGGTACGTTCGTTCCCATCTTTCTCTGTAAAAGACAAAAGCTATTCCCAGAGGAAAAATAAAATGCAGAAAATAATGAATAACCTTCTGAATAACTTCCATTCTCTTTTATCAGCTAACGCTATTTTACTTTCAACAGACTTGCATTAATAGCCACCACAACAGTACTTACACTCATCAACACCGCACCGGCAGCAGGGCTTAATAAGATTCCCATTTTGTACAATACACCTGCCGCCAATGGTAAAGCCACCACATTGTAACCTGTTGCCCAAATTAAATTCTGAATCATCTTTCTGTAAGTGGCTTTGCCAAACTGAATCAATGAAACAACATCTTTTGGATTGCTGTTTACCAAAACAATCCCTGCTGTTTCTGCGGCAATATCAGAACCTGAACCCACTGCAATTCCCACATCAGCTTGCGCCAATGCAGGAGCATCGTTTACACCATCACCTGTCATTGCAACGTATTCGCATTTATCCTGCAACTCTTTTATTTTCTCCAATTTTTGATGTGGCAATACTTCTGCAAAGAAACTCGTCATACCTAATTTTTTGGCAACTGTTTCTGCAACTTGTTTGTTATCACCTGTCAGTAAAACAGATTTGATATTATTGCTATGCAATATTTTAATAGCTTCTGCCGACTCAGGACGAATACTATCTGACAATGAAATATAACCAGCCAGTTTATCATTTACCAAAACAAACACTACTGTTTCAGTTGCATCAGTATTGTAATTTGCCGGGAGTGAAATACTTTTTTCTTTCAGATAACCCGGACTTACTACTTTAATGTCGTTGTTGTCAACAGTTGCTTCAACACCTTTTCCTGTAATAGCATTAAAATTACCGGCTGATGGAATTGGAACAGATAAATCTTTTGCTTTTTGAATAATACCTGTTGCAATAGGATGTTCAGAATTTTGTTCCAATGCAGCAGCGTATTTCAACAATTCATTTTCAGAAAGACCTTCAGTTAATGAAATAATTTTTGATACTTCAAATTTTCCTACGGTAAGTGTACCGGTTTTATCAAATACAAGTGTGGTAATTTTTCTTGAGTTTTCAAATGCTGTTCTGTTTTTAATCAATAGCCCATGCTTTGCTGAAAGTGCAGTTGATTTTGCAACAACCAGCGGTACTGCCAATCCCAAAGCATGAGGACAACAAATAACAATTACCGTTACCATTCTCTCAATGGAAAACGCCAAATCTTTTCCTGATAAATACCATACAAGAAATGTGGCAATGCCTGCTACAATCGCAATCAGCGTAAGCCATCTTGCTGCGGTATCAGCAATCAATTGTGTTTTTGATTTAGATTTCTGTGCATCCTGTACCAGTTTTATCACTTGTGATAAATAGGAATCCTTTGCTCCATGTGCAACAGTTACTTTAATTGCACCATTGCCATTGATGGAACCGGCAATTACTTTATCACCCTTGCTTTTCCTCACAGGTTTTGATTCACCAGTTAGCATACTTTCATTCAGATAACTTTCTCCTTCAGCAATTATACCGTCTGCTGCAATTTTCTCTCCGGGTTTTATCAGAATCACATCACCTTCTTTAAGAGTTTCTGTTTTTACATCTATTACTTTATCTCCATCTACCAAATGTGCATCGTCAGGCATAAGCTGCACCAATAACTCCAACTCTCTCGATGCGCCGGCAACGGATTTCATTTCAATCCAATGACCTAACAACATAATAAGGATTAAAGTAGCCAGTTCCCAAAAGAAATCCATCCCCTTTAATCCAAACACAGTTGCCACACTGTAGATATATGCTACAGATATGGCAAATGCAACAAGTGTCATCATGCCGGGATTTTTAGCTCTCATTTCCCCAACCAATCCTTTTAGAAATGGCCAGCCGCCATAAAAGAAAACAATTGATGACAGAATAAGCAGCACATATCCGGAGCCGGGAAAGCTGAAATGAATATTGAGCCAGTGCTGAATCATTTTTGATAACAGCATAATGGGAATCGTAAGAATCAGCACAACATAAAATCGTTTTTTGAAATCTGCTATACCCGCTGAATGTGTTTCATGTCCGCCATGAGTACCCGGTTTTGTAAGTGGTACGAGTGTCATCCCACACAAAGGGCAATTGCCTGGACTGTCCTGAATAATTTGCGGATGCATTGGACAGGTGTATTTCTGAAACGATTGTAATGATTGCTTTTCCTCCGTTGTTGCAGTATGATGCTCATTAACCGGATACCTTGCCACTTTTTTTTCTTCATCAAGATTATGTGAATGTTTCTCATCTTTACCGTTATCAAGCACAAGATTCATTCCGCATTTAGGACAATTGCCTGGCTTATCCTGTATTACTTCAGGATGCATCGGGCAGGTGTATAGTTCACGGCTATGGTGATTATGTTCCATTGTTTAGTTTTTAAGTACAAATAGAAACTCTACTCTTATTTTCTCCCATGCTACCGCTATCTTTCCGCCATTGCCTTTTCCTGTTTCAATAAAATATTGCAACCGCTCTGTATGATTAACCGTTTTCGGTTTCACTTTAATCCTGACAACATCCTCCTTTTCATCATACTCTGTTGCAAGATGCTGTTTCCAGTTTCTATTTATAATCAATATCCATTCCGTTTCGCCGGGGATGGAGAAGAAGGCATATTTACCTGCAGGTATTTCTTTACCATTTACAACAAATGCTTTTGGCATTTCCAAAGTAGTGGCATCATGTGCCCCCGTTACCCATACTTCATCATAAGGAACAAGACCACCCCATATAATTCTTTTGCGTACACCAGGTGAATGATAATTGATTTTAATGCTATCACTATTCACAATGGCATAAGCCATTGACTTGATACTTTTTTTGGTGGTGTCTTTTATAAGATTTGGGTTATAGCATACTTCTTCTGTTTTCTGAGCTGAGGCATATTGAAACATCAGGAAGAAGATGAATGACAGAATTGCTGTTACATAAGATTTCTTCATATTGCGTTATTGTTTTATTGCTTTATAAATTTGAACTTCTCCAAATATTGTTCTGAACTTTTTCTTAATAGCAGGATTGCTAAATCCTGCGTCTGCGATTAATTGTGGCATCAATCCCTTTGCATTGGCGCCTGTAGGTTTAAAACCATCTAATCCCCGAATCGTATTAAATAGCAGCCGTTGAAGCCATGAATCAGAACGGCCAAAATCGGCGATAATCAACTGACCGTCTTTTTTGGTTACTCTGCATAATTCAGCAAGAACCTTTAGCTTAACGGGTGTTTCCAGATGATGAAAAACCAGGCAGGATATAACACGGTCAAAATCGGAATCTTCAAACGGAAGCTGTTCACCATTATAAGCGGTGAGTATTATATCAAGTTTTTGGGAATTAATTTTTTCATTCGCTTTAGCAAGTATTGATTTATCAATATCAATACCGGTAATCTTTATTAATGGCCTGTATTCTTTTGCCATAATGGTGAGTGTAGCAGTGCCACAACCAAAGTCTAAAACATTTGCATAATCTGTGAGATAGGCGTTATCAATCAATGACTGTTTTATACTTTTATCCGGCATAGTTATGCGTATAAAGAAATCATATAGCGGGGTAAGCCATTTGAAACGTAATGCCGATATAAATTTTGTTTCAGCCATTCTGAAGCATTTTAGTGGTTGTGACCCGACATTGGGTCTGCACCTTTTTTAAATACGAATTCGCTATGTAATAAGTATGCACCGGTTAATACCACTACATCACCTTCCTTCAATCCTGATTTTATTTCTATACGGTCGCCACTCTCAATGCCAGCCTGCACCATCACACTCTTAAATGTATTCTTGCCGGTTTGTATCCAAACTGTAGCACCTTTGCCGTCTCTTATCACTGCATCAATTGGTAATGTGAGGGATTGCCGCTGCGGACTCTTCAGTAACACATAAGCAGGCATACCCGGTTTTAATTGATTGCCTGTGTTCGGAATAGATACACGGATAAGGTTGATTCTTGTATCAGGATTGATTTCGGGGTTTACAAATTCGATTCGCCCCATTATTTCTTTGTTATCAAAATCAGGAAGCTGAACGGTAGCAATACTATTACTGTTAACTTCAGCCAATTGTGAAGTATAAACCTGTGCTTCTGCCCACAAAGCAGAAAGGTCGGCCAGCTTGACAATAGTTCCGCCTTCCATAGTATAATCGCCTTCCCGAATATCAAGCTGTGTAATATAGCCGCCGGCCGTACTGTAAAATATTGTTGTAGGTGTCGCTTTTCGGGTATTAGCCAGCTCATTTATCTGTGTTTCACTCAAACCCCATAACAGTAATTTGTTTTTGGCACTTTGAATCAACTGTTCAAAGTCAATTACACTTTCTGTATTGAAGGCTTTTTTCTTATCCAGCGCCAATATGTATTCTTGCTTTGCATTGTTTAAATCCTCACTGTATATTTCATAAAGTGGTGAACCCTTCTTTACATAATCGCCAATGTTTTTGTAGTATAATCGTTCCACCCTTCCCATTACTCTTGAACTTACAGAAGAAGCTTTCATCTGGTCAAAATTCAATGTAGCTGTTAATACAATCTGATCGCCGATTGTCCCGTTACGAATTGTATCGGTTTGAATATTTCCTAATTGTATTTGCTGTTCGCTTAACTGTAATTCATCTTTGCTTTCACCGTTCTTTTTCTTTACAGGGGTTAAATCCATTTTACAGATAGGACATTTGCCAGGCTTATACTCCACGACCTGCGGGTCCATAGAACAGGTGTAATAAGTATCAGGGTCTTTAGGTGTTTCCTTTTTGTTTTTGCAGGATACTAAAACCAATAAAGCTATTGTTGCAATTATGATATACCGCATAATTAGTTTTTTACTTTGATGAAACTTTCACTGTCCATTAAATACTGAGCATTTGCCGCTACTGAATCTGTTACCGTCAATCCGCTTAGTACCTGTATATGTTTTCCGTGGATGATACCTGCATTTATCTTAATTGCTTTAAATCCTCCATCTGTTTTGCTGAACACAACTTTATCCATTCCTAATGAGAGAACTGCTTCTTTTGGCAACCAATACGCTTCTTTTGTATTTCCGAAAATGGTTGCCTTTACCTGGCTGCCGATAGGTATTTTTAATGCGCTGTTGTTGAAATATACCCTTGCAGTAAGCGTTTTGCTTTCTTTTCTGTAAAATGGTTCAACAAAATCAATAATTGCTCTGAAATCTTTCTCCGGTGCTGTTTCGGGTATCACTCTTACTGTGTTTCCTTTTTTTACCAGCGATTGGTTTTCTCCGTAAATATTCAGGATGGCCCATGCTCTCCCCGGATTAAAGACTGTGAAAACGGATTGTCCCTTCTGCAAATACATTCCCTCTTTTAAGGAAAGCTCTTCAGTAATTAAAGAAATATCTCTCATGTTACCGGATCCGGTATTCATACCGCCGCCATTTGTGGCTTCATGAATATGGCCGCTATAATTACTATACACGGCAATTGTTAATGAGGGCTTACCTGAATGTATAACCTGCTTTAACTGGTCAATGCTCATTCCTAATAACAAGAGTTTTTCTTTTGCGGCTTCTATAAATGTTGTGTTAGCAGCATCATTTTTTATAAGAAATAACAGGTTCTGCTGTGCCGTGAGCAGTTCAGGGCTGTAAATATCCAGTATTCTTTGCCCTTTGCTTATTTTCTGATAGCGATAGCGTACATATAACTTTTCAATTCTGCCTGAAACCCTTGCTGAAATGCTTCCCACCTGCCTGGTATCATAAGCAATATTTCCTAATGCCTCAATCTCTATTTGTTCTCCTCTCTGCTCAATTGTAGTAACGGGAATAGTTGACACAACAAATTCATTTGTTGGTTTTATTAACGCTTCCAGTTCTGCATCAGCGGATTTTGGAGCACCTGTTTCTTTCTTGACTAATTCCATTCCGCACTTGGGGCAGGTGCCCGGCTTGTCGCTGAATACAGAATCTTCCGGCATTGGGCAGGTGTATTCAGCTTTTTCATGCTGGTGATTACCCGGTTCTGCTTTTACCAAATCCATTCCGCACTTGGGGCAGGTGCCTGGCTTATCACTAAATACAGAATCTTCCGGCATGGGGCAAGTGTATATATCCTTAGCTACTTCTGTTTGATGCCCGGCATGAGAGCTTTTCTTATTCTTGCATCCAACTGCAATAATCATCAACATCAAACCGCTTATATAAAATAGTTTCTTCATTGTATGCTTTGATTAACTCAGTTGATACTGTAACATCATGCCATCATCTTCATGTTCCAGGTTGTGGCAATGAAAAACAAATTTGCCGGTATTGTTTTCAAACGGAACAATCACTCTTACTTTTTCACCGGGCATTACCAGTACTGTATCTTTCCATCCGTTTTCAGCAGCAATAAGGTTTCCACGGCCACCCGTTCTGTCCAATACCTGGAAGAATACACCATGCAGATGCATTGGGTGAGGCTCATCACCGTTGCTGTTATCAAATAACCATATTTCGTTTGTATTGGCAGAAACATTTTCATCAATACGGCTGCTGTCAAATAATTTTCCATTGATGCGGTGTCGCATCTGCATTCCATCATTCATAGGATAACCATGATGCTCCATTGCATTGGAGATTTCAAATGTTCTTGTTTTTACAGCAGATGATGCAGCAATTGTATTGATGACAGAAAGATTTGCGGGAACAGTAAATGTATCAGTAACAGCAGTTGTTACTTTAAATTTCATAATTCTGAATGCCTGTTTGCCCTGTGCATTGCCACCATTACCAAATTCCTTGCTTGTTAAAAATATTTCTGAACCGAGTGAAGCAGCACTGAAGTTTACCAACACATCCAGTCTTTCGCCGGGTGCAATCAATATATCTTTTACTGTAACAGGGTTTTTTAACAGTCCTCCGTCGTTGCCAATTACTATCATATCAGCATTATTGCTGAAAGCAAGATTGTAAACCCTTGCATTGGAGCCATTCAATATACGAAGCCGGTAATAACGGGTTGCTACATCTGTATAAGGAGAATAAACACCATTCACTACAATGGATTCTCCCATATATCCTGCCATCACTTCTTCCATTGAAGGATTGTAAGTGATGCCTGTACCGGTGATGCGTTTATCCTGTAACACCAATGGTATTTCATATTGACCTGATGGCAGATTCAGGGCTGCTTCTTCTGCATCATTGATGATAAACAAACCCGCCAATCCCTGGAAAACCTGCTTACCGGTCTTCTCATGCGGATGGGGATGATACCAGCTTAAACCTGCTCTTTGATTTACCGTGAACTGATACCGGAAAGTACCTCCTGCATTCGCTAACTGGTCAGGATGCCCGTCCATCAGTGCAGGGATTTTTAAACCATGCCAGTGAATATTGGTATGCTCAGATAAATTATTCTGTAACAAAATATTTACTGCATCGCCTTTATTTATTCTGAATGATGGGCCCAGCATACGATTAGGCTGATAACCCAATACAGAAATGGCTGTTCCATTGAGGTTGGCTGTGGTTACCTGTGCGGTAATGGTATGATTTGGTCCTGCTGTTGAAGGAAAGGAAAGGAGTTTTGAAAAATCACCTTCTGTTATCATTACCGGCTCTGTCATCAAACCTCTGTGATGTTCTTTTTTACACCCGCTGCAACTGACTAAGAAACCAGCAAGCGAACCACCGCTTACAACTGCACCTGCACCCAGGCCTGACATTTTTAAAAAGTTTCTTCTTTGCATATAGATAGTTTTATTTTTTTTCAATGATTCTTTCAATCGTTACCTGAAGTTTCAATGCCTGGTTGAGCAACTCTACATATTCCAGTTGCTTCATATTTAAAGTTTCCCAGGCATCATAAAGCATAAATAGTTCCTCTGTGTTTTGCTCATAACCCAACTGCATGGTTTTATAATTATTCCGCAATGCAGGAATAATACTTTCCCCATAAAGCTTTAGTTGTTTCTTCTTTAGCTCCAATTCATTCCGCATTCCATAAGCCATGCCGCTGAATTCATTCACCAACATTTCTTTTTGTGATTGTATAGCATAAGTTTTCCATTTCAGGCTTTCAATATTTGCTTTGTTCATTTTAGATGACCATTTAGCCATAGGAATACGCACCATGCCCATGATGGTGTATTGCAAAGGCTGCCCTCCAAAACCAATCATATTGTCATAACGAATACCGAATTGTGGTTTTAATGCCGCTCTTTCTGTTTCCTGTTTCATCAGGGTAAGATTGATTTCCTTGTCTAATGATTTAAGGTCACTCCGGTTAGTGTAAAATAATGTGCTGTCAAAAACAAGTCCTGAGTAATCGTTTAAAGTATAAGTTGTATCAATATCAAAATGAATCATGGCATTTCTGCCCATGAGTGAATTAATACGGATACGTTTTTCCTTTATATCATTTTCAAACATCAGTTGCATATTTTTTACATCACCCAAAGCAGCTTTGGCTTTATAATAGGCACTGATTTTTTCCAAGCCATTCTTATATCTTATCTCCGCATTTTTTATCATGAAGTCAAGAATCTTTTCATTCTCACCAATTATCACCAGCTTCTTTTCCAGGATTATCCATTCGTAATAAAATTGTTTGGCATCATTGATTAATTCATTCAGCGTTGCATTCTTTTTTTCTTTTTCCACCGATGACATGGCTTTCATATATCGTTCATCTGCATCCAGTTTTTTTCTGTTTGGAAACATTTGTTCACCAGATACCATCACAGAACCCATGCCCGGTATATCGCCTTCCCTGTGCCAGAGCCTCACATCATAAGGCGTCATGAACTGGCCAATACCTACCTGTGGCGGCATCCAGCTTCTTGCACCTTTGGCTGCTTCATCCATTGAGCGGATTTCATTGTCATACATCTTCACCACAGGGTGTGATAATTTGATGCTGTCAATAACAGCATCCAGCTTTAGTGTTTGCGAATGGCTGTTGAACGCAACCACAGATGCAAACAGTGCCATGAGTAGTTTATTCTTTAACATCTATTAATTCAATTTTGCCTTTACGTTTTAATTCTCGTTCCTTTATCATTTCAAATATTACAGGTGTAATCAGTAATACATAAATAGTGGATGAAATAGTGCCCCCAATCAATGGAATGGTTATTGGCCGCATAATATCGCTACCTACACCGGTTGCCCAAAGAATGGGTATCAACCCAAACAGCCCAACAGAAACAGTCATCAGTTTTGGTCTCAATCTTTTGGCTGAACCTTCAATGACGAACTCACGGATGATAGCCGGCGTTAATGTTGCTTTTGAATTGCCATGTTTTTCCACCATGTTATTCATAGCTTCATTCAGGTAAATCGTCATGAGCATCGCCGTTTCTATTGCCATTCCGAACAAGGCTATAAAACCGACTGCAACTGCCACTGATAAATTGATGCCATAGAAATAGACCATGAATACGCCGCCAATTAATGCAAACGGAACAGTTATCATTGTAGTGATTGCTTCTTTGAAGGAATGGTAAGTGAAATACAATACCATAAAAATGATAATGAGTACAATCGGTAAAATCATTTTCAATGTGCGGTTAGCTCTTATCTGATTTTCCCACTGGCCACTCCATTCCAGGAAATAACCTTTGGGAAGTTTTGTTATCATCTGGTTTAACCGCTCCTGGGCCTCTTTTACTGTACTTCCTAAATCTCTTTCTCTCACATTAAATAACACTGTGCCTCTCAGCATGGCATTTTCTGAATTTATCATCGGCGGGCCATCACTGAGTTTAATATCTGCCACTGCTTCTAATGGAATGGGGCCGAAGTTCATCGTTTGTACCTGTAACCGTTTTAATGCTCCCAAATTGTTGCGAAAATCCTGGCCATATCTTGCATTTACCGAAAAACGCTGACGGCCTTCTATAGTCGTAGTCAATTTCATACCACCCAATGCACTTTCAATAACTGTATTCACATCATCCACACTTAAACCATATCTTCCGATTTCTTCCCGTTTAATTGCAATGTCAACATACTTACCTCCGGTAATTGGTTCCACATATAAATCTTTTACACCATCAATTCCTTCTAATTGTTTTTTGATGGTTTGAGCAAAGGCATAAATGCTGTCAAGGTTTTGTCCATATACTTTTAATCCCACATCGGTACGGATGCCTGTTGAGAGCATGTTTATACGATTGATAATAGGCTGTGTCCATCCATTGGTAACTCCCGGTATCTGCATTTTGGAATTAAGCTCGTTAATGATGCCATCTTTTGTCATTCCTTTTCGCCATTCACTTTTTGGTTTCAGCAAAATGATGGTTTCAATCATACTGATGGGCGAATTATCTGTTGCCGTATTCGCTCTGCCCGCTTTGCCTAACACATGCGATACTTCGGGAACAGTGCGGATGATTTTATCTTGTACCTGCAATAACCGCTTTGCTTCTGAGTTTGAAACATCAGGTAATGTTACCGGCATGAATAGCAGGGAGCCTTCATCCAAGGGCGGCATAAACTCCGAACCAAGGCGTGTCATCATGATGATACCTGTAGCCAATGCAACGATATTGATTCCAATCGTGGTTTTTCGCCATTTTAAACACAATCTCAAAATTGGTGTGTAAATTCTCTCCAGTGTTCTTGTAATAGGATTGGCATTTTCAGGTTTTAATCTCCCTTTCAGAAAAAAGGAAATCAATACCGGTGTTAATGTAATAGCCAGTACAGCATCTATCAGCAGGATGAAAGTTTTTGTCCAGGCCAAAGGATGAAAGAGTTTGCCTTCCATGCCTGTGAGCAGAAACACCGGAAGAAAAGAGGTAACCACAATGATGGTGGAATAAAAAACACCGGGGCCAACCTGTTTGGATGACTTCTCAATGATTTCGTTCCGTTCTTCGCTTGATAGTGGGTCTTTATTCTTTTTTAATATCTTTTTCAGCATTCTGATTTATTTAGTTGCCATTTGTGTATTTAATAAAAAGCCGGACAAGCTTGTATTGCTTGTGATACCTATTATAAGAAAGTAAACTGCTGTTTGAACGAAATGTATTTTCAATCTCGTCATGAAACAGATGATTATCCGGGTAAATATTTTTTACATTCTCAATTGTTAAATCAAGCATAGGGCCATCAGCACCTTTACTGAATTTGTGAACAGGTGGCTGAGGATTTTTGGGTGCAGACATTGGTATGAATTCATACAGTAATAAATTATCATCAGCGTTCAGTATGGTATAATCAATTTTATCAGCAATACGGTAAGATGAACCATTGCATGTTTTGAAACCAAAAACACTGTCTTTACTGATGTTGTATTTGTTTCCTTCATGAATCACCGTAATGTAATCCCTGTTGAAAAAAATATTCAGTTTTATTTTGTGGTTTTCTGTTTTGCAGTTAATGCCATAAGTAAGTTTCTTGTTTGTAAAGTCAACTGCAGACATATATACTCCGCTGCTGTCTTTTTGACCTTTTGTTGCAACTGTGATGCTAACAAAAAGGACACACATCATTATGTTCAGAAAAATCTTTTTCATGGTTGAGTCTTTTTGATTTGTGCTTCAGAAATATGCCGGTAGGCATTTTCCACCATTACAATACCATCATCCACCACCACACCAATGGCCAGCGCAATACCGGTTAACGACATGATGTTGGATGAAATGCCAAACATTTCAAGAAAAATAAAACCGGCTGCAACTGAAATGGGTAACTGTATAAGAATAATAACTGCACTTCGCCAATGAAAAAGAAAGATGAGTACCACTAACGATACTACTATCATTTCTTCAATAAGTGTTCCTTTAACAGAATCAATGGCTTCCTGGATTAATGTGCTTCGGTCATAGGAAGTTTTAAAAGTTACACCTTCAGGCAATCCTTTTTCCACTTCTTTCATCTTTGCTTTAACAGCTTCAATTACTTTATTGGCATTTTCGTTGTACCGCATTACTACAATGCCGCCAACCACTTCACCTTTACCATCCATATCAAAAATGCCAAGGCGTAAATCGCCACCCATCTGAACAGAGCCAATATCTTTTACTCTTACAGGAATGCCATTGTAATTAGTGAGAGCAATATTCTCCACATCTTCTTTGCTTTTAATATAGCCAAGACCACGGATGATATAAGCCATATCTGCCATCTCAAATTTTCTGCCGCCCACATCGTTGTTATTGGCTTTCACTTTATTCATTACATCCATCAGTGAAATGTTGTAATACTGCAATTTCACAGGGTCAACCACTAACTGATATTGCTTTTCAAAACCACCAAATGAGGCAACCTCAGCAACGCCGGGCACTGTTTGCAAGGCAAACTTGATGTACCAATCCTGCAAGGCCCGTTGTTCTCCCAAATCCATTTTTGGTGCATCAAGATGATACCAATAGACATGGCCTACACCCGTTCCATCAGGGCCTAATGAAGGTGTTACGCCCTGTGGCAATAACCGTTGAGCAAAATTTAACCGCTCCAGCACTCTTGTTCTCGCCCAATAGATATCAACATTATCTTCAAAAATCACATATACAAAACTCATCCCGAACATAGATGAGCCCCGGATGTTTTTGATTTTAGGAATACCCTGCAGGTTACTCACCAGTGGGTAGGTAACCTGGTCTTCCATTACCTGCGGACTGCGTCCCATCCATTCCGTAAAAACAATGACCTGGTTCTCACTCAAATCAGGAATGGCATCAATGGGATTTTGTTTGACCGAGTAAATGCCATACGCAAACAGGCCACCTGCCAGAAGAAGAACAATCAGCCTGTTGCGTAAAGCCAGTTCAATTAGTTTTTGAACCATGATTTTGGTTTGAATATTATTTAATCATTTCCTCAACCCTGCCACACTTGAACATTTCTGACCCGAAATAGGGGTTCTTAATCTCTTTCACTTCGCTAAGCCACATAGCCCCCTGGTTATCTCTTGCCATAGGACAATGGTCATGATAAAGCGGACGACCGGCACCAAAGTTTTTAGCCAACTCATATATCACTTCACTCATCATTACAAAATGCGACCGCTGATGCTTGATGTTGTCCCCGTTTTTACCAATATGTTCAGCATGTTCTTTCAGTTCTTCTCCGTTTGCATCGTAAGCTGTTTTTTGCTCCGCTGTAAGGAGTGATTTATCCAGTTTTGCAATAGCATTCTCCATTGCCTTTGCGCCACTGGCTGCTTCTCCGGCATTATCATTTGCCAGTGCATTTTTTATGTGCAGGTAATGGTCAACAATTTCTTTGATTGTTGCAGCGGCTTTCACATCCACGTTTGTAAATGCTGCGGATACTATTTTTACATCTGCATCATCTGCTGTTGATACATGTTGTGCGGTATCTGTTTTTGTTTTATTCATATCATGTCCTTCATGTTCATTTTTTGTACCGCCACTGTTGCAGGCTGTAAATGTGATGACACCGATAGCTAATGCGCTGAAGAATATCTTTTTCATTGTTGTTGAATATTTATTGTAATTAATGTTGATGGTTTGCGTGGTCTTCTTTTTTTTCTTTTAAATCCATGCCGCACTTGGGGCATTTACCTTCCTTGTCGTAAGTTTTATCCCCCTCGCATTTCATGGGGCAGGAATAAGCTTTAGCCACCGATGCCGCCGCTTTTTCCTTTAAGTTCATTTTACATACGGGGCATTTACCTTCCTTGTCGTAAGTTTTATCGCCTTCGCATTTCATCGGACAAGAGTAAGTTTTCATCATCTTCATCTGCTCCTTTTTGGTTTTGGTTAAATCCATTCCGCATTTAGAACATTTACCCTCTTTAGCACTCACCACATCGGCATGCATGGGGCAGCTGTATTTTATCTTTTCCGTTTTCGCTTTTGGAGTTTTTGCAGGACCTTGCGCAAATACAGAAACAGTCAAGATGGTTAATGCTGCCATCATCAGCATTTTAATAGATTTCATTTTATTTGATTTTTATAGTGTGTAAAAAGGAATATACTGGCATAAGAAATGCCTGTAGCCCGACAATAAGATTGTCCGGCTCATAAAAGAAACTAATCTTTAAATAAGGAAAGTACAATTGCGGACGTACACCGCAACGCCACAACTTCGGGGAGGTGCGTGGCTGATGGGATTTTCTTCTGTTACAGAAGGAAAATCATTAGATGAGATTTCAAAAAAAACAACTGGCAAAGCCACTCCAAGTAATTGTGTAATCTGGATCCCGGCTTCGGCAGTTTTTTGGTCTGCATCATTTTTTACAAACTTCTGTTCATCCTTGCAGCAACCATTATCTTTTTCTTCGGATTTCTCCATACCACAGTTGCCGCAGGTTTTAGACTTATTATGACCAAGACCCCAGTCAGCCAATTTGCCCATGCAATAATGCATATGCACTGTAGCCCCGGTAGAAGTACCCAGGTATAAAACAGCTAATATGGCCGTGATGAACTTTTTCATAACTGAATGAGCTATAAAGGTATAGCTATTTCTGTGTAATTGAGTTATAAAATTTTGCAGAATATTTATACTTAAATGATATTCACCTATTTGCAGCAGTCCTTTTTCGGCAAAAGAAAGTGCCTAAAAAGCTTCAATACCCTTTTCAAAATCTTTCTAAGCAAAATATTACCCCCTTTATATTTTTTTTGAATGAAGATAACCGTCTAATAAGCAGATAATACTTAGCAGAGCCAGGATTATTGAATCAAAGAACAGGTGCTCTTCACTTCTGCCAAGAATATTACCCCCTGTAAACCCGGTGATCCATGTTAGCATAAATGAAATCAGTGAAAACACCGAAAACACTCTGCCAAGTTTGACGAAAAGATTTCCTTTGTTAATAAATTAAGTTTTAATAAAAGAGAGGAAAGTCAGTATCTGCATTGCCGCATAGTAATATGTCCAGTTCTGATGCAATGTTGCTGCTAAACGCTGATTGTACCCTTTAATAAAATTTAGTCCTGCAATTGTAATTTGAATACACCAGGTTAAACCAGTCAAAAAACACAAAATAGCAAATATTGAATCGGGGAACCTATCACTCATATACAATGCCTGAATCCAAAGAATAAAGCCAAACCACGAAAAAAATATCATTATACGGGATGATATTTCAATCCCGGCAAAATTCACATAGGTATTCCTTCCTCCCTCACGGTCATTGTCAAAATCCCTCATATCTTTTGCTATTATTTCTGCAATACCCATGAACAAAATGATACCGGAAATGAAAAGCCACCCCGGAGCATACTTCAATAACTCATTGAAATTGTTTTCCTGAGAACTGAGTACATTAAGCATCAAAAGATAACAAAAAAAACAAAGAACTACCCAAAATAGTACACTGCCATAAGGATTAGCGCAAAACTTTGTAGGCCGCAATGAATATGAAAGAGCAAATCCTATAACTATAGCAGAAAAAATGGTAGCCCTTTTATCATATAATAAGGATACTACCAATGAAAGTGAAATTGCAATAGTTGAATAAATAATGGCTTCTTTTTTTGTAACCTCTCCAGTAACCAGTGGTCTTAATCTCTTGCCTTCTTCCGGGCTTTTTTTATCTACTTCAATGTCTCCCAAATCGTTAACGATTATAGCACCTATGTTTGCAAAAATTATTGTAATAATGATATAAATGAAACTTATTGATGGAACTCCATTTTGTATTACAGCTCCAAATGCCAGGCATGTTGATATGCCAAACCAAAGCAGCGTTTTGGGTCGTATAAGTTTTATTATGGTTTTCAAACTTGCCAAAGCATATTTAGATAAAAATCTATGTTATTGTAATCAGCATTATTCCACTCATCCCAATCATAAGTGCATCTTCAATAATAGTAATCGTACTCATGGGCAGGTTAAATATATCGCCCAGGCAGGCACATTTTATTTTACGTTTATTGAATACGCTTTGCAGTACGCCAATAATGCTTACCGACATCACCACAAAGGTAATGCTATTGGTAAGGATGGGACTGTAGCTTGTGAGAAAGGCGATACCCAAAGCCAGTTCAATAAAAGCATATATATAGCCCCAGCCGCTCCATTGTTTGGCAACAATATCATACATGGCGTAGCTATCTGCAAAGCCTTTCAGGTTTAGTAATTTAAAAAAAGAAAAGATTAGAAAGAAGCCGGCCATAAAATGATTCATCCAGCGCATCCATGAAAATTCTACCTGCATCCCCTCACTAAGCAGGGTAATGCCGGTGATGTAGCCAAAAATTAATAGTACAGGTTTGTAGATTGCCAGCCAGCTCTTAGCCTGTTCTGCCGTTTCATTGTGTTCAGCCACAGCAATGGTGTATTTGCTGTCCAATGCGTTTTGGAAAACGGATAAAGCAATATGCTTTTCCATAGTAATGGTGGCTGTTTCGTTTTCTTTTGAAACTTCCACTTCAGTTACCCCCGGAAGCATTAACAGGCTGCTTTTCACTTTTGCTTCACAACTGCCACAGGTCATTCCGGTTAATTTATATACATGTGTCATAAACTAATATTTATGACACAAAGTTCATGCAGGCAGTAAGAAATACTGTTATATTGTTTTGAGAAAGAGTTATACTTAATTGCTACAGGTTATCAAGGGATTTTCTGCTGCCACCCATCTTTTTGAAATCACTGGGTGTAAGCCCAGTGATTTTTTTAAACTGGGCTGATAAATGGGATACGCTACTGTATCCAAGTTTGTACGAAATCTCATTGAGGGAAAGCTCTCCATATACCAGCCATTCTTTTACTTTTTCAATTTTTTGCAGAATAAAAAACTGCTCAATCGTAATACCCTCTACCTGGGAAAAGAGGCGGGATACAGAGCTGTAGTCTTTATGCAATGATTTGCTCAAATAATCGCTGATGCTGAAATGCTCCTCCAGTTCGCCAGACTGCGTTTTCTTAATCAGCAGGTTTTTTATTTTTTCAATTTGCTTTTGTTTCTGATCATCCAGCAACTCAAACCCTAATTCTTGTAACCTTACACTGAAATCGCTCAGTTGTTTTGCAGAGGCTGGTTTTGCCAGTTCTACTTCGCCCATGCTTACATTAGCTGCCCGCAGCTTCATCTTTTCAAGCTCCTGCTTCACCACCATTACGCAGCGGTTGCAAACCATGTTTTTTATGTAGAGTTTCATCGTCTTTCTTTTTTGAATACCCTATGCTACTAATTTTTTTAAAGAAATTGTTATTCTCATCTGTAAAAATACAATTTACATGTAATAGAAGTACCTGTCCGGCGGTTTAGTACCTGGCTCTATATACTGGGTTATTTCTCCAACTTTTTGAGCAAACCTTATTGTGATTGGCAAACTGTCATAATAATTACAGTTATTAAAATTCAGTTTTGTCAGTGCAAGTATTTCCTCACAGATCTTTTTTAAAGAAGATTCCTGCTCATAAACACTAATTTCAAGCGGTCTGGGAGCGGGCCTTTCCTGACCGGACCGCAACAGGTCATTCAGATCGTAAGTGCGAACGGACAGTTACTCTTTCCCACGCCGGCGTCCGTAACAGATCCAAACAAAGTTCTTCTATTTCGTAACGGGGTGCTGATCTCATTTGTGCTGCGAAACGCCACTACCGTGCAGGCAGAGATCCCCTGCCAGGCGGGTGACCAGATCAAGATCATTCAATTTTTATACCCATAAATCAAATCCAAACATGAAAAAATCCCTACTTCTCCTGATGACGGGTGTCGGACTGACCTTTTCGGCACTTGCTCAAAAAGACACGACACAGGTCATTGACAACAAGGGTACCATCAAATGGGTGATCTCCAACACCGCAGCGGTGATCACCAAGGCAGACAGTACGATCTTGTATGTGACGCCAAAACAGCTGGGCGATAGCAGCTTTGTGAAGTTCGCTGCCAACGGCTTGACCAAAAATGGTCAGATCGCTGAGCTGGGGGGCGTCTTGAACCGGGTTACCACCATCCAGACCAGCGCAACGAACTTTTTACAGATTACCGGATTACAACCGGGATCGAACACCACCGACAGCGTAATGGTCGTTAACCCATCGACCGGGCAACTAAAATTCATTTCGGCGTCCTCCCTTTTCAATGCGCTGGCCTTTGAGAATGGTTTAACCAAAAATGGCAATAACGTGCAATTGGGAGGCACGCTAATCAAACCCACCACGTTAGCAACCGATGCAACAAATACGCTCAAGATCAGCGGACTTCAAAGCGGTTCGTTAGCAAGCGACAGCCTGGTCGTATCCAGTGCCGACGGTACCCTGAAACGGGTAACCGCAGAAACATTGTTGCAAAGCGGTGGTGTATACTTTACCAGCACGGCCGGACAAAGCAGCTACGCGGTAACCAATATGCCGGCAACTGCCTCAAAAGTTTGGGTATACCGAAACGGAGCCAAGCTCATTCCCGTCACCGATTTTACAACCGGTGCGGGCCAGATAATCCTGACCCCAGCTATGGCAGCGTTGATCGTAGCCGGCGATACGATCGAAGTGCAATGGGTTAAATAAACTGACACTACCATTTCGCAATCCCAATTAGTTCTTACATGCAATTGATAAACCCTTCCTCGGAGGGGTTTATCAATAATTATCTCGCTATGAAACAATTTTTTCTACTTCCCTTACTACTATTTTCTGAATTGGTCATGGGACAGGTCGTGATCGATCCAAAGGGTACGCGAATACAGCTGGACACCAGTAAATGGAAAGTGAATGGAAATAATATTTTCTCAAAAACCAATGGGAATGTTGGTATCGGCACACAGAATCCCACTGCCAAATTTCATGTAACCGGAACCATCCGACTGGATGGAATAGGAAGCAACGTCACACAATCCACCCTGCTTACGACTGATGTCAATGGCAACCTGAGTACACGTAACTTTTCCAATCTCTTGACCGAGGCATTGCAAGCTACACCAATCAGCAATTCTGGACTGACCAATGTGGCCTCACAAACGATCAAGGGGCGTGTATCAGCGGGAATCGGTAACGTAGAGGACCTGACAGCAACACAGGCTACTTCCCTTTTGAACACATTCAGTAGCACCAACAAGGGATTGGTACCGGCGAGCGGCGGCGGAAGCACCAGTTTTCTGCGTGCTGATGGAGTTTTTGCTATACCCAGTTCCTCTGGTCGGCAGTTGGCAACGCTTACAAGCGATGTGACGAACAACAACGTAATCGGAAATACATTGGAGAATGTTACGGGTCTTTCCTTTTCAGTGCAGGCCGGCATCTCGTATCGTTTCTATGCAACAATCCCCTACACCAGCAGCTCGCAGAATAACGGCAGCCGTTGGACGATCAATGCACCAACTACAACCCTTCTAAGTTATTCTAGCAGGTACACCCTTTCTGCAACCTCCGAAACCATTAACTACCTGAATACGCCTAACGCCCCCCCTCCTGCAACAATAACTCAAACACGTCGGGAAACCTGGCGGTGATTCAAGGTGTGATAATCCCTTCGGCCGACGGCACGGTGCAAGTGCGTTTTGCCAGCCAAACTGGCGGACAGTCAATTACCGCCAAGGCTGGCGCGATTTTGGATTGGTGGTGATAAATAATTAAAAGGACAGAGAATAGGATTGCCAATGTTTTGCCCTTTAGATAAATTCTACCTTGAAATAGTAATTTTTTTGATTTGACTACTCCCATCTGGCAATATTGCCATAAAAGTATAAATACCACTAGATAAGTTACTTATATCTAAAGTAGAGTAAGTGGAAAGTATTCTTCCAGCCTTTACAGTTACGCCGAGGCTGCTGACGATTAGAAAATTTACAGCTGCCGTAGGAAGTTTTACAGTAATTAATCCAAAAGATGGATTTGGAGATATCTCAATTATATCGCTCACCCCTAAGCAGCTTGGCCTAATTACTTTCGAAAAAGACGATTTACCATCAATGTCAACCTGGCGAATGCGATATGAAGCATCTGAAAAAGAATAATCTGTATAACTATAAAGTTGTACACTATTGCTATTTCCTTGAGAATTAACCCTACCTACCACTATCCATTCACCAATTGTAATCATTTTCTCGATCAAGAAATGACTGTTATTCAACTCATGAGATGTACTCCAAGTCAATGAAATTCCATTAAATTTACATCGAGCATCAATATCCAACCATGTTACTGGCAAGGGGGCCGTTACATTTACAACTCGCGTAGCATTGCATGTTTTGCCACCTGAAGTAACAGAGTATGTTATAGTTGCTGAACCTACAGAAACCCCAGTAACAAGACCACTGGAATTTATGGTGGCAACCGCTGGATCTGAAGATGACCAACTGCCCCCACTTGTGCCGTCTGAGACAAGTGTTGTTTGGCTATTCCGAGATATTGTTTGACTTCCGGATAAAGTACCTGCAGTTATTACAGTAATGGTGATAGAATTACTATTGACTGATGCACCATCGCTACAGGACTCTATTCGGGTAAAATAAGTTGTAGTACTAAGTGGTCCAGGATTTTATGTTGCTGAGGTGGCATTAGGAATGTCAGAGAATCCACTGTTTATAGAAGTTGTGGATGATTGCCACTTATAGGAGACTGTTCCCACACAGCCTGTGGGACTTGCCGTACTTGAAAAACCCAGCGGTGTTTCACCAGAGCATATTGTTTGATTATTACTAATTGAACCTGGTGAAAAAGAGCTTAAAGTGCCTGAGGTTGTCAGGGTATAACTACAGATGGTTTGTGTGGAATTGTTTTTGAAATAAAAAGTCCACCTACCAGCAGGTGGGGCGTTATCATTGACGTTATTCCCATAAAAGCAAATTGTTTTTGAGCTACCATTGTACCCGCCAAACCAAATTGTGCCAAGTCCATTATACAATGACTGCCCTTTTTGATAAAGCTGCCCGTTCAAAAAGATACTATCAACTGTGTATGAGGTTGAAGTGCTTTGGTTAGTAAAATCAAATTGCCCAGATTTTATCTTACCTGCGGGAGGAGTTTCCGTAAGACATCCGCTTGTGCCTTGACCATTATTTCGCTTATCGTATGATGGACATGATTGCGCCAAAAAATATTGCGGCAAGAGCAAAAAAAGTATTACCGTAAAATATCTCGAGTGCGATTTTCTCATTATCCATAAATATGATTAGACCCATTCAAAGTTTAGGTTTAAAGCAAAAAACAAATGAATGATTTCATAAAAATTAAGTAAAGTTAGCCAAAATTGTTCAACATACCTGCCTTTTTCCCTAACCACTCGGATTAAGGAATTAGTTTTCAAAACTTATGGGTTTGATCTATACCATTAGGAGGTCGCCGCCAATTTCCTTTAACTCCTACTTTGTGATTATTGCAATGAAAAAGCCAATCTTGGTCGAAAATGAACGTCTTTGAAAATAAACTTCCGTTCCAGAACGGAATTACCCGTCCCGGAACGGTATTGACCGGCTACGAACCTTTAAGCCGTCCCTATTTTTACTGCTGAATCCCTCCCCTCCTGCTGCTTCAATTTGTCAATCAAAGCCTGCTTCTCACGACCCAGACCTGCAATAGTTTGCTGTAGGTTTTTCTGATTTTGCTGCAAACGTTGGTTCTCGAAAAACAGATTGTCATACATACGATTCAAAGCATCCTGCTCTTCCCTCAGGCCGGACAGAAGCTTCTTGGTAGTTGCATTTCTCCAATACTGGTAATACGCCACCCCGGCAAGCACCACTATTCCAATGGCAACAATGGTCTTAGTATTTGATTTATCATCTTCTTTGCTCAGTTTTGAGAGCATGTTCATCACTTCATAGTTGTCCATAACGTTCGATTATATGTGTTTTAAGTTTAGGGTTTGAAATAATACGGTATCCAAGGAAATCAAAAGTGCCTACCCCTGAATGATACTTGAAGCGAATGCAATCCATCAGTTTTATGCTAAAGGCGTTCAAGACTTCCGTAGAAACTTCATCTCCGTGGGCAGCAAGCACCTTTTCGATCTGCTTTTTTGTATCCCGATGCCCGGCTGAGACTTCCATCAGTACCTCATCATCTTGCTTATGCAGCAGCGAATGCCGCCGCCGCTTACAATCATGGCGATTGCCATACTCATCCACCCAAGGGGTGCAATGAATTTTGTTAGCCCTGGCCTGATCTTCAATGGGCTCGCCACAGTAAAGACACCTTCTTCCTAACTTGTAGGTAAGGGATTCCCGCAGGATGGGACCAGATTTCGTTTTACGCATATATAAGATTTTTAGTTTGGTGAATATCCCACAAGTTAGTAGATTTACCAGATGAAAAAAATTCCTCTTTCTGAAATCAGGGGCAATGACCTGCGGGCGGCAGAGCTACAGGGGAGCCTTTTGGAGCGCAATCTGAGGCTCAGGGATACAGGTATAGGCTCCAAAACCTTTCACTACTGGAAAATGAACGGCCTCATTTCTTCGATCGGTGACAGCACCTGGGCGGAGGTGAATTTTGTTGAGTATGTGTGGCTCAAGGTTCTTGACACCATGCGTGGATTTGGCTGCCCCATCAAGTTAATGAAGCAAATTCACGAAGACCAGTTTATTAAAGCTTATGAGGAAGATCTAGGCAGTAGAACCGTTGAGGAGAACATTGCATATTATAAGAGTATTCAAAAGATCAGAAAGCTTAACAAGGACGAGCAGGATAGGCTTGATGCGAGTTTAGAGCTTTCCAGTGACCCCCTACTGAAAATTGCCCTGCGCACAGAAATCAGTTATTTCTACCAAATACTTTGTGATTGTATCGTGCATGGACGGGAGACGGGCATTGAAATCTACCCGGATGGGAATTATAAAATGATACGGGGCGAGCAGGATCTTGATAAACTGCGTCGCCCGCATATCCATATCCCCTTCTCCTATTACATAGCTGAACTCTTTACTGAGAAGGATAAACTTGAGTTCATAACTAAGGCAGGGCTGGTTACCGCTGATGAACAAAGGCTGATCCAAGAACTTCGAAAAGAGAATGTAGAGAAAATCACCATTACCCTCGATAAGGAAAGTGGAAAACCCAAAAAGATAGAGTACGACAGAGGTGGTTTGATCGAAGGAGAAAAAGCTAAGGAGGTTATGCGCCTGCTGGGCCTGAAAAATTACTCCTCCATCAAACTGAGTACCAGAAACGGCACCACCCTTTCCTTTACCAAAACCGACAAGAAAATGATTGAATGACCCGTTTGAGACGGCTCAGTTTAGCCATTGGGTTTTCTCCACTTGCTGTGGCAAGGCCCCAACGGAGTAAAAATGAACCCTGTTAACGAGAATGAAAAAGCAAAAAATGGATCCAAAAGCGAACTGACCGAGAAAAATATTGATGAGCAGATATGTTTATTTTCTAAAATAATCATTGACATATTTTTTAAAATAACGCAACCCGATGAAAAGGCAAGCAATGAACCTACAAGCAACGCTGGAGCAGCTGACAAGCAACCGCTATGGATCCCCGAAACGAAAGAGGGGCGGCGATGCGGTTGTATACACCCGGGTAAGCAGTCAGGAGCAGGCGCAAAACAACGGAAGCCTGGAGGTGCAGCGCAAATACTGCGATAACTATGCTGTGGCCAACAGTATCGCCATCCGTGAATACTTTGGCGGAACATACGAGAGCGCCAAGACTGATGGCCGAAAAGAGTTCCAACGCATGCTGGAATATGTCAAAAAGCACAAGAGCATCTCCTATATCATAGTTTTCAACTACGACCGCTTCTCCAGAACCGGAGCA
>JACCDW010654197.1_pt1 | contig 25447 bp, 24 predicted proteins | sample 7449781 | NCBI WGS metagenome assembly JACCDW01 (sample SAMN15323449, study PRJNA562643) | freshwater metagenome | isolation source: river surface water | place: USA:Blue River Watershed | collected 2017-08-18
AAATGTAATGGCTACAGCAGGCATGGAAACTATCTTAATCTCCGGAAGATTCAATTCAAAAACAATTGCAAGTTGGTTAATGATGCCTTTGAATCAGTTAAAAGAATTGAATCCAAATATGGATCAACAGTTGGCTACTGGTAAATCATATACACTTGTGTTGCCTGAAAAAGCTGCTAAAATATTTGAGGCCCATAAAAATCAAATTTTACAGGCCTCAATACAATCTTTATATCTGGATATTGATTAGAAAAGTAGATCAATTACACTTTAAAAATCATCATCGAATTCGTCTTTATCGTCAAACAAATCGTCGTCCTCCAAGTTTAAGTCTAAATCTAAATCATCGTCTTCTCCTTTTTTTGCTTTACCCGCTTTTTTAGTTGCTTTAGGTAAATCAAACTCAGCGAAGTCTGGATCCCAGCTGTCGTCGTCCTCGTCAGCTTTACCCCAATCGTCTGTATCTGTTTCTTCTTCCTCGTCGATATCATCGTCCTCATCATCAACATTTTTCTTTGAAGATGTCTTGCTTGATTTTTCAGCTTTTACTACGCCATTTTTTGGTGTCGCTGTCTTTTTCTCTTTTGTAGATTTTACTGCCATAACTCAATCAGGAATATTTATGTAAATTTCAAATGAAAATTTTATTTATCAAAAATAATGCGACTTTTTTTATTGCTTTTTTTTGTTTATAAATGTACAATTTGATCTCTGCCAGGACCATTTGATACATACTTCACAGGCACACCTAAATATTCATTAATAAATTTGATATATGTTTTCATTGTAGCTGGCAGTTCAGCGTCATTTTTCATTTTGGTTGTATCGACTTCCCATCCTGCCATTTTTTTCCAAATTGGCGTTACAGGAGTACCTACTAATTGGAATGGAACATAATCAATCTGTTTGCCTTCCATTTCATATGCTATACCCAGTTCTAGTTCTTTAAAAGAATCTAGAATATCTGCCTTCGTCATGATGATCTGCGTTACACCATTGATCATACAAGTGTATTTTAAAGCAACTAGGTCAATCCAGCCACATCGACGTGGTCTGCCAGTTGTTGCGCCAAATTCACTGCCTATCTTTCTCAATTCTTCCCCTTTTGCATCATGCAATTCGGTAGGGAAGGGGCCACTACCAACACGAGTACAATAAGCTTTAGAAATGCCAAATACTTCGCCAATTTGTTTTGGAGAAACACCCAGACCAGTACAAACACCAGCAGAAATAGTATTACTTGATGTAACAAATGGGAAAGTACCAAAGTCGATATCTAACATAGAGCCCTGTGCGCCTTCAGCTAATATTTTTTTACCCTTGCTAATTTGATCATTGATAAAGTATTCACAATTGATGATATTCATTGTCTTTAAAAACTCAATGGCTTCAAAGAATTCGCTTTCCATTTCAGAGATATCTTCATTGAAATTGTAGCTATCCAAAATCTTTTGATGCTTCATTCTTAAAGCAATGTACTTGCTGATGAATTTTTTATCTAATAAGTCGCCTACTCTTAAAGCGTTTCTTCCTGTCTTATCCATGTAAGCAGGTCCAATGCCCTTTAAAGTGGATCCTATTTTAGCTTCTCCCTTTGACAATTCAGATGCTTTATCTAAAGCCCTGTGACTAGGAATGATGATATTGGTACGTTCGGATATAAATAGATTTTTTTTCACATCAATGCCCATACTTGCCACAGCATCGCATTCTTTTTTCAATGTAACTGGATCTAATACCACGCCATTGCCAATAATATTGATTTTATCCTGATGAAAAATTCCTGATGGAATCTGGTGTAAGACCATTTTAGTGCCATTCACATACAAAGTGTGGCCTGCATTTGGACCACCTTGAAAACGAGCGATGACATCGTAGTTGGGTGCAAAATAATCCACGATTTTTCCTTTTCCTTCATCGCCCCATTGAAGTCCTAAAATTACGTCTACCATAAATTTGAATTTGAGTAGCAAAAATAAGTCTAGAAATGCTGATTACCTATTTAAGGGTCCAATAATAGGAAATGTTTTCACACATATTTTTCCCATCCTGTTGATTACTTGATTTTAGACCACTTCTGTGTCAAAACGGGTCACTTTTTGAATACCATGTAAGGATTGAATCCGATGCACCAATTCTTCTAATTCATCTTTATCATGAACAAAGACTTTGATGGTACCTTCGAACATCCCATCCTTGGATTCAATGGTTAATGCTGCAATATTGATCTTCAAATCTCCACTAATAATGGTAGTAATTTTATTCACTACACCAACATCGTCTAATCCAATGATACTAAGCCCTGTTAGGAATGAAATTTCTTTATTTTTAGCCCACTTCGTTTTGACAACACGATGTCCATAGTTCGCTAACAGTTGTGTGGCATTAGGGCAACTAGTTCTATGAATGATCAGTCCTTTACCAGTGCTGACAAAACCAAATACATCGTCTCCAGGAATAGGGTTACAACATTTTGCTAGGGTGTATTTAATCTTATCACTTGATTCGCCAAAAATGATCAATTCTGAATCTCCTTTTTTGGGCAGTGGTTTATATATGTTGACTTCTGCGTTCGGGTCAGGTGCAACCACTAAAGGCTTTGGTGCTTCTATTTTATCACCTATGACTTGAAAGCTTTTAAGTTCTTTGAGGTCAATTGATTTGGTGGCAATTTTGTACAATAAATCTAACTGGCTTGGTAATTTATAAAAATTAACCAATTGGTCTAAGTTGTAGGGGCTATAAACTGCACCTATTCCTTCTAATTTTCTTTGAGCCGTATATTTTCCTTCTTCTGAAATGATTTTCTTTTCTTCTCTTAAGGCATCTTTGATACTATTTTTTGCCTTTGCGGTCACCACATTATTCAGCCAATCCTCTGAAGGTTTTTGCTTGTTACTAGTTATAATTTCTATCTGATCTCCACTTCTTAATTTATGGCTAATCGGCACCAATTTGTGATTGACTTTGGCACCAATACATTTGGATCCAATCGCAGTATGTATATAAAAAGCAAAGTCAAGCGCCGAGCTATTAACTGGCAACATTTTTACTTCGCCCTTTGGGGTATAGACATAAATTTCTTCTGCTAAAAAAGAAGTTTTAAAGTCTTGCAAGAAATCAATACTTTCTTCCTCTTGATTACCCAATGCTTCTCTTATCTGAACAAACCATTTATCAAAACGATCTTCACTTTGTGTTCCTTCTTTGTATTTAAAATGGGCTGCCAAACCTTTCTCAGCAATCTCATTCATTCTTTTGCTGCGAATTTGTACTTCTACCCATTTACCTTGAGGACCCATCACAGTCGTATGCAATGCTTCGTAACCATTGCTCTTGGGGTTGCTTAACCAATCCCTTAATCTTTCTGGAGAGGGAAGGTATTCATCTGTTACCATGGAATACACTTTCCAGCACTCTTCTTTTTCTTTTTCTAAAGGCACATCAAGAATGATACGAATGGCAAACAGATCATAGACTTCTTCGAAACTTACCCCTTTCTTTTTTATTTTATTCCAAATGGAATGAATGCTTTTTGGTCGACCAAAAATATCAAATTGAATCCCGGTTTGGCTCAACTTCTCTTTTAATGGTTTTACAAACTCATTGATATATTTGGTGCGCTCTCTTTTTGTCTCAGTTAATTTTCTAGCAATCTCACGGTACTTATCTGGCTCCAAATATTTCATGGACAGATCTTCTAATTCGGTCTTAATATTGTACAAGCCCATGCGATGTGCTAATGGTGCATAAACCCAAATGGTTTCAGAGGCAATTTTAAGTTGCTTCTCTTGTTTCATTGAGTCCATCGTTCGCATGTTGTGCAATCTGTCTGCGAGCTTGATCAATATCACTCTAGGGTCATCCGTTAAAGTGAGCAAGATCTTTTTAAAATTCTCTGCTTGTTGACTGCTATTGGTATCCATGACCGTGGCAATCTTTGTTAATCCGTCAACAATTTTTGCAATCTCATTTCCAAACTCTCTTTTGATATCATCTAAAGTGATATCTGTATCTTCTACGGTATCATGTAATAAAGCACAAATGGTGCTTCGCACACCTAGTCCAATTTCATCTGCTGCAATCATCGCTACAGCAATGGGGTGTAAAATATAGGGCTCTCCACTTTTACGACGCATCGTTTTATGCGCATCAGCGGCCATTTCGAATGCGGTTCTAAGTAATTCACGATCCCCTTTTTTTAGTTTAGTCCTTAAGGTTCTAAGCAATGCACGGTAATGTCGAACAATTTCTTTTTTCTCTTGTTCGTCAGTCAAATTGTAGGGTGTCACAACTACATTAAATAATTCTTGATCGGTACTTTCCATGCTTACACGAAAATACGTAAAAGCGGTGTAACTTTGATCCGCTATGTCAACCACCCAGCCTAAACCCATGTTCAAAACCTCTATCTTGAGTAGGGTGTTTTCTTTTGTTGGGCCCTATCGATTTATTTTTTGGATCAACGTCTTTCTTGGCATCTTTTTAGCATTCGCTACCCCCATTCGTCCTTATTTGATTCAGGCTACAGTGAATTTGGCGATTGGCAAACAGGTGCATCTGCCTAATTGGGTCCATTGGGTGCTACCTTCAGAATCATTTAATTCAATAGTACAGCTCATATTGGCTATCTCACTTTTTCAAGTGGCATTCATCATCCTAGAAACCTTATTTCGTTTTTGTTTCACTTTCGGGATGTCATGGTTAGGGCAACAAGTGATTAGAGATTTAAGGAATAAGGTATACCAAAAAATCATGTATTGGGAAATGCGTCAATTCGACAAAACACCCATCGGAACCTTAACGACTAGAACAATCAATGACATTGAGAGTATCAATGATATTTTTTCGGATGGATTGATTCCAATCATCGCAGATATGTTAACCATTGTGGTGACCTTAACAACTATGTTTTTTATCAACTGGCAGTTGACTTTAATCTGTTTAATTCCATTTCCGATTATGATTGTTGCTACTTATTTTTTCAAAGAAAGTGTGAACAAGAGTTTTGTTCAAGTTCGAAATGCGGTTGCTGCATTGAATGCGTTTGTACAAGAACATATCTCTGGGATGCAAGTGGTGCAGGCTTTTGCGGCAGAAGAAAAAGAAATGAAAAAATTTGATAGGATCAACGAGCATCATAAAATAGCAAATATTAAAGCGATTTTCGCATACTCTGTATTTTTCCCAGTTGTGGAAGTGGTATTAGCGCTAAGTATTGGTTTAATCGTTTGGTGGGTCGCAGGGCAAAGTCTAGATGCAGGTATGCTTGTAGCGTTCATTTTATTTTTAAATCAGATCTTTAGACCACTCCGTATGATTGCAGATAAATTCAATGTTTTGCAAATGGGGATGGTTGCAGCAGAACGTGTTTTTAAGATATTAGATAATGAAGATGTTACTTTAGATCAAGGCCAATATGCACCTGCTCAAATTCAGGGGGCAATTGAATTTAAAAACGTTCAATTTGCTTATCAAGCACCCAATTGGATTTTAAATGATTTAAATTTTACAGTTGCAGCTGGACAAACAGTGGCTTTAGTAGGTCCAACAGGAAGTGGTAAGACTTCTATTATAAGTATTTTAAATCGGCTCTATCCTTATCAAGCAGGACAAATTTTATTAGATGGTGTCTTGATTGAGGATTATGCACTGGACCGATTGAGGGCCTCAGTAGGGGTCGTCTTACAAGATGTATTTTTATTTTCTGGCTCTGTCTATGATAATATTACATTGCGCAATCCTCAAATTCGCCCCGAACAAGTTGAAGAGGCGGCAAAGATGATTGGCATGCATGATTTTATCATGCAACTTCCAGGAGGATATCAGTACCATGTGATGGAGCGAGGCGCAACACTTAGTCTGGGACAAAGGCAATTGTTAAGTTTTATACGCGCTTTATTGTACAACCCAAGTATTTTAATCTTAGATGAAGCGACTTCTTCAATCGATACAGAGAGCGAACAGTTGATTGAAAAGGCGATCGAAACATTGATTCAGGGCAGAACTTCTATCGTAATAGCCCATCGACTATCTACCATTCGTAAGGCAGATCAGATCCTCGTTTTGGAGCATGGAAAAATCATTGAAAAAGGAACACATCAGTCCTTAATGGAGCAGGGTGGATTTTATAAGGCCCTTAACGAAATGCAATTTGACCCCAAAAAGAGCAGCTAATTTCTTAAATTACTGAAAATCAATATTTTAAGTAATTAACAAACAATTTTTTTAGGCCCATATTTCTGTTAAATATTCTGACTTTTCAGCAGGTTTATTCCTATCTTTGCCGCAAATTTTGAGATCCCTATGGCATCTAGACGTATTAAATCTTTACTGGTATTGTGTTTGAGCTTATTTACATTGGCTTATTCTGGCAATACATTTGCAAACGAAAAAGCAGTGCATGCGGATACAAATGCCATTGCGCATGATACATCGCACCAAACTGCGGATACCAATTTAGCGGCAGCACATGAAGCCAATCCTGCTGGGCATGAAGCAAAAGAATTCAATGTTACAGAAACTATTTTAGAGCATATTAAAGATGATCATAGCTGGCATTTATGGGGACATACTTCTATCTCATTGCCAGTGATTCTATACACCCCAAAAGGAATTGAAGTATTCTCTTCTGCAAAGTTCATGAATGAACACCATGAGCCTATCGTGTACAAAGGAAACTTTGATTACAAAATTATTGAAGGCAAGGTGAAGATTGTAGATGCAACTGAAGCCATTGACGAAGCAGCTACGAAAGCTTTATGGGATTTTTCTATCACTAAAAACGTAGCATCTTTATTGGTGTCTGTATTCATTATCCTAGTAGTCATCCTGACTGCTGCGGGAGCGTATAAAAAGACAGGCGTAACATCTGCACCAAAAGGAGTTCAATCTTTTATGGAACCAATTGTGTTATTTGTAAGAGATGAATTAGCCATCCCAAATATTGGCAAAAAGAAGTATGCTAAATTCATGCCTTTCTTGTTGACCGTATTCTTTTTGATTTTGACGAATAATTTTTTAGGTTTAATACCTGTATTTCCAGGGGGAGCGAATGTGAGTGGAAATATCGCTTTCACAATGATGTTAGCAGTTTGTGTCTTCATTGTAGTGAACTTAAGTGCGAATAAAAATTACTGGCAACATATTTTCTGGATGCCAGGTATGCACTGGAGCATGAAATTGTTTTTGGCACCAATTGAATTAATTGGTGTATTCACTAAGCCTATTTCTTTAATGATTCGTTTGTTTGCGAACATTACTGCGGGCCACATCTTAGTATTGAGTTTGATTTGTATCATATTTATTTTCAAGACGGTGTATGCATCTGCAATAGCAGTTCCATTTGCTGTATTTATTGGCATGATTGAATTATTGGTTGCATTTTTGCAAGCCTATATCTTTACCATGTTAACAGCGATGTATATTGGAATGGCGAACGAGGAACATCATCATGATCATAAAGATGAGGCACATCACTAAAAAATATTTAACTTTTTTTCAATAACAATTAAAACGTAAAAAAATGGTAGGAAGTATTGCTGCAATTGGCGCTGGATTAGCTGCTATCGGTGCTGGAATTGGTATCGGTCAGATCGGTAAAGGTGCTGTTGAAGGTATTGCACGTCAGCCAGAAGCTGCGAACGATATCCGTTCAAGTATGATTGTTGCTGCTGCATTCGTTGAGGCCGTTGCCTTGTTTGCTGTGGTTGTTGCCTTATTAGGTAACGGATAATCAACTTGGATATTCAAGAAATTAAATAGGCTCTAGCACAGGGCGATGAGCCTATTTTAACTTTGACATTATTAATTAAGATAAATAAATCTTATGTTCATATTAGAAATTAACCCATTGGTATTACCAGACATCGGATTGGTGTTTTGGAATGCAATTGCGTTTTTAGTACTCTTGTTTGTTTTAGGCAAGTTTGCTTGGAAGCCAATGTTGAAAGCAATTGCTGAGCGTGAAAACGGCATCGAAGAAGCACTACTACGTGCAGACAAGATGAAGGCTGAAATTGCTGCTATGCAAAATGAAAATGAAGCGTTGTTGGCTAAGGCACGTGAAGAAAGAGCAGGCTTATTAAAAGATGCAAAAGAGACTGCTGATAAAATGGTGGCAGACGCAAAAGATAAAGCGAAGCATGAATATGAGCGCATTATCAGCGACGCACAATTGGCGATCACACAACAAAAAAATGCTGCATTGACTGAAGTGAAAAATCAAGTGGGCAATTTGGTTGTGGAAGTAGCTGAGAAAGTATTAAGAAAAGAGTTGTCTAATAAAGCAGAACAAGAAAGCTATATTAAGCAAATCGCTGAAGGAGTTAAGTTAAATTAAAAAGTAAGAAATGCCCAACGTACGTTTAGCAGGAAGATACGCAAAGAGCTTACTCGATTTAGCCATTGAGCAAAATCAATTGGATGCAGTGCATGCTGATATGAAATACTTTCAAGCAGTTTGTGCCCAAAGCCATGATTTTGTAAATGTGTTAAGAAGTCCAATCATTAAAGCGGATCAAAAGAATGCAATTATACTTGCTGTGATTAAAGATGCAGTGAGCGCGTTGACTTTGTCTTTTATTGTTTTATTGGTGAAGAAAAGTAGAGAAAGTGCATTGCCAGAAATTGCTACTGCATTGATTGAACAATACAATGCTTTAAAGGGAATTCATCAAGTTAGTTTGACTACAGCAGTGACTATCAGCGATGAATTAAAGAAAACTTTTGAGCAAAAGATTAAAGAAGAAACGCAATTTAAAACAGTTGAATTGACAACGCATACCAACGAGGATCTAATTGGTGGTTTCGTATTGTCATTTGACAATAACTTAATTGACGCAAGTATTAAAAGAGATTTATTAGATATCAAGAAACAATTTTTATCTAACGAATTTGTAGCAAAATTATAATTAACATAACAATCATACATTAAATAAGTATTTATGGTGGACATTAAACCTGATGAAATATCCGCAATTCTTAGACAGCAATTAAGCAATTTTAATGCTTCTGCTGATTTAGAAGAAGTTGGAACTGTGTTACAAGTGGGTGATGGTATTGCCCGTGTATATGGTTTGAACGGTGTAAGTAGTGGTGAGTTGGTTGAATTCGAGAACGGAACCAAAGCAATTGCATTGAACCTAGAGGAAGATAATGTAGGTGTGGTAATGATGGGTGATAGCAAACAAATCAAAGAAGGTGATAAGGTTAAGCGTACTGGTAAAATCGCTTCTATTAAAGTAGGAGATGGTTTAGTAGGACGTGTAATTAATATGTTGGGTGAACCAATTGATGGTAAGGGTCCTATCAAAGGCGAATTGTATGAAATGCCATTGGAGCGTAAAGCACCAGGTGTAATCTTTCGTGAGCCTGTAAAAGAACCATTACAAACTGGTATCAAAGCGATTGACGCCATGATCCCAATTGGTCGTGGACAACGTGAATTGGTGATTGGTGACCGTCAAACAGGTAAGACTGCAATTTGTGTGGATACCATTATCAATCAAAAAGAATTCTTTGATGCTGGTCAACCAGTTTATTGTATTTATGTAGCGATCGGTCAAAAAGCATCAACCATTGCAGGTGTGATGAAGACATTGGAAGAAAATGGTGCGATGGCTTATACAACTATCGTTGCTGCTTCTGCTGCAGATCCAGCACCTCAACAATTCTACGCTCCATTTGCTGGTGCAGCAGTTGGTGAGTTCTTCCGTGATTGTGGTAAACCAGCATTGATTGTATTTGATGACTTATCAAAACAAGCGGTGGCTTACCGTGAGGTATCATTGTTATTACGTCGTCCTCCAGGTCGTGAGGCTTATCCAGGTGACGTATTCTACTTGCACAGTCGTTTGTTAGAGCGTGCTGCGAAAGTAATTGCCAATGATGATATCGCTAAAAATATGAATGACTTACCTGCTTCTATCAAGCATTTGGTAAAAGGGGGAGGTTCCTTAACTGCACTTCCAATTATTGAAACACAAGCAGGTGACGTATCTGCCTATATCCCAACCAACGTAATCTCTATTACCGACGGACAAATTTTCTTGGAAGGTAACTTGTTCAACGCAGGTATCCGTCCAGCGATTAACGTAGGTATTTCAGTAAGTCGTGTGGGTGGTAACGCACAGATCAAGTCTATGAAAAAAGTATCTGGTACCTTAAAATTAGACCAAGCTTTATACCGTGAGTTAGAAGCCTTCTCTAAATTTGGTGGTGACTTAGATCCAGCTACTAAAAACGTAATTGACAAAGGTGCAAGAAACGTAGAAATCTTAAAGCAAGCTCAATACACTCCATTTACAGTAGAGAAGCAAGTTGCGATCATCTACTTAGGAACACAAGGTTTGTTGAAAGAAGTAGCGGTTAAAAACGTGAAAGCATTTGAAGAGCATTTCTTATTAGAGATGAGCAACAAATTGCCAAATGTGTTAGCTGAATTCAAGAAAGGTAATTTACCTGAAGACGGATTAAAACAAATGGTGGATTTAGCCAACAGCTTAATTCCTCAGTATAAATAAATCAAACGAACCCCGAACTTGTTTCGGGGTTTTTTGTGCTTATGCGTTTATTGCTAATCATATGGTTGGGTTTAACTCCCTTATTTAATTTTGCTCAAACTGGAGCAGGGTTGATCACATTGGACAATGCCATTGTACAGTTTGATGATTTATCAGACAAGCAGTCCTGTATGCGTTTGGATAAAATCTTTGATCAGTTATGTACTACCAACCCAACTAATTGGGTTCCTTTTTATTATGCTTGCTTGGTAAAAATTAAACTAGCCATGTATAAAGAAAAGAATGCTGAATTTTACGCTGATAAAGCTATTGAAGCTATTTTAAAAGCTAAACAATTGCAGGCAAATGACGAAGTACTTTGCGTGGAGAGTTTGGCCTATACGACTAAGATGTCCTTAAATCCAGCTTGGCGTTGGTTTTCCTACGAGCATAAAATAAAAAATCCCTTAGCTGCTGCAAAAAAAATAAATAGCAACAATCCAAGAATATACGTATTGGAATCGATGCTCTATTATAAGCTACCATCGGTCTTAGGAGGATCTTGTAAAACAGCCCTGCCACTGGCTCAAAAAGCGATCGCATTATTAAAGCAACAGGGGGCTCATCAAAAACCACATTGGGGAATGAATTCCGCCCAGGAAGTGATAAAGGGATGTGGATTTTAGTAGCTGCCTTCCAAGCGCTCGTCTACTGCATTGGCGATCATTCTTGCACTCATCTTTTTCAATGGATTTAAGCGCATGTCACGATATCCTTGACGTGCATGAATAATTCGTACACATTCAAAAATAGCTGCAGTAAAGGAAGCAGCATCTGCTTTGTTTTTTCCTGCAATATCAAATGCAGTTCCATGGTCTGGACTGGTTCTTACAATGGGTAAGCCTGCTGTGAAATTCACGCCTTCTCCGAAAGCCAAGGATTTAAAAGGAATTAAGCCTTGGTCATGGTACATGGCTAATACACCATCAAATTTTTCATGGGCACCTCTTGCAAAAAATGCATCTGCAGAGTAAGGGCCAAATGCCAACATTTGATTTTTACTTTCTTTTACTGCAGGGCGGATAATTTCAATTTCTTCTTTCCCAATTAATCCTTCATCACCTGCATGTGGATTTAAAGCTAGTACAGCGATACGCGGCTTATCAATGCCAAAATCTTTTTGTAAACTACTGTTTAAAATTTGCAGTTTCTGTTTGATTTTATCTTTAGTTATATGCTTTGCTATATCCTGCACTGTCACATGTTCTGTAACTAAAGCCATACGCAAGTTTTCGGCAACCAATAACATTAAGTTTTCGGTATTGCCAAAAGCATGTTGTAAATAAGGAGTATGCCCACTAAAATTAAATTCAGGGGATTGAATATTTTTTTTATGAATTGGGGCAGTTACCAAGCCATCAATCTTTTTTTCCTTTAAAGCCGCTACTGCCTGTTGTAAAGAAATGAAAGCGTATTTACCACCGTCTTCCGTTAATTCCCCTGGGGTAATATTTACGTCTTCCTCCCAGCTATGGATAAGGTTTACTTGCTTTGGATTAATTTTAGATAAATCTGGGATAGAAGCATAGTTTAAGGCAAATTCAGGGCTCAACTTCTTGTAAAAATTTAAACTCTTATTGCTAGCGAAAATAACAGGAACCATAAAGTCCAATACACGACTATCCGACAATGACTTAATAATTAACTCAATGCCAACGCCATTTAAATCGCCGCAACTAAAGCCAATAATTGGTTTTTTGATGTCCTGGTTCATATCCATTTGATTAGGCTGTAAAAGTACGCACAAAAACCTAACTTTGCTACATGCAATACACCCTAAAAAAGTCACTTGGACAACACTTTTTAACCGACAAGACGGTTTGTGAAAGAATACAGGCTGTGTTGCTTGAATCTCCAATGGAACGTTTGGTTGAAGTAGGACCTGGAGCAGGTGCTTTAACCGAGTACATTTACAAAATTCCAACCCAGGCTTTTAAAGCCATTGAATTAGATACTGAAAAAGTGAACTATCTATCCCACACTTTTCCTGAGCTTAATGGTAAATTAATTAACGAAGATTTTTTAACCACGGCCATGCCTTTTGAGGAGTCCTTCGTTCTGGTGGGTAATTTCCCTTATAATATTTCAACTCAAATTGTTTTTCAAGTGTTGGATTGGAAAGAACAGGTTCCCGTGATGGTAGGCATGTTTCAAAAAGAAGTAGCAGAAAGAATTGCAGCCAAACCACATTCAAAAGCATATGGTATATTGAGTGTATTGGCACAAGCATTTTATGATGTTACTTACTTATTTGATGTGCCACCGAGTGCATTCAATCCTCCGCCAAAAGTAGATAGTGGTGTCATTATGTTTAAACGTAAAACCACTTTTCCTGAGATGGCTTCTGAGAAAAGTTTTTATCATATTGTGAAAATGGCATTTGGGCAAAGAAGAAAAATGTTGCGCAATCCATTGAAGCCTTATTTCACTCCTGCTCAACTAGAAGACCCTATTTTTATGAAGCGTGCCGAAAACCTTACCTATGAGGACTATGCAGCACTTACCTTTAAAATGCATAACGATAAATAAATGGTATCCAAAGTAATTATAACGGCCCCGGTGCATCCTTTTTTAATTGAAACTCTTCAAGCAAAGGGGTATGCCTTGGTATATGAACCCGCCATTACTTATGATGCATTGTCTGCTATCATTGAAGATGCTATAGGATTAATTGTAACTACAAGATTAAAGATGGATGCAGCAATATTAGATAAAGCGTTTCAACTAAAATGGATTGGTCGACTGGGAAGTGGAATGGAATTGATTGATGTTGACTATGCCAATTCTAAAGGAATTCAATGTGTAAGCAGTCCCGAAGGGAATTGCACCACGGTAGGCGAACATACTTTAGGGCTGCTATTGAGTTTAATGAATCGCATTCATAGTGCCTATGGAGAAATTAAAAATGGTCAATGGATCCGAGACGCAAACCGTGCAGATGAACTTACTGGAAAGACCGTGGGTATTATTGGTTTGGGGAATACAGGCAATGCGTTTGCAAAAGTGTTGCAAGGATTTGATGTTAAAATATTAGCGCACGATATTTATAAAACAGGTTTTGAAACCAATCAAATTAAGTCGGCTACTTTGCAACAAATTCAAGAGGAGGCCGAGGTGATTAGTTTACACCTGCCTTTAACAGACTTGACTTTCCATTATGCCAATGCTTCTTTTTTTAATGCCTGTCAACAAAAACCATATTTTATCAGTACTTGTAGGGGTCAGGTGACCGATACCGCAGCGGTCCTTAAAGCCCTTCAAAATCAACAGGTTAGAGGGGTAGGCCTGGATGTATTGGAAAATGAGCAATTGGCCAACTACCAGCCTGCAGAAAAGGAACAATTGGCCGCTTTATTGGCTCACCCCCAATTTTTGGCAACACCTCATATTGCCGGTTATAGCCATGAGGCTTTTTATAAAATGGCGAGGGTGGTATTAGAAAAATTAGCCATTATTTAGCCCTATTTGGCACTAAATTAATAACTTTGTATACTGCAACGCTACAACCATGTGGCGTTGTATTTTTTTTATACAAATCAAAGGATATGAGTGAAACTAATGTATATGTAACGCAGGAAACATTTGATAAGATGCGTGAGGATTTGCAGAAATTAAAATCGGTAGATCGTCCAGCAGCTTCTAGAGCTATTGCAGAAGCAAGAGAAAAAGGAGATTTGAAAGAAAACGCTGAATATGATGCTGCAAAAGAAGCGCAAGGGATGCTTGAATCTAAGATTAAACAATTAGAAGCGGCTATTTCTAATGCTAAAATTGTAGATACGAAAACGATCGATACCAGCAAAGTAACCATATTGACCAAAGTGACCATTACCAATGAGGCCACTAAAAAAACAGTGACGTACCAATTGGTAGGGGAAAAAGAAGCGGACTTAAAAGCAGGTAAAATTTCAGCCTCTTCTCCTATTGGAAAAGGATTAATTGGTAAAAAAGTAGGGGAAATCGCAGAAGTGCAAACTCCTAATGGTGTGATGAAATTTAAAGTAGAGAACATTACAGTATAATTAGTAAAAGATTTTTTGACAAGCCTTCGTTTTCAACGGAGGCTTTTTTGTTGCTGCCACACTTCCCTTTTTTGGTAATGTATTAATGTCTATTTTTAAGTTCAAATTGTTGTTATGACTATTTTTTCTAAAATTATAGAAGGTCAAATTCCTTCTTATAAAATTGCCGAGTCAGATCAGTTTTATGCTTTTCTAGATATATTCCCTTTGCAAAAAGGCCACACCCTTGTGGTTCCAAAATGTGAAGTAGATAAAATATTTGATGTGCCTGATCGTTATTTAAACGAACTTATGCAATTCTCAAAACCCATTGCAAAGGCAATCGAAGCGAGCTTCCCTTGTAATCGTGTGAGTATGGTTACGGTAGGATTGGAAGTGCCGCATGCGCATGTTCATTTAATTCCCATTAATGCAGCCGATGATATCAATTTTGCGAATCCTAAACTGCAATTGACCACTGAGGAGTTCCTGCAAATTCAAGCCTTGATTTGTAGCAAATTATAGCATGCCTGGCAGAATTATTTTACTTTGACCCTGCTAGGATTGCTGGCCATAAAGGCTTCCCAGCCATTAGATTTCTTAGCCAATTTGGAACCCTTGCCTGTTTTTGCTAGGGTGGGTAACACGGGGCTACTCATTTGATACCAATGACAAAGGGCTACGCCCAATGCATCTGTAGCATCAAAATATTTAGGTTGCTTTTTAATAGATAATATTTGCTCTAACATTTTCCAAACCATATCCTTGTCTGCATTTCCATTTCCAGTAATAGACTGTTTTACTTTTTTGGGGGCATATTCTGTTACCGGTAATTGATAGTGCATGGCAGCTGCAATTGCAACCCCTTGGGCCCTTCCTAATTTCAGCATACTTTGCACGTTCTTTCCAAAGAAAGGGGCTTCAATGGCAAAGTGAGTGGGCTTGTGCAACTTGATTACTTCAATGATTTTAGCATGAATCATTTGTAATCGAGCATAAATGTCCTTTTGATTTGTCAATTTTAAAACATCCATTTCAACCAAAGATGGTTTCGACCCGCCTTTTAAAATGGCATATCCTAATATTTGTGTTCCTGGGTCAATGCCTAAGATGATGGGTGTCTTGCTCATGTAGAATAAAGTTACAGATATCATTTCAAATTCCGAACTTTGGAATAATGTATAGGACATTCCTCTCTTCCATTTATCCATTGGCCAAGAAAAGTATTGGATTCTTGTTGTTCCTATTATGCAGTATAGCTATTTATTATAAAGTACTGCATGATGTAGCATGGAATCAATTTATACAAACAATGCTGCTTCAATTAAAGGCAATTCCTGTTTTTGATTGGATGGTCTTGTTGGTTTTATTTTGTCTTAACTTTTTATTAGAAGCCTATAAATGGAAATGGGTGATTTATACCATCAGTCCCATCTCTTTATTTAAAGCTATTGAAAGTGTTTTTGTTGGACAGGCTTTTGCCTTTTTTACCCCTAATAGAGTGGGTGAATTTGCGGGAAGAACCTTGTTTTTACCTACAGCAGATAAACTAGCTGGGATGACTAAAATGGCTTGGGCATCTTATGCGCAATTATTGGCAACCATTGTAATGGGCTGTATTGCTTTGGGATTAAATGTTTCGTTTTATCCAATTATACAGGGTCCTTGGCTGGTGATGGTAAAATGGGTAAGCCCTTTAGTTGGTTGCATCGCTTTGCTGTTATTCTTTTATCAACGCAATTGGACGGGCTGTCTTTCCTTTTTAAATAAAGTTCAAGTAGCAACCAATTTGAAGGTTCATTTGTTATGGCTTTCCTTAGTGAGGTACCTTGTTTTTTTGTTACAATATGTATGGGTTGCGCGGATGTTACAACTCAACATTGGCATACTTCCCTTGATTTTTTCGGTTGCCATTTTATTTCTTTGCTTAAGTATTTTACCTACTATTAGTTTAACAGAATTGGTGGTTCGGGGTCAGCTCCTAATTTTATTATTGGCTCCTTTTTCTCAGGATCCATTGATGATTGTGGCAGTTTCCACCTTTATATGGAGTGTTAATTTTTTGGCTCCCGCCATAATAGGCGCTTTCTTATTGCTTCGTTACCGATTAAATCAATAATTTTGCATAAATCATTTTTGTAATATGACTTTTATTCTATTGCATTTCCTTTTACCCCTACTTAACTTATTTTCTGGGCAAGATATGTGGTTATGTAATCAGCCTAATAATGCCTATAGTAGTGGGGAGAAAATACGTTATACCATTTACTATAATGTACTTGGCTTGTATGTTAATGCGGGTAGTGCCGATTTTACAATTCAAAACGCAAATTGGAATGGAGAAGATGCATATAGATTTACAGCAACTGGTAGATCCAATGGAAAGTATGATTGGATTTTCAAAGTAAGAGATAAGTATGAAAGTGTTGTAGATACCAAAACATTATTACCTTATCAATTTACAAGACAAATTAATGAGGGAGGATATCATACGACCGAAGTGGTTCAGTTTAATCAAAAGGGAAAGACCGCAACCAGTTCCAAGTCTACCAATACATTTAAAACTGCCGATTGTACCTATGATGTGATTAGTGCAATATATGCTGCTAGAAATATTTCTTATGCCAATTGTCAAATGAATGATAAAATATTTTTAAATTTTTTCTTAGACAATGAGCTTTATCCTTCCTATTTTAAGTTTTTGGGAAGAGATGTTTTACAATCCAAATATGGAAAATTTAAGGTTATCAAGTTGGCACCCTTATTAATCAAGGGTACTATATTTAAGGGAGGGGAGAAGATGGTCGTTTGGGTTACAGACGATGACAATCATATCCCTGTAAGAATAGAATCCCCCATTTCTGTGGGAAGTATTAAAGTAGACTTAATGGGGTATGAAAATTTAAGACACCCTTTGACTTCTTTGATCCAGCTAGGGGATGATTAAATTAAGCACCCATCCAGGTGGCCAGTGAAAAAGTGTCAAGCACTCTAATTCCTTTTTCTGTAACCTGTAAGCTGCAACATTCGTTTACTGGATCGTGTTCAAAAAATAAAGTGTAATTTTTTTGAATGGCTTCTTGCAAGAACACTTCTTTTTCATTTAAAGTCACTAAGGGTTGCATATCATAACCCATCACATAAGGAATAGGAATATGCCCCGTACTTGGCAATAAGTCGGCCATGTAAACCAGGGTGCCCTTTGTGGTTTGTATTTTAGGCAACAACATACATTGGGTGTGGCCATGAACTACTAGGCAACTGATATTTTCTGAGAAATGAATTTCTTGTAAGCTTTGTTGTCCTTGATAGGGGGGAACCGATATTAATTTTAATTGTCCAGCAGTAAGCAGGGGTTCAATATTCTCTTTTAAAAAGGAAGCTTTCTCTCTTTTATTAGGGGATAGGGCTAGGTTCCATTGTGGTTCACTTACCCAATAAGTGGCGTTCGGAAAAACGGTAACCAATTGCCCATCCTTATATTCAATAGCGCCACCTACATGGTCAAAATGCAAATGGGTTAATAATACATCAGTGATATCTTCCACATTTAATTGATGAGGAAGGAGTGCATCTTTAAGCGACACGGTATTGCTAGGTTGGTAGTGCGCGAAAAACTTTTGATCTTGTTTGTTTCCCAATCCGGTATCCACTAAAATTTTTCGATCTCCGTCTACAATTAGCATGCATCTTAATGCCCAAGTACATAAATTATTTTCATCAGCAGGATTCAATTTATTCCAGATAGATTTTGGAACCACGCCAAACATAGCGCCACCATCTAATTTAAAATTTCCCGTCTCAATACTATACAGTTGCATTGTGTTTCTGTTTTGAAGTAGTGTATAATAAAATAAATCCAAGGACAAAGAAAATGCAAAGCGCTAAAACAGAATTGCGTTGTGATCCTGTCAATTCATTGATAAAACCAAAGCTAAACATGCCAATTACAATGGCAATTTTTTCAGTAACATCATAAAAGCTAAAAAAGCTGGTGGTGTCCTGGGTAGGAGGCATCAGCTTGGCATAGGTACTTCTACTTACCGATTGTATTCCTCCCATAATAAATCCAACCATGATAGCGAGTGCATAAAATTGCATAATTCCATTGCGTGGAATATTGTAACCAATCACACAAGCAATTATCCAAATAAGTACCGCTAACATAAGGGTATTAAAATTCCCCCAGCTACTCGCCATTCTAGCCATAAAATGGGCACCCGGAATGGCTACTACTTGAATAATTAAAATGGCAATAATTAAATTGGTTGTAGGGATATTTAATTCGCTCTTTCCATACAAAGTGGCTGCCAACATTACTGTTTGAACACCCATATTGTAAAAGAAGAAAGCGCTTAAGAATTTTTTCAAAACCGGTAAGTCTCTTAGTTGTTTCCAAACCTTATGAAGTTCTTTATAACCAGAGCTCAATATATTTTCTTTACTCCCTAAATGCATCTGACCTTTACTGTCTGGTAATCTACCAATTGACCACCATCCAAATCCAATCCACCAAATACCCACTAATAAAAAAGATAACTTAGAAGCTTCGCCTACGGTAATTCCAAACAGGGCTGGTTTTAATACAAACACAAAACAAATAATTTGTAAAATGACAGAGCCAATATAGCCCATGGTAAATCCTTTGGCACTAATTCGATCTCGATCTTCTGGCGCAGCAATTTCTGGCAAATAAGAGTTGTAAAAAACAAAACTACTCCAGAATCCAACACAAGCGATAATTACGGATATTAATCCTCCTATAATATGGTCTGCATCAAAAAAATAAAGAGAAGCACATGCTAAACTTCCCATGGTGCAAAAAAATCTCAAAAACTGTTTTTTGTTTCCACGATAATCTGCAATAGAGGAAAGTAAAGGGGAAATGAGCGCTACGATGATAAAGGCAATCCCTAATACATAATTGTACAAGGCGGTATTGGAAAATTCGTAACTGCCTATCTTAATTTTATCAATTAATGTATTTTCATTCCCGTCACCCGTTACGGCTTCGTAATAGGCAGGAAAGATGGTAGAAGTGATGACTAAATTGTAAACACTGTTGGCCCAGTCGTACATGGCCCAGCCGTTCACTACTTTTTTGGATGCTGTTTGCATTACTATTTGTTTGTATTCTTAAAAATACAATAAAATAGCAATAAGTCTATAGGTACTTAGTATATAATAAAACCATTATGGTCAAACCCAGTGTAATACGGTACCATCCAAAAAGGGCAAATCCTCTTTTCTGAATAAAATTGATAAAGAATTTCACGGAGAGTAGTGCTACCATAAAGGCAACAACCGCACCCACTAATAAAGTAAGCATATTGTTGCTATTGAATGTTTCTGGATGCGTTTTGTATACATCAAGTGTGCTTTTTGCAGAGGCAGCTAACATGGTAGGCACCGCTAAAAAGAAGGAAAATTCAGCAGCGGTTTTCTTTGATAATTTTTGACTCATGCCACCAATAATCGTAGCGGCACTTCTGCTTAATCCTGGAAAAACAATAGACAATACCTGGAAGCAACCTACCATAAAGGATTGCTTATAGGTAAGGGTTGTAGGCGCATTTTCATTTTTGGTAAACAATCTGTCTATAAATAATAAAACAATACCACCGCCAATCATGACAGCTGAAATGACCCATAAATTACCCAATGCTGCATCAATATGCTTTTTTAGGAGCGCCCCAAATACCAGCGCTGGAATCACCGCTACTAAAAGCTTTAAGTAGAAATCGAGTTGTTTAAAATCAAAGAATCTTTTGTAATAAACCACCACCACTGAAGCTATAGCTGCCAACTGAATAACAATTTCGAACAATTCAACAAAGGGGGTATTGGTAATTCCTAAAAAAGGATTTGCAAACTTCATGTGTGCGGTACTAGAAATAGGCAAAAACTCTGTAATGCCTTCAATAATAGCAATAATAATAGTTTGAAATAAATTCATGGCAGGAAGGGTTCATTAAAAAAGCGATGAGGGATTCATCGCTTTAAATTAGGTTGATTGTCTGACTATGACTTTTTGAAAATAGCGTATACTTCTACAATAAATCCAGCAATTATCACAATAGGTGCAAGCGTTATTCTTCTAAAGCTATATACTTCACTTGCATTGAAAATATCGGGATCGGCACTTTTACCACCTGACATCAATAACATACCTGTTAAAATAAATACGGCTCCCACCAACATCCATATATAATTGGACTTGTTAAAAAATTGCAATGATTTTTTGTTATCCTTCTGACTCATGATTTGATTTTTACGTTTAAAAGTAAGATTATTAATAATTAGTACAAGTCGTCTAATTTCATTTTTAAATACTTTAACACACTTCGGTAAGTGCTAAACACGGAAATACCCACGCCTAATACAATTAGCCCACCAAATAGCAATATACTCTTTCCAATGGTTTGGAGTGTTTGTATTTGAGGAAATTGCATGCTTGCCCATTGAATAAGTCCAAACAATAAAAAGATGGCAATAAAGGCACTAGACAATCCATTTAATAAGGCGCGAATCAGTAAGGGTTTTGATATAAAGTTCCTTGTTGCACCTACCATTTGCATGGTTTTGATTAAAAAACGATTGCTAAACATAGCAAGTCGGATGGTATTGTCAATGCTGATGATTACAATTACGCAAAGAATGATAGAGAACACTAAAAATATCAAACCAAGTTTAGTGGCACGTTCATTCAGGTTGGTTACCAGACTTTTTGGATATTGAATATCAGCAATATCATTTTTAAATTGCACATCAATTGCGCTGGTAATTTTGTTTAGACTGTCCACGTTCACATAATCCGCTTTCGCAAAAAAGTCAACACTTTCTGGCAATGGGTTCACGTTTAATATCTTAGCCCAGTCTTCATTGTTTTCTTTATTCCAAATTGCTTTTGCCTTGTCTTTGTCTACATATTCGACGTTTTTGGCATAAGGTTGACTTGCAATAAATTGTTGAATTTTACCAATATTGTTTTTGTCTGTGGTTTTTAAATAGACGCTTATACGAATATCTTCCTTAAAGGTATCTCCAATGGACTGTAGGTTCAAGAACAACCAACCCATAATCCCCATAATAAACAAAACAATAGCTACCCCCACAATGCTATAAATGTAGTTGGGTTTACTGCGTTTTAAAGAACCTGATCCGTTCGCTGCCATAGCATTAAAATTTTATTTGTTCGCTATGCAAATGTACGGTTTTGAACGCTAATGGCTTACATTTGCATAGGTCGAATTATACCTAATTTTCACCTAAAACGGGTTAAAAAAGGGGAGGCTCCGTAGAAATACGAATAATTATAGATTTTTTAAGTATTATCAAAGATGGAATATCAATTTAGCAGTATTGAAAAAAAGTGGCAAGCGGCTTGGAAAGCAAAAAAGGCATATCAGGTAAGTAATGAATCCGACAAGCCCAAGTGCTATGTTCTAGATATGTTTCCTTACCCAAGTGGAGCAGGTTTGCATGTGGGCCATCCGCTAGGGTATATTGCTTCTGATATTTACAGTCGTTATAAAAGGTTGAAAGGATTTAATGTTCTACATCCAATGGGGTATGACGCTTTTGGTTTACCAGCGGAACAATATGCCATTGAACATGGAGTGCATCCTTCAAAAAGTACCCATGGGAATATTGATAATTTTAGAAAGCAATTAGATAATATTGGATTTAGTTATGATTGGGACAGAGAAGTTAGAACCTGTGATGCTTCTTATTACAAATGGACCCAATGGATTTTCTTGCAGTTATTCAATAGTTATTATGATAGAGCTGCACAAAAGGCAAAGCCAATTGAAGCATTAGTTGCTGCATTTAAAGCCAATGGAAACACTAGTCAGGTTAGTCCAGGGGACGCCAACCTACAATTTTCAGCAGCGGAATGGAATGGAATGAGCGAGCAGGAGCAACAATCTATTTTAATGCATTACCGCCTAGCTTTTTGTGGTTATGGAGAAGTGAATTGGTGTGAAGCTTTAGGTACTGTGCTTGCAAATGATGAAGTTATTAATGGTTTTAGTGAAAGAGGAGGACATCCAGTAGTAAAGAAAAAATTAAGACAATGGTATTTACGTATTACCGAATACGCAGACAGACTTTTGTCGGGTTTAGACACCATACAGTTTAGCGATGCCATGAAGGAAATGCAATCCAATTGGATTGGGAAAAGTTATGGCGCTGAGATTGATTTTAAGGTAGATGGACAGGAAGCAAGCTTAAGGGTTTATACTACAAGACCCGACACTGTATTTGGTGTGGACTTTATGGTAGTGGCTCCAGAGCATACATTAATTGAAAGTATTACACCAGCTTCACATAAAGCGGAAGTGGAACAATACATTGCTTATGTGAAAAGCAGGAGTGAAAGGGAACGTATGGCGGAGAAGAAAATCACCGGATGTTTTACAGGAGCCTATGTGGTGAATCCGTTTAATCAACAATTAATTCCTATTTGGATTTCAGAATACGTATTAGCAGGTTATGGCACCGGCGCTATTATGGCGGTACCTTGTGGAGATGATCGTGACTTTAAATTTGCGCAACATTTTAATATTCCTATTACCAATATTATTGGGGATGCATTCAATGGTCAAGAAGCCAATCCTACCAAGGAGGCAAAATTAACCAATAGTGATTTTTTAAATGGAGTGATACAAAAAGATGCCATTGCCCTAGTAAATGACAAGTTGGAAGCAATGGGTATTGGTAAGCGCAAGGTTAATTATAGAATGCGTGACGCAGCGTTTAGTAGACAGCGTTATTGGGGAGAGCCTTTCCCTATCAAATGGATCAATGGTATTGCTTATCCAATGTCTGAAAATGAATTGCCCTTGTTGTTACCTGAAGTGGATCATTATGGACCGGGTCCAGAAGGAGAGGGTCCATTGGCCAATATTGCAACTTGGAAAGCAGAAAATTATGAAACCAATACGATGCCTGGCTATGCGGGTAGTAGCTGGTATTTCTTACGCTATATGGATCCTAGCAATACGACTGAATTTTGTAGTCGCAAGGCAAGTGATTATTGGGGACAGGTAGATTTATACATAGGAGGCACAGAACATGCGGTAGGTCATTTATTATATAGCCGCATGTGGACGAAAGCATTGTATGATTTAGGCCATATTGGTTTTGACGAACCATTTAAGAAATTATTAAACCAAGGAATGATCCAAGGTAGCTCTCGTTTTGTGTATCGTAAAAGAGGCACCCAAACCTTTGTTTCCTTAGGTTTGATTGGTGCACATGAAGTGGATCAATTGCATGTGGATGTGAATATGGTGGATGGAGTTGAATTGGATACGGAGGCGTTTACAAAATGGAAACCAGATTACGCTAATGCGGAATTTATTTTAGAAGATGGGAAATATATATGTGGTGTAGAGGTTGAAAAAATGTCTAAGTCCAAATTTAATACCGTTAATCCGGATGACTTGGTTCAAAAATATGGCGCAGATACTTTTAGAATGTATGAAATGTTCTTGGGTCCTGTAGAACAAAGTAAGCCATGGGATACCAAAGGAATTGAAGGGGTACATCGTTTTATAAAGAAGTTTTGGAGATTGTTCTTTGATGAAATGAAAGGAAAGGTATGGGTCGACGAAGCGCCTACTGCGGAAGAATTAAAAATCCTACATAAGACCATCAAAAAAATTGAAGAGGATACAGAGCGTTATAGTTTCAATACGGCGATTAGTACTTTCATGATTTGTATCAATGAATTGTATGATGCGGGTTGCCATAAGAAAGCCATTTTAGAGCAAGTACTTATTTTAATTACGCCTTATGCCCCTCACTTTGCAGAAGAATTATGGAGTGTGTTGGGAAATCAAGGTTTAATTGTAGATGCGGCTTATCCTGTATTTGATGCTCAATATGTATTGGAAACGGCTAAGGAATATCCGGTGAGTATCAATGGTAAAGTAAGAGCCAACATTTCCATTGCCTTGGATGCAACGGAGGAACAAGTTCGTGAAATTGTACTAGCGAATGCTGCGGTTCAAAAATGGGTGGAGGGCCATCCGGTAAAAAAATTAATTTTTGTAAAAGGAAGAATGATTAATATCGTTATATAATACAATCAATGCTATATGAAAAAATCAGTTGGATTATTAGTAAGTTTTAGTTTAGTTGTAATTGGATTAATGGCGCAAATGCCATCCTCTAATTTACCTCGTTTTGTACGTTGGGTAGACAACAATCAAGTGGTGGTAAACACCAAACAAAATGATGACAAAGCTGCAAAGGATTACATATACAATTTAACAACCAAGCAATATGCTCCTGCACCTGCAATTGCCGCCAGTACAGATAAATTGGTATTTGTAAAAAATGCCAATGTCTTTGTAAAAGAAAATGGAGTGGAAACGCAATTGACTTTTGATGCGGCGGAGGAAAAAAATCCAACCCTGTCTCCAGACGGAAAATTTGTGGGGTATACAAAAAACAATAATTTATTTACGGTTAGCATTGCAGATAAAAAGGAAACAGCCATTACCAATGAGGATACCAAGGGGGTGTTAAATGGATATGCTAGCTGGGTATATTTTGAAGAAATTTTTGGACGTCCAACCCAATACCGTGCGTTTTGGTGGAGTCCGGACAGTAAGTATATTTCTTTTATGCGTTTTGACGAGCGCAATGTACCTATGTTCCCTATCTATAATAGTGATGGACAACATGGCTTTGTTGAAGAAACAAGATATCCTAAAGTAGGGGATGCCAATCCAACCGTAAAAATTGGATGGACTGCACCAACTGGGGGTTCTATCACTTGGGCAGATTTCAATGAACAAGAAGACCAATATTTTGGATGGCCTATCTGGAATCCCAATAACAATCGTATGTGGTTATCTTGGATGGATCGTG
>JACCDW011228934.1_pt1 | contig 25436 bp, 22 predicted proteins | sample 7449781 | NCBI WGS metagenome assembly JACCDW01 (sample SAMN15323449, study PRJNA562643) | freshwater metagenome | isolation source: river surface water | place: USA:Blue River Watershed | collected 2017-08-18
CATAGCTTTATTTCTTCATCTGTCATATCGCCAGCATCTTTTGCATCGTGAGGATATATCTTACCATAAGAATAAGAAGCCCACAAGATGTTTTTATTTTTTAATTTACTAGCAATACTAATTCCTAGATTTCTTCCAGCTTCGTCGCTATCAGTCATAATTATTATTTTATTAAAATATCTATTTAATAACTTTATGTTATCTGTAGACAAGTGACCGCCTAGAGTTGCAACTACATTTGGAAATCCAGCTTGGTGGACACGTATAGCATCAAAACTAGATTCAACTACTATAACGTTATCGCCTATTCTTTTTGCTCTATGTATATTAAATAAAGTTTTACTCTTAGGTAAGTTTGTACTATTTTTAAACCTTTTATCTGATATAGATCTTCCAACTAGCCCTACTGGAATTCCATCAGGACTATGAACTGGAACAATAACCATATTTTGATTAGCAGAATAACCTAATTTGAAATAATGCATTGAGTCTTCATTAATACTACGAGATTTAAAATAATCTTGTGCGACCTTACTACCGCCTAATCCATTATATAAATTATCCAATGTGTCTTGAGAAAACTCTATAAAGTCTGGCTTATCTTCTAATATACTATTTAATTCTTCTTCAAATATTTCTTCTTGACTTGAAGATTTTGAAGATATAAATCTCAATGCCTGAAAATCATTTTTATCTAATACTCTTTTTACTAGCTCAACTAAATTACCAGATTGACCACAAGATGGATTGAAGCACAACCATGCGCCAGTTACTGTACTTATACTGAAGCTAAATGTATGTACGTTATTATGAAAAGGACAGAACATAGATATATTATCATTTGATTCAGATAATACATCTAGCCCTAGGGCCTTTATTACACCCCTAATTTGGGACGGAGTGTACGTGGAATTAATTTCCCTTGTGCCATTCCCTCTGTATCCCATGCCTTCTTCTTTCCAACATAAACTCCTTGGATAGTCATTAGAAACTTCCAAGTCTCACCGTTAAATTCTACCGAAAATGCTGGGTCTATGTCAAGTATTCTTACATAGCCTTTATCTCTCATATCATGAATTAATAAGCTTTCATACTGATGTTTAATTCTTATTATGTCAGAATCATCTAAAAACTCTACATTAATTTGAAATCGCTTTATTCTTTTGTGTGTCATTATTTAATTCTGGTAAATTTTCATAAATAGGCTTGATGATACCACGATTGATATCCCACTCTAAAAAGAATCTAAAATCCTGGCCGTGGCGATTTTTTCTTGAAACCACCTCAACCAAATCTGTATTTGCATGCCTATGAATTGCCATTGCCATGTCAGCATCGTATTCAATTGCTTTTGACCAAGCAACCTGACTCATCATTGGCGGTTCTTTTTGATCAGATATATCATCAGCGGTTGCAGCAGTAATATCAATAATTGGAATATTGTTTGATACTGCTAATAACTTAAAGTCTCTTGAAATATTTCTATTTCTTTCTACTTCTGAATTGCTACGCTTGTTATCATTAAATAGCTGATGATAATCAAGAATAACTAAATCTGGTTTGTGTTGATCAATTTTGCCTTGTATTGTCGCAGGCGTGACCTCCGCAGTGCCTTCGTTAGAAATAAGGATAAAGCTGTTTTTCCCTGAAGTCTTTTTCTTTCCCCATGATTTGAAGTCATCTAAATTTATATCTCCTTTTGAAAAATCACTGGCTCTAAATAACCCAGAGCCAAGCATTGTATATATTCTGTCTCTCATGTTCTCTGGAGCCATTTCCAGAGATACTATCATGGGCTTAAAACCCTGCTCCCAGGCCTTGCAAGCAAGATATGAAGTAAACCATGTCTTACCTCTTCCTGGCCATCCTATGGCCACGATAAGGTGTCCTGGAGCCATACCAGTAGGGTACGCTCTGTCAATTGCATCAATACCTGTTAATATACCTGGGCTTCCACCCATTGCTGCAGATCTTTCTTTTACAGATTGGTAATGTCTTTCTGCAGCATCTATATCAATTACATCAACATCTCTAACGTTATTAGTAAACCTACTTAATGTAGCTAACTGTGACTGCATATTTCCAAGTACACGGGATGCGGCATCTTCTTTTAATGCAGATCCAGCCTGTAGCATAATTGTTTTAAGTCTACTTGAAACAAATTCATTCTTAAGTTTATCTAAATAATAACCAGTTTCTGCAGTTGTTTTAACTGGCTCAAAATCTTTGTGTCGTTCCATTAGTACGCCAGCTTCTGGAACTGCTTTAAATTTATAATAATATGATTTTAAACTATCCCAAATATCTCTATGGGAAGTAAATAATTCATCAGCATTGTCTGCCAGAAGGGTGCTTATATCTTTATTTTTGCATACTGCAGATATTAGTTCTGCTTCTGTATTCATTATTCACCCTCAACTAATTTTTTTGTATTCTCAAGAAGAATATTTCTGAGAACCCTATCCTCTTCAATTTGCAACATCATGTCTTCTAATCTATCAAAATTAAAATAAAAGAATTGAAGTGGATGCCTATCTTTTCCTGTTTCAAAATAATATTCAAGAACCTTTTTTGCACGATCATATCCTATACTATCTATAACATCTTGCATAGCCCATTTTTCTTTATATTTATTTATGGTTGGATTTTTACCGTACTTATCTTTATATAAATTTTGATATAAAGATAAAAGAATATATGGCTCTTTACTTGCCACTATTAAGTTCTTCCTCTACCTCTTGAGTTTTGGCAATAAGCTTTGATTCAACAAACTTATAAACACGCTCTGTTGCTGTATCTACATTTTCGTCTGGACGAACAAAATCGTCTACACCTATACCAATTTTTATGCTTTCAAAGTTTCCTAAATTTCGTGTAAAGGAAAGATCAACTCTAACCTGAGTAGGTGGACGCCAATTAAGCCACTGGCTCATTTCATCTTTTGCCTTATCTGGTAATCCTTCAAAGCCCATTATTTGTGTTCCGCCTTTCTATGTCTACTTAAAGTGTCATGAGCAAATATGCCCCAACGTACTTCTATTTCTTTTTTACAAATATCGCATATAACGACTTTGCCTTTTTCCACTAGTCCGCCTTCCAAACTGGAACAAACCCAGTATCGGTCTTAGTATACAATATTAAATTGTGTTTGAGAAGAGCCCTTAATTCATTTTTTGATGGCATATTTTTAGAATATCCAGATTCTAAAATAAACTGATGTATATCCATTATGTCAGATTCACTAAACATAAACTTAGACCAACTGCTTTCTGGATTACTAATTGGATATACTTTTTGTGGATATTTGATTTTACCTTCTAAAATATAATCCTCAATAGTTATTTTGTGCTTATTTAATATCTGACCCACTTCTTTAGTAGAATAAGCATTTTCCATATTCTTTGTTACTTGTGAATATGAATAAAGAACACGCTTTTTATCTGGGTAGCACCAAGCAATTAACTCATCTTTAGCCCGTGAATAATTCAATACCTTATGTATTTTATTATTTAAGAAGAAATAGCTAAATCTTTTAGCTTGTTTTTTTCTACTTGCTCTAGCCATCGTCCTAATGCACTCGTATCTTTATTTATCATCCAACGCTTTCCACAAAGGATGCAGAATAGCTCCACATGAAGTTTTTGTGAAAACACACGATCAACAAAAACTCTTCCATTACATCTTCCGCATTTCATCATAATGTAAATACCTTTCCGTCTACCACACATGAATAGTCTGGAGCAATATGAATCATTTGAATATGTGGATAGTCATTTACAATATGAGCAATAGCAAATCCTTTTTGCCAGTCGTGATGCTGCATGTATTTCATTCCTGGACCCTTTTCGTCGCACATGTGACCAATCTCATATCCACGAATAGTTTCTCCCTCTCCATTATTACGAAGCTCATATGTTTGTAAATGAGAGGCAATTCTATGTGAGTGACCACGGATTAGTGATATTTGAAGATCATTCATATCTTTTCTTACTGCACCCGTGTCTGCAATAGATAAGCCATGATGTACATGAATGTCTCCAAAACGACGCTTTGGAAGTTCATTATAATGAATATATTCATACCCTAAAGAATCTAAACTCCACAAAGATTCTGGAGTCACTTCATTAATATAATCTGGAAGCTTTGCATCTATATAATTAAATACTCGAATGTCGTGATTGCCTAGAGCGGAAAAAAGTTGAGCATCTGGCAACATTTCTCTTGTCTTAGCATAAAAGTCACGAGCACCTTTTGCTTCATGTCTCATCATTGGGACAATTAAATCTTTGCTATCTGTTTTATGAAAATTTAGGAACTCAGCAGATCTTCCCTCTGTATATTTGCTATAACATGCCTGATCATCTGTATCCCCAAGGTAATCTACTACATCTGGCTTAAACCATTTCATTACTTTAAACCATAAGGATATAGCTTTGTCATCTTGATATGGGAATTGCTGATCTGATGACAGCATCCACTTTAAATCGTTTGTCATTTGTTTCCTAAAATATATTACATCAACAATGCATTAATGTGTAGTAAATTGTAACATAAAAAATCTGGTTGTCAATACTAATTATCTAGCAACTTCTCTATTTTCTACTGCAATAAAGTTAATCGTTACAGATTTTGTATATTCTTTATCTGAACAATTGACATAAACTTTAGCAGTATTTGCACTTGTAACTTTAGCTGCAACGGAAAATACTGTATTTGTTGTAGATACATTTATTCCTAAGCATGCCACCATATTTGGTATGGTTTGAAATTGTCCGTTAAAGTTAACGTCCTTTTCTCCTTTACCGCCCTTCATTGGCACTGAAGTTGTATCTGCATAAATAAATGGAATAGTTGCCTTGGTTGTTCCACCTGTAGTTAAATTTAGTAAGTTATTAGAGGCATTCCATGCCTCAGTTATATTTGTTTGTAATTGATTTAAACTAGAAGGATCTATTGGGGCACCTTGATAAAATGTAACTGCTTTAAAATCAGTCATTTTTTTCCTCCCTAACAATTTCTTTTTCTTTAATCAATTGTGTTATTTCTGATCTAAGGGCAGCAATTTCAATCTCATAGTTTGAAACAAGCTCACCTATTCTTTGATGCAGGGCGTTAATTATTAGTTCCATTTTTTCTGTCATAATTCTCCTAGTTAGAATTTAATAATACCATTATCCTTCAATAGCGTCAAGTCTTTGCTCTATGGCTTCTATTCTATCTTTAATTTCTTTTATGGCTAAAACAAGCAGGGCAGACATTCTGTCGTATGCAACGCTGAGTGGAAGCCCGTCAGCATCATAGTTTACAATACCCTTAAATTCTGGTATAAGATCAACATCTTCTGCAATTAAACCAGAGATTGTTGGCTCTTCTTCATTTTCATTTATATAATTAAAGGATACTGGAGATAATTGATATGTTGCATCCAAATACCCAGACTTAGAAATTTCAATTATATTCTCCTTAAATCTTCTACTAGAAGTTGAAACTTTAAGGAATCCAGAAGAGTTTTGAATAACTGTTGACCCTGTTGTTGTTCCTCCTCCTTGATTTAATGAGTTGGCATATATACCGCCGTCTGAATACAATCTTGTTCTTGGACCAGTTGTTGCTGGAGCTGCCACTGGTGTGTCTGAGCTTCCATCTCCTCCTACCATTACGCTTCCTGTTAATCTCAAATGTCTCCATCTATAAGGATTTGTAAGATAAGTTGGACTATACTTAACACCGAGATCTGCTGCTCCATCATAATATGGATACCATGAGCTTACCACTCCAGCAGTTGCTGTACTAATTAAACCAATTCCATTAAATCCGACACAAGTAACAGCACTATATCCTCCAAATGGAGCTCTTTCATATGATGAGTAAAAGGCATTTGATTGTGAAGTGTTAAAAGATGAGCCACCTCCAGAATCTGAATCTCCATCGTCAGGAGTAAATGATGTATTAGATATATTGATGCTTCCGCCATTAATAACAGAACCATTAATTGTTGTTCCAGTTATCGATGACCCACTTTTTATTTGTCCAGTAAATTCTGCTGATGTTGCAAATAATTTTCCATCAGCTTGAACTCTAAATACGCCAGCTGAGGTTGATCCTCCGTCGGTACTGTGATAGATGTATGATTTAGCAGCCTCTGTGGCACCTCCTGTGGAAGCACTAGGATTTAATATAATAGAATTTCCATTAGAAGTACCAAATCTTGCCTTACCAGTATTATCTAATCTAAATGTTGAACCTGCAGCATTTGCTCCATTTTGAATTGCATCTGCAGCAATAGCAATTCCACCAATATTTCCGCCATCTGCTTTTATTGTTCCGCCTATATCTGCACCTGTAGCTATTAAAACTCCTGAAGTATTTACTGAAAATTTTCCAGAGTTTGTGGATATTTCTGTAGCTTTAAGACTACCAGTAATTGTAACACCGCCACCAAGTGGTGCTTCAAAAACTGGGCTTCCGCCTGAATTATAAATATAAAGTCCTGCAGGTATTCCACTCAATGCGCTGGCAGACATATCTATTCTTCCGCCTCCAGCAGCTCCCGCACGAATATATGTAGTTGTTTTTAAAGATCCAGCCTCTAGATTATTTACAGATATTGTTCCAGCTGATAACTTAGTTACATCAATTTCTCCAGCCTGTATCTTGCTTGCTGTAATGGCATTAGTTGCAATTTTATCTGCAGTAATAGCAGAAGAAACAATTTTATCTGCAGTAATTGCATTAGCAACAATTTTATCAGAAGTAATTGCGTTTGCTGCAATTTTATCTGACTCTATAGCATTTGCTGCAATCTTATCTGCAGTAATTGCTCCTGCAGCAATTTTTCCAGCTTCTACCGAACCCGCTGCTAATTTAGCAGCCGTGATTGCGTTTGCTGCAATCTTATCAGCATCAATTGCATTTGCAGCAATTTTATCTGAAGTAATAGCAGAAGCAGTAATTTTATCTGCAGTAATTGCATTAGCTGTTAATTTTGGAGTAGTGATAGCATCATTTGCAATTGCAGTAGATGTAACTGCGTTAGCAGCTATTTTAGCTGCAGTAATAGCAGCATTATCAATTTTAACTTCAGTGATTGCACCAGTAGCAATTTTAGCTGCAGTAATTGCGTTATTATCAATTTTAACTTCAGTGATTGCAGCAGTAGCAATTTTAGCAGCAGTTACAGCATCATCAACTAATTTAGCATTTGTAATTATATTATCTGATAAATCTGAAGGTATTGCAGATCTAGCTCCTGTAGCTTGGCTTGTAACATTTGAAACTATAGCCGATTCTTCGCCTTTTTTATTTAAAGAACTTGCATGAAAATAAACTGGCTGATCATACCTAATATAAGTTCCATCTACTGGAGCAACAATTTTATTGCCAGTTTTATTTGCGGTCATTTGACCAACTTTTATATAAGTACCAGAAGTTGCTGTTGAAGATGTACCAGCATATATATTAATAGCCTGGAATCCATACCATTCTGCACCGCCAGTATATGTGCCGTCCCATGCTACTTCAATTCCTGAAAGAACTCTTTCTGAAGAAAACCCTTTAGGTGTCACTGGAGTTTGAACTTCTTCTTCTTGTGGTGGAACAGTAACAGTATAAGCTTCGCTAAAAAATGAAGAAACTCCACTCTTGTAATAAACTTTAATTTGTACTATATATATTCCTGGCTCAGCTTTAAATAAATGTTTAAATGATCCTTTAAACGAACCTGCTGGTTTTGTTCCGTCTCCGTATGAAGTCCCAGAAATATGTACGTCCACTCTATCAAATTGAATTGGGTCTACGTCTACTCCAGTTCCAACTTGTCCGTTCCATTTTATAAGTATTCCTCCAGGTACTGCAACTACATCACCTGGTTCAAATTTTGGATCCCCTGGCAACTCTTCATTTGGAGTAATTAATTCTTTTTTAGCGCTCCATTTGCTAAATGTTTTATCTTTATATGCCCATCTAAATTGTAATGGATAAGTTGTTCCTGGCTTTAATCCAGTTAGAATAACTTTAAAGTAGCCAGTACGATCAGATTTTACTGGCTTATCTTGTAGTTCCTCTTCTGGTAATGGCATTAGAAACTTAACTCCATTCTATATTCTACGTCTACTAATCTACCTATAACTTTTGTTAATGGAGTAGACAGCACAGATCTACTAATTAATCCATATGTAGGATCAAAGGAATCTTCATCGTTAATCCTTAATCCATCCATACCTACTGTAGACTGAGCTCCAGATTTAGGAACTATCACAATTCCAATTTTATTTATTTTAGATATGTCTGGATTTTCTGAATTAGCACCCGCATATAATACAGATAAAAGAATATCATCAGAAATTTTATTTCCTATTCCTGTATTGTCAACTATTTCTACTTCATAATATGCAACATCTGAACTATAAAACCTAATTTTAATTTTTTCTAAGTTGTTATCATTTTTATAATAAGATAATCTAATAGAGTCGTTTACGCTATATCCTGAAAAATCTGTTTCATTTATTGTGCACGTATATTCTTTTTCTGCACCAACACCTGATATAAAACTTAAAACATTTTCTCCAATTAAAGCTCCAGTAGCAGATTCTTCTGGGTTAAAAAAGCTTGAGTCTTTCCAAGCAAATGCATCAGAAAAATCTGATATAAATTTACTATCAAAACTATTAGAAGAGGTTCTTTTAGATGGGTATGTACCAATTTCTTTTATTGAACCAGCGACGTCTACTGGCAATACCGTTTTATATACTACAAAATATTTTATTCCATTTTCATCTGAGTATATATCTGTGCTGCCAAACTCTACTGGAAGCCTGTAAAATTCAAAACCTAATCTAGTGTCTAACTGCGTGGCGGCAGTTGAATCTATACCGAATGCTATATCTTTTTCTGAATCGGTTATATTTCCTGCAATAAAATTAGTAAGAAATCTTTTGCCATATAGTGTGATTACATTTTCTGACCTATATATCTCTTTACCGTTTTCGCTAAATATATATCTACCTTTAAGCATTTCCAACCTCTGTTTTCTTTTCTTTTTGAATATCTACCCATTCAACAGTATCTGGAAACTTAGAAGTATTTTTAATATATATTTCATATTCCCAATGCAGCTGACCGTTTATATATATCTTTTTAGGAGGGTATACTATTTCTACAGAATCTAGAGAAACTACGTCTACTTCTCCGCCTGGATCTTCTGGATCTTTTGGATTTCCAACCTCATCATTATCTCTAACTTTAAGATTAAAATTTAAAAAATTATTATCTTTAGGAACAACAACTGAGGGATTTGCATTTTTTACTTTATTTGGATTTAAAAATAAAGCAGCTTTACTGCCTGGTGCCACAACAACTGGAGGAGTCTCCTGCTGTCTTATAAGTTTTTTAATACTATCCTTAGTTGCCATTTTTTTATTATACCATTACCTATATTGTTCTACAGGTTATCTCTGTTGATAGACCCTGCTGAAAAGAATGAACTATCTCTGTAACTATTAAAGATTCTGTACCTACAAAATCTTGATACGGATACTTTATAGAAATAATGTCCCCAATTTGAATTAAAGGATTTCCAAATACAGACATTTTTATTATTCTTCCCTTATTAATTATTTGGCTCTTGATCCAATCTCCAAGTTCTTTTGCATCATCTGATTTTTGTAGCCATCTGGTTTCAAAAACTACTGGCCTCTTGATAGCATAATCATTATCCATTTTTGTTTCATACTCTAATGTAGCTGATTCACTTATCGGATTACCATATATATAAAAACTAGTCCGTTCCCCGTCTGATAGTGGGGTTGTAGTTGAACTATTATTCATAACCCAAACTTTTGATGAAAAGTTATTATAGTCTTGTGCTAAAATTGATGCAGCAGAATTTATTCCAGTATCCCATCCTATTGGGTAAGCTGGACTATTTTTAAATTGAACATCGTATTTTCTAATTTCTCTAACTACAGTTCCAAACTCATCAATAAAATTTTTAGTAGAATTTGGTAATGCTCCTTCTTGAAATTTTAATTCTCCAAAAGCTGTCGATAAAAAGTCTTTAGAGTATTGTCCGTAGTATTTGTTTGTAATAGAAGATACATCAGAATACTTTTTTTCATCTATATCTAATGCATATACATAATCATAATGTACTTTACCCCTGGTACACAATAAAGCTATTGTTTTTGTAGGAGCTACTATTTTGCTTACAGTTTTTGAACCTGTGTTATATTTAGTTACATCTGAGGCAGAAAATTTAATTCCGTTAATATAAGCATTCATTGTTGTAGTCAATCCAGAAACTTCTACTCTTATATCAACATTATATATCTCTGCAGCAAATATTGATATGTTTACTGTTTCTGCTAAAGTCTCCACACCGCTTTTCCCTTTTACCAGTTTAACCCATCGTATTGTTTTCCTAGAAGCTTCTGCTGCTGAAGCAGACGTTTCCATCAATAAGTAATAACCCTTATTTCCTCTTTCGTCTGCAAAAAATCCTATCCCAGCTCCTGATTTTCCATTATCTAAATCAGCAGCAAATCTAAAACTTGTCCCAAAAGAATAATATTTTGTATCATATGCAGGAACAGTATTCTTTCCTCCACTCAAAAATACTGATGTGCTTGTTGGTAGGGTTATTGATTCAAAAACTTTTGTAGCAATTGTAGTTTTTTTATCATCTGCCACTTTAGATGTCAAAGTCAAATAACCCTTATAAAAATTGCTATTAATATCTTTTGGGTCTGTAGAATTTCCTAATAAAGATTGACCCGCTATCTCTTCATCTATTGTAAATGGTGCTGTTGTAAAAACTTCGGTTTCTTTATCTTGTGATGCAAAATATGCAATTATTTCTAATTTATACTTTTTCCCTTTAATTAAATTAGGGACAATAAATGTTGAAGAAGTAGGATTTGGGCTAAGTAGTGTACTTGTAGAATTACTAATGTTTTTAATATCAACCTTATAAAAAGTTGGCTCTTCATCCATATTCATAGTTTCAACAGTTACTTCAACTGCATTATCAGATATTTGAACTATTTCTGGAGCATTAATCATTGACTTATCAAAATCAATACCACCGTCAGAAACAAGCATTGCTCCACCACTAAAATATAACATTATTATGCCCAGGAAGCCTTATAGGCCTTCCATCCCCCTCCTGTAAACGCTTCGCTAGTTTTAACATGAGCAGCTGGTGTAGTGCCAAGGGCGCCTCTCTGCTTAACTCTTAATTTGTTACTTGGACCAAATGTAACATTTACTATTCCAGTAGAAGCATCATACTGTCTACTTTCTGCTAAGCTTTGATACTTAGCAACGTCTGCTTCTGATTCTACCCAAACATAATCAACTTTATTTTGTGTTTTATATTTATTAACTAATTTATACTGTATAGCATCGTACTCTATAATTTCAGAATTAATAACAACATATCCTGTAAAAGAAAATGGAGATGCTATATTATTGTATTCTGTCATTTGATCTATTTGAACTTCTATGGCATCACCTACTCCTGGAGACAATGCGGTTATTTCAGAAAGCAAAGCTCCAGCTGCCAAGTAACTAACTGGAGAAACATATAAAGTATCAGAAGACCCTATCAAATTAGAATTAAATGGGCTGGTATAAATTATTTTAACTTGATTTGCACTAGCAACTTCTTTATTAGAAAAGCTTGCTATGTTTGGCAATATGCTTCCATCTTTTTCGTATGTAAATAAATAACTTGAAGTTTTTGTATTATCATAAATATATTGTCTACTTGATATTTGCAATACTCCTTCTTCATCAAAGAATGCGTTCATCTGTATATCATTACATATTTCTTGAATACATTCCCATACGCTTTTTCTTCCGTCCGACCACCAATAATTAATTAAAGGAATAGATTTATCTATAGTAACAGTTGTGCCTAAAGTAGGATCTAATTCTTTATCTAAATTAAATTTATAATTTGTAAATCCTACTGAATCAAGAAGTCCAGATATGACACCAGTTGCTGGGTAAGACTCGTATAGCCTTTCTGGCGCTATGGACTCCATTAAAATTTTTGCATAATCATAGGCACTAATTGAAACTGATCCGTAGCTATTTATTTCCCAGGAATCTATGTAGAATGTTCCTTGCTTAACAACATCATAATTAGTTAGAACAGTAGATGCATTGCTATGATAAACTTTAAAATGAGTTCTTATTTCTGCTTTTGAAAGCATGTACAAAATATCTGGATCTATAGTCGGATCTTCAATATTATAATTTTTAACCTGTAAAGTAGCTGTTCCTTCAGAATTATCTTCATATTTAGCTAGGCTTAATGATAATGAATTTGAAGATACTTTTCCTATTGGAAGTATGTCCTCTGAATTTGCAGAAGCTTCTTTTTTAACTTCCATTGAAACTATATCTTCTGATATATCTTTTACAAGTCTGCCAGATAATTCTATAAGCCCAATTATTCTGCCGCTTTGGTTTGAGCCAGAAATTCTTAATGATTCTATCTCTAGTGGGTCTGCGTACTTAAATTCTGAACCTAAGCTATTTGCGTAGATATCATTATCTCCAGCTTCCCATCCGTCGACAGACTTATCTACATAATGTAAAATTAATTTTCCATTTTCTGGAATCGAATAATTACCCAATAAGGTTTCTGACTGATTTTTTAGTTTTATATAAACATTACAATTGTCTGGAACATAATGAAACTTTTCAAAGGTAGCAACAATTTTATTTATAAAAGCAGTTTTAGTAGAACTTGTATTTACATAACTTACTGTGACATCTAGCTGCTTGCCTATGGGGGTTACAAAATATTTATATTCATTTGTATCACCTGCATAATATACTCTTGGTAAATCGCTTGGATATTCTATAACTCTTAATGTTGAATAATTATTATATGGAGCTGTAGAATCTGGGTATTCAGATGGAGTAGAAATATAATATTTAACTCCTCCCACTTGTGGTCTAAACGGTTTTACTACAGAGTCTACTGGAAATAATTTTTTAAAAGGATTTACTTTTAATACAGCAGGAGTTCCATCTGCATTTGTTACTTGAGAAGAATAATCAGAATCTGTAGAAGTAGTCGTTACTTTTAAATTTTCTAGTAAAGAATTCATGTTGTATTCTATTCTTGCACCAGGCTGGACTGTGATGGAAGATTGCTCTTTAAATAAATTAGTTAGAGATGAAGATATGTTTATCATTATACCTCTTCCATACTAAGAGATACGTTCCAGAAAGCGTTTACTCCTCTTTTAACTAATTGAAAATTGCAACTTGTTATAGAAACAGTGTACTCTTCTTCTCTTGTAGTATCATAATCTTTATTCCCGCCTTTTGCAAAATTGACTCTAATTTTAAATACTGACTTGCCTAACGTGCTTTTATAAAATTCTCTAAGATCTTCCGCTCCCCATTTACCGTCTGCAGTCTGTAATCTGTATGCTGGCAACATGCTCCATGATACGCTGAATGTTTTTTTATCTCCAACGTAAAATTTTCTTAATGTACCATTAGCCATTCTTTGAGTTTCTTCTATTCTTAAAGAGTTGATATCTAATTCAGACCTATTATGATCTGACAACTCTCTCCACCCAAGAGTAGTAACTTCTGGAGTAGCTAATTTATCTGGAGCATATACTCTTATTAAATTACCTTTTGGTAATGTAGTAAATGCCATTATGCACCAACTCCTAAATTAATATTGCTATTTGATGCATTATTTTCAAATGAAAGTAATGCTTTAAACTCATTAAATATTTGCTTACCATTAGTGACTGGCTCAGTAAATGTCATTTGAACGGAACCAACATTAATAGTTTTTGAATTATTTGTACTGGTATTCATTGTACCATTTCTTAAAGCGTTTACATAGTCTGTATCGTAAACTCCTTCTCTTCCAGCTTGAAGTATGGCTCCTACTTCCTGACCATATTTTCCAGGAACTGCACCGTTCCAGTCATGGAACTTTCTAAGTTTACCAAGGTACCCACCATTAGCAAAACCAGAAGGCCATAAATTCTTTATTTTTGTTAATGATGTTGCTGCTCCACCAAATATCTGACCATAAACTTGTCCTGGTAAAGAATATATACTAGGAAGTACATCTGATAAATCTTTTCCTCCAAGAAGTTGTGGGAACTCCATACTCCCCTGGGCATTTCCATTTCTTATAGAACCTTCACCTAAGAAATTTCTAAGATCAGATATTCTTCTATCAATTCCAAACATTGGAAGCTCATCGCCAATCTTTGATTTGCCTATCATTGCACTATATAGAGCGGCTATATATGGGTTAGTAGAAAAATAAGTTGAAAGATCTTTTTCTCCAGTTCTCCAGGCGCTTCCTGCGGTGCTTCTTACGCCCTTAAACAATTTAATAGATTCATCTGGTAGTAATCCATAAAATTCTTTTGCGTAGTATTCATTAAATTTTGCTACATCAGAAAAATCAATTTTTGGATATTTAGTTTTTAATAATGCTTCTCTTTGCGCCTGGACAATTTCCCAAGCAGTTGCTCCAATTGGAGATCCTTCCTGTTTCCATCCTTGAAGAGCAGCTTTTGCTGCGCTTGGACTAAAACTAATTCCTGTTTCTGGAATTTTTATTGAAGAAGGATCAATATTCTTTAAAGCATTCATAGCCTTGGCGTCTATATCTGCCATTTGAAAAGATTTCATTTCAGGAGTAAGTTTTGATATAGCTCCTGGCACCTTTGCTGCACTTCCACCAAATCCGCCAAATGGTATAGCAGCTACGGCTAGGTTTGCAAAATCACCTTTTGTTCCGCTGCCTTTTAACACTTCAGAATATCTTCTAATCAAATCTTTCATCATCAAATGATAAAGTATTGGATTGCCTTTTTCTAGGCCTTTACCCATAACATTTAATATTTTTTCAGATCCATTTTGGAACCAATTTAATTTTTTAGCTGTTCCTTGACTACGCATTCCCATTGCATGTGGGGCTCCAGAATATCTGCCAGTATATCCGCCATCTTTAAATCCTAATGCAGAAACTTTTGAAACTCCAGGGATTATCATTAAGTTAATTAATTTTTCTGGATCTTCTGGAAGCATTTCCATAGATGGCTTATTTAAACCTTTATCATAATCACTCTTTGCCTGGTCTGGACCTGGATATAAAGTTCCAGCTACATCAACATAATCTTTACCAGTAAAATGTTTGTATGCCTTATACGCCCAAGTATTTCTTTCTTTCCATCTTAATATACCTGGTCTTTCATATTGATCCATAAATAAATATGCAGCTCTTGATATATTTGTAAGAGCTTTAAACTTATTTGGATCTTGTAATTGACCATTGTGCATTTCCCACCAAATAAAATCTAATTGGTTTGCTAAATCATAAATATCTTTTCTGCCATTTTTCTTTAGCCAATTTTGATAAGTTTTCCATCTAGCATTTACACCCCACTGAGCAACACCACGGCCTTCTCTTGTATGTCCAGCTTCCACGGCACCTGTTCTCAAAGTTGATTCAGCTATAAGATTTCCTACTATACCAGCTGCTGCTTCTGCAGTCATTCCTTTTGAAACTAAATGCTTCATTGCATAAAGCATTCTGTCGTCAAGTTTATTAAAATTAAATTTCTTTTGTGGTGCTATTTTTGGAAGTCCGCCTGTTGATCCCATTGCATAATTAACTAATTTATTTACATAGCCTCCAGTAGCAGCATTAACACCAAGTATATTTTGTGCAGCCATAACAACACCTTCGGCTCCACGTTCATTAATAAGATCCATATTAGGAACTGTAATATCTTTTACTGAGTTCGCTCTAGTTATATATTCGGTATTAGAAACTCTAATTGGAACTGCTCCGCCATCTGCAAATCCAGTTATATACCCAGGTATAGAATCAGATGTGCCTGTTCCTGGACCTTTTATATAACCACCCTGACTGAATCCAAAACCTGGACTTCCCCATGATAATGTAACAGATCTCTTAAATAAATCCCACGCCTTTTCCCAGAAATTTTTGGTTTTTGGCTCATCATTTATATCAGTATTAATAGGCTTTAAATACTTATCTCTTATCTCTTGTAAAGTAATATCTAAGTCGGTTAAAGTAGTTACTAAATCTTTTTCAAACTTTGTTTTATCTGGATTTTTTAATTGTTCTTCTAACAAAGGAACTATAGCCTTAAGCCCAGGATCAGTTTCTTTCTTTAGATCTTCTATAAGCTGTTTTACTGTTCCCTCTTCCCATTGATTATATCCGCCTTGCCCCATCATAATAGCCTGAATTCCCCTACCAAGTAGGTCTTGTAATTTTGCCAAATCTTCTGCGCCCTTTTTTGCAGTTTCTTGAGCGGCCTCTACGGTATCTTCTAGGCTCTTTATTCTATTTCTTAAAGATTCTATTTCAGCTTCTTTAGCATCAACATCTTTTCTTTCTTTTTCATCAATAGCACGTTTTGCAAGGTCTACTTGTTGTTGTCCAACAAGTCTCTGTATATCTAACTGTGCTTGCGCTGCAGTGACAACATCGCCAGAAGCCATTGCGTTGTTATATTCTAGCTGCTTCTTTCTAATTTGTAACAATACATCTTCATCTTGCTGCTGTTCTTCTAATGCTCTTCTTCTTGCGTCTGCTTCTTCTCTTATAGCATCTATTTCTTTTTGCTTAAGCTCAATTAAATCTTCTAAATCTTCTTTCTTTTGTTCAGCATTTTTAATAGTTTGCGAATCAGCAGATGCCGCTTCTTCTTTTGCTTTGTTGATTGATGTTACTAAAGATGCAAAAGGATTAGTTTTATCAGTAGAGGTTCTATAAAATGTATCCATTTGCATAATAGCTACTGATAGCTTTTCGGCCACCTTTGGATCTAATTTAGTAAAGTCTAATGTTATGCCCATTGAATACATTCTTATCTTAGCAAATACGCTGGCTAATGTTTCAGATGTACCCAAAAGTGTATATAACAATGGATTTTGTGCTTTTAGTGCTTCTAGTTGTTCTCCTGACAACTGTTTGTTTGCACCTTGAGTTTCATTAATTCTTTTTAAAGTTATTTCGTAAGCTTCTGCGGCATCCACAACACCGTATTGATCTACAGTTAATCCTATTAGTTTTTGTTCTGCTGCTTGTAATGCATTTAAAACAGTATCAAATGCTGCTACTAATTGATCAGTATTTCCAGAATTTAATAAAGTAAAGAATGACTTTATAGAAGAAGATGCTGCTGATGCTTCATCTTTAATTGCTCTGAACCCTTCTGATGCAATTGCTCTTAGCGCAAAAGTTGCTTTATTTGAAGCAGATATTAATGCATAAACTAAGTTAGTAGCTTCTTGTACACTCATTCCTCCCGCAACAAATTGAGCCTTTAAAGACTCTGCCTTGGCTGTAACTTCTGAACCAGCGGCTTGATCAAACATTTGTATTAATTCTGGGAAATCTTGTGTAACCCTTTCTTTTAATTCTTTTAATTGTTTAATTGATAATGTTACACCTGGTATTCCAGCACTCGTATATGCAGCATATAATGCTCCACCAGATTCTTTAAATGCTTCCATTCTTGCTTGTGCTGCTTCTAACTGATCATTTAAAGTAGTAAATTTAAGATTTAATTTTTCTATTACGTCAGCAGATGGGCCAAAAGCTAAGCTTACAGTTTTCCTATGGTTATTTATAGCATCATTAACTTTTTTAATTCCGAGTCCAAGTCCTATTACTATTGCAGCTACTTTTCCCCATCCAGGTATCAACTTAACAACATTAAGCGATCTTTGTACTAAAGATCCTTTTGCTGCGGCTTCAGCAGCATTTTGTCCAGTTTTATTTAACATCTTATTTAAAAGATGATAGCCAGCTATCTCTCCTGCTATTGATGCCCCAAATCCTACCATTTGATTTCCGCCACTTAATGATACGCCTGCTTGATAGGCACCCATGCTAAGAGCCATAGAACCCATCATTAATCCAGCTCCAGATCTTGGGGTACTGCTAGCTGGCGAATACTTTGTTCCAGCTTGTAATCTTAACTGATCTAATTCTGCTGGGCTAACTGATTGTCCTAAATAAGCTGGAGAGAATCCATCTGGAACATCTGTAATAATATGCTTTCCAGTCATGGAGTCATATCTAGTTCTAAATCTTTCTCCGTATGCGTAGCGTCCTTTTCTTACAACTCCGCCGCCTTTATTATATCCCCTAATAGGACCTCCAGCATTTTTTGCAGGAGCAGTAGCATATGCACGTACCATTGCCTGCATCAATAATTTTTGTAAAGGAGTTCCTGCGCTTCTTGTTCCTAAAAATAAATCTGTTGCAGAAAAACGCTTACCGAAAGGAGCTTTTCCTGTTTCTCTTATTATATTGGACATGTATGAATCTGCTCCGCCTCTGCCAGATTTTCTTGGAACCATTAAGTCTTGTCCGTATCTTTTTTGTTCTGTGAGTGCAAAAAAGTCATTTACTTCCCTTGGGGTTGGTACTGCTTGAAATAAAAATTCTCTTCCCTGAAATGGAAGGCTTTTCATTCTCTTGTAGTGCGCTCTAGCAAATGATCTATCAACTATTGCATCTAAACCAAGTCTTGCTAGATATCTCTTACTATTAGCATCGAATGCGTCTGACTTACTAATAAGGCTTAATATCGGACCTATACCCTTAAGCAATCTCTTATGAGATTGAGAACGACCTTTACCTCCAGAAACATACATTCCTGTATTCTTGTCTAGCTTAGCCTGGAATATAGGACCTTCTTGTAATCCAAATTTCTTGTATTGACTTTGTAAATCATGTAATTGCTGATTTCTTTGATCAACAAATTTATCTAAACTAAATACTTTTCCATCTGCTGATGTAGCATGTGACATTGCTTGATCATAAAAATCTGTTGCTAATTCTAATGCATCTTTTGCTGGCATTCCCATTCCATGTAATATTGCAGCATCTGATGCAATTGCAGATATTCTCATATTAGCATCATAATTAGGATCATTCATAACTGCAGATGTTATTGACAATAATCTTTTTGCTTCTTTTGGATCTACCTTCTGTCTTCCATAATTTGTAACGCCCCTCATTATTTGACCGCCGAAATTATATCCATTATTAGCGGCCTCTACGGCAGCATAAAGAACTGGGTCTTTTCTAATACCCTTACCTAAAACTAATTCTTTAGGAGTTACTTCAGCTATAACTGTGCTTCCAGAACCTTCGTGTGTATACGGGGCGATTCTATGAATCCACTCATTTGCTGGATCCATCGAAGCTTGCTGATTAAGAACATAACCACCTTCTGGCAAAGCAGCCAATCTATCATCATAATTAATAGAAGCTGGTCCAGATACTACTGTTTTATTTGGACCAAATGATTCGATTGGTCCACCCTCATTAAATCTTGGGAACATAGTTGTTTGAGTACTATATGGTGCGCCAAATGTTCTTACTCCACGTAGTCTTCCAATTTCTTCAAGTATTGCTCTGTTGTTTTCTTTCTTATATAAATCTCTTAAAGTAAATTGACCATTAGCATCAACAACTGGCTGATCCATTAATGGAGCTTTTGTAAAATCAATTGTTCTTCCTTTAGAGGCTGCATACAAGCTAATCTCTTGCTGTAGCATTGCTTCTATTTGTGCATTTAATGCAATAATTCTTGCCTTTGCTTGCTCTACTGTTATTGTTCCAGCTCTTAATTCTGCAACGATTGCAGCAGATTGAGTTGCAGCACCATCAGCAATTCTGGCTGTAATTGGCAAAACATCATCAAATGTATCAAGTAATTCTTTGCTTACAGTTCCACCCATTGCAATTGTTTTCTTTAATGCTTCAACCTCTGCTTGTGTTTGCATTCCAAGTGTTCCCATAAGGGCATGGAATCTTGCAGCTTCATCAGCATTTATTCCAGTCGATATACCTTTTACTGAAGTAAGTCCTTCAATATTTGGAAGTCTATCCTGCATGTATATTTGAGGAGTCTTTCCAATATTTCTATTTACTGGGATTGCTCCAGGGACAACACCCATTAATGATGCAGGATTATTTGGATCTCTTGGATTAATATGAGACATTGCTCTAGTATTTGGATCTCCAGCATATGGGCTTGTTGGATCCACTACTCTTCTAGTTCCAGATAACACTGTTCCGCCAACAGTAGATATAGTTGGATTAACTGGAATCACTCCAGCTGTCATAGATGTCTTTAAGCTTGCATAATCAAATATTAATTTTTGTAATGCTGTATGCAAAACATTTGCTGCAGCTGCATCAGAATAAAATGATTTTTCTACCATTCTTGCAGCTCTTTCGGCTGCAATCATTTCTGGTGTCAGTAACTTCCATCCGCCAGTTCCTTGGAAGAACGACTTCATTAAAACAATACCCTTAGTAATATAGCCCATAAAGTTTGCAAGAACACCAGTGATCATAATTAGAGGACCAGCTATTGCTGTTATTCCACCAAATAAAGTAATTAGCTTTTTAACTGGTCCTGGTAAATTTTCAAAAAAGTTTACAATTTTTTCAAATATATTTAATACTTTTGTTCCGAAGTTTAAAAAGTCTTCTCCAACTCCGCTTAAGCTTGCCTTTAAAGATTCTACAGCTCTCTTAAATCTGCCTGAAGCTGATTCTGTAACAAGTGCTAATTCTCGACCAGCTACACTTGCCAACTCACCTGCACTGGCATTCATAAGCTCCATAACCTTTAATGTCTGGCTTCCAGATTTTCCTAAGTTATTAAATAAAGCAGCCATTCTTGCAAATTGGAATTTACCAAACATCTGCTCTAAGGCACGTGCTTTACTTAATGGATCTAAAGTATCTAAAGCTTTTTGTAAAGACAAAATCATTCCAGTTGTATTACCAGTATTTTGAGCAACCATGCCCATGATGTCTATTCCAAAATTAGACATAACCCCAATAGTTTGTTTTGTTGGGTTAATCATAGAAGCAAGACCAGACTTTAATGCGTTAGCGGCTTCTGAAGCGTTAACTCCACCTTCTCGCATGGCAGTTAAATATAATGCTAAATCTTCTACGCTACCACCTAATTGTTTTACAACAGTTCCAGCTTTAGGAATAGCTTCAACTAAATCATTAAGAGTTGTTGATGTCTGGTTTTCAACAGCGTTTAAAAAGTTAATAGATTCTGTTAATTCTTCTGTATTTGATTTAAATGCTGTCTGTATAGCAAGCGTTGCCTTCATTGCTTCTTGTCTATCAACTTCACCAAGAACTGCAAGTCTGGTAGTTTCTTTTACCGAAGAAATTAATTCTTGCCCAGTTTTTCCAGTAGCGGCAACATCAGCAGCTAGGGCCAATGTATCTTTAAAAGATACACCCATAGATGCAGAAAGTTCTTTTGCTGTTTCGGTAACATCTTTTCTTATTTTTGCTAGTTCTTGAGAAGATGTTCCAGCTAAATCTCCGTAGACCTTTACTAATCTTGTTAGTTCTTGATCTGCTTCTCTAAATGCTTTTGCAGCAGCAGTACCAAACATTGTTAATGGAACTGTTAATCCTACTGTTAACTGACGACCAGCCCACTGAGTATTTTTACCCCAGTTGATTAACTGAGTAGATCCCTCTAGAAGTGCACGATTCATAATCTGCAATTCCATTCTAGCTAGCTGTGACTTATTCTTAACTAAATCTAAACCTCTTGGAACTGCAACGTTAAATTGCATAAGACCTTGAGCATTTCTGCCTAGAGGCTGTAATACAGCATTTTGTAACATTACTTGCTCTTTAGCAAGCTCTCTAATTAAACCCTTAGATGTCTTTAAATGTGTTTGAAATGTTGAAAAGTAATCTCTTAGCTTTAACCTTCCGCCATCTAGATTCTTACCAAATTTATCTACATCTGAATTAAGATTAATAAAGTGACTAGAGAATAAGCCGCTTTGTACTAAAGTATCCCTAAACGCATTGTTAGCAACTTTAGTAGAAGCGGCTATAGATTTATTTGAAGCAATTAATTCTCTTTGTAATTGTTGTAGACTTGTAGTTACCTTGTGTACTTGAGACACAAGGCTGGATAAATCAGCTTTAGCAACTATATTCGTTACTATTTGCTCATCAGCCATTTAACAATTACTCCTTAGAATAGCCTAGACCCATTCCGATTCCAAATCCAGCTTCCGCTGCAAAAGATCCTTGTAATGAAACAACATCCTCTTTTGATGCTGTTATACCAAGAGCCTTTCTTCGTACATCGTCGAAGGTTTTAGCTTCTTCGTCTTCTTGTCCATCTCTTAGGTTTACTCCCTGTAAAGATGCCAAGAATATTCTATTTTCTTGATCAGCCTTTTGTTTTGCTTTCAATGTTAAAAGCAACTCTGGCATCGAAAGGCTGTTTTCTATTTCTTCGTAACTTTTCCAATTACCTAAAAGAAATAGTTCTCCCAATAATGCGGCTAGATCTAGTTCTGACCAGCTAGAACCGCTGCCGCCATTAGGTTTGGGTCGTCCATCTTAATTCCTCCACATACTTCAAGAATGCGGTTAATTGTTGGTACGTCCAATGAATCTTCTAAAGCATCTCTATCAGCTACCAAATCTGGCAATTGCTTTTCTAATGCTACAGCGCATGCATCTATAAGGATTGTTAATGTCTCATCTTCATTTTGTACATTTGCTGTCTTTTGAATGACTGTCATAAACTTACGAAGCTCTTTAATAGTTAAAGGCTTAAGTGTTACTTTTGCACCATTCTGTAATTGAATTTCTTCTACATCGTATACTGTTGTAGCCAATTTATCCTCCTTTAGGATTGTCTAAATTATTATAACATAAGGATATTAATGCTACAAGTGAAAGGCCCTCATTTCTGAGGGCCTTTATTTAATAATTAAAATTAATTATTATGCTACCAATACACGGTCAATAATTTTGCCGTATTCTGTACCAGCTTGATCAGCGTCTGGAAGCAGACGGAATGTCACTGGGAATGTAGTTGGTGTGGTACGAGCTAGCGAGAACTGAGATTGCTGAACAGACAATACTCGACGTGCGTAATAAATACGCTCAGATGAAGTAGAATCTGCTGTTGGAGCTTGTCCAACTGCAATTAACTGACGCTCTGTTGGCGCTTCGCCAAGAGCTCCAGCTGCAAGACCAAGAGTGTCTACCTTTCCAGTTCCTGTTCCAGTTGTTGACAACGAGTTTGATTGCTGTCCGAAAACAGTTACAACGTTTTCTAAAGTACCTTCAGACATTTCTGTTGCAATCATAACCTCCATCGCAGACTTAAACAGCTTAGCTGTATCTAGTAACTGATCTACAGTTACGGAGTCGTATGTTGGATTATAAGTAATTTGAAGACCATTGTTAGTAAAACCAACATTTCGGTATCCAAACTTTCCTGCTTCCTGGTCTACACCATTTAGAGTAGCTGTATACGATACTCCTGTTGCAAAAGCTGGAACACCTACGGTGCCAGCTCCAGATGCAATTGCTGAACCTGGTTCTGCATTTGTGATATAGTCTGCATCGTTAATGTCAATATTTGACAAGAATAATGGAGAAGCTCCAACGAGAATGTTTTTAGCATTACCTACGGATTGTGCCATGAGTTTTTATCCTCCTATTTCATGAAATTAATATATATATATTTGGCTGGCTAGGCCCTTTCCTCTATGACTAATTCTAGAGTATAATACGGCCTAAAGCAAACTAGGCAAATCTGCCATTATTGTCTGTAATTCTAGAATATTTAACTTCGAGTATTACGTCTGCTTCTAAAAACCCTTGAATTTCTTCTGATGGCTTTGTAGGGGATATATCTGCTATAAATATGCTATGGAATTTAAATTTGTCTGATAATCCAGACCAATAATTTACATCTCCTGCTGAATCGTCCATCCTTCTAAATTCATCCATCATAAAGTTACGTATTTCTACTATATCGGCCAACTCCGTGGCATATATAGTAAATAGTATTTGTTCACAGCATATTAACCAATTGTTCTCATAGGATATACCTATCTTGTCGTAGACTATGTGTTTCTTCCCGCTCAAAAATTGATTCATTTCTGGCTGTTGCTGAACTGGAATCAATGGGATCATAGTTTCTTTTAAATTATCAGAATAGTAACTATTTGGATCAAATATATTAGCAGCCTTTAATTTATTCCAAAGGTACTTTCTCAGTTCAAACATAGCGTCTAGTTTATAATTAGGCATTTGCTACCCCCGAAAATGCTGCCAACAATGCTGCGTCGGCTTGGCTAGCAACAGAATTTGGAGAAAATTTATACTGAACTCTTTTTATATTAATTGGAGTGTCTAAGGCTCTTGTCATAGCGGAATTAAATAGTCTTTGAAATCCAGATTTTTTAATTGACATATTAACAAGATTTCCTGTAAAAAAATGTCTGTATGCAAATAAGAATGAGTTTTTTGTTGCAACTCCTCCAGGCTTTGTTACGGTTACAGATTGTCCTTTTGGCATAAATATAGTATCTCCATCCAATTCAAACACTAATCTTTCTGAAGATCTTGGAGTAATAATAACAGTTTTACCCTGTTCCATAACTTCTGCTTTTTTTACAAACACATGTCTATTTCTAGAACCTTTAGCTGGAACAAAAGATTTAGAATTTATTAATTCATAATTAACAGTAAATCCTAATCCCATGTCAGCAATTCTATTTAACTTAAACAATCTGGCTTCCTTAATTCCAGTCTGTCCCCATTCGTATACATGGTGCAAAGACTTTGGAGACATTGTTGCTTTTGAATCTATATATGCGCCAAAATCATTTTCTATTTGATTAAATATAGTATTATTAAAAGACCTTTGAAATGCTGGATTAGAGGTTAGCTTTGCCATTACATTTGTTTTATAAAATATAGCTGCTGATATTTGAGCTACTGTAGAATCTTTTATTGCGCCACTTATTGGCTGGCCAGCCATTAGTTTAACTAGTCCGCTGGCAGCTTGTAATGCCATTACCTCAGACGCCAATTTGCTGATTCTCCGATCTCTTTAGTGATGTATTGTATCCAACCACAGAGCCAAAAGGATCAGTTATTGGAGTTGAACCTACTACTTCAAATACAGTTGCGGTATCATTTGGATAATTTAATTCAAACCATATGGGCTTACCATCAGAGTCTTTTATATTAGATATCTTTTCTCTTTGAGTTAATCTTTCAACTGTTCTAACTTCTAGGTATTGTTGGTTTTCATACTTATTAGAAAATACTTGCTTGTCTAAATTTCTTGTAACATTTTGAGCTACAATGCCTCTTGCATAGCATGGCATAGTTTTATAATACATAAACTGTCTCTTCATTACGCCAGTATCTGGATCTTGTTCTTCTTCTTGTCTATAAACATCCAATGTCATGGACATTAATCCGTCCACTAAATCAAACATTAAATAAGCACCATCTCTGTTATGACATAATCTGATAATAATTTATCTGCATATGCTGAGCCAGTTCCAGA
>JACCDW010908212.1_pt1 | contig 25435 bp, 21 predicted proteins | sample 7449781 | NCBI WGS metagenome assembly JACCDW01 (sample SAMN15323449, study PRJNA562643) | freshwater metagenome | isolation source: river surface water | place: USA:Blue River Watershed | collected 2017-08-18
CCGTCCCCGCATGAGGGCATTGTGGTATCCCTCCAACAAGGCGGCGTTGAGGCTGCCGCTTTGCACGGGGCGCGAGTTGACAAAAAGAATCTGCTCCGCCCGCGTGGCGCGGTTGACTCCCGGGCGGCCCAGATAGCCATGAATCCGCATTCCACCGTCCTCAATATCGATTTCCAGGAAAGTCTCCTTCCAGTCCCGCCCAAAAACCGCCGCCATTCTTTCCTCCAACGCTTCCCGGGCCGTGTCCTGCCAGAACACCGCTCCATCCCGTCGCAGCACCCAGCCCACCTCCGGGCGAGCCAGCGCTGCCAACCGTACCCCCTGCTCGATATGACTCCACTCCGTCTCTTCCGTACGCAGAAATTTTCTCCGACCTGGCACGTGGGCGAAGAGTTGCCGTACCTCGATGCTGGTGCCGGAGGGGCAGCCGGCCTTACCGGCGCGCACCACCTTGCCTCCGTCGATCACGACTTCGGTACCCTCCTCCGCTTGCGACTCGCGCGTCTTGAGGGTGAAACGGCTCACAGAGGCAATGCTGGGAAGCGCCTCCCCACGGAAACCAAAGGTCTGGATCTTCATCAGATCCCCCGCTTCGCGGATCTTGCTGGTGGCATGCCGCTCCAAGGCCAACAAGGCGTCTTCCGGCCCCATCCCGCAGCCGTCATCGGTCACCCGGATCAGGGATCGACCGCCGCGCTCCACGGAAATTTCAATTTTCTTGGCACCGGCATCGAGGGAGTTCTCCACCAGCTCCTTCACCACGGAGGCTGGCCGCTCCACCACCTCCCCGGCGGCGATTCGGTTTGCCACCACTTCCGCCAGCAGGCGGATCTTTTGGCTCACAGGTCGCCCCGCACCCCCAGGTGCGTCACCAAACGATCCAATTCCGCCGCGGAAGTGTAGGGCAATTCAATATGCCCCTTTTCGGCCGAGCCCAAGATCCGTGCCCGGGTTCCCGTGGCCCGCTGGAGTTTTAACTCCAGATCCCGCCAATCCGCCTCATGCGCCCGGCGGTTTTTCTTTCTCCCGCGGGTGCCATGGGTCTGCCGCCGGACCAAGGCCTCGGCCTGCCGCACACTTAACCCCCGCTTCACGACCTCCCGCCCGACCGCAGTCTGCGCGGCAGGCTCACCCAGTCCCAAAATCGCCTTGGCATGGCCAACCGTCAGTTGCTTGGAGCGCAACAAATCCCGCACCTCGGAGGGTAACGAGCGCAGACGAAGAGCATTGGCCACCGTGGCCCGATTTTTCCCCACCCGCTCAGCCACCTCCTCCTGCTTCAATCCGAACGACTCGATCAGGGTGGCGTAGCCATCGGCCTCCTCCACTGGATCGAGCTCGGCCCGTTGCAGGTTTTCAATTAGAGCAAATTCAAGAACCTGCTGGTCCGTGGCTTGCCGGACGATCACAGGCACGCGTCCGAGGCTCAGTTTCTGGGCCGCCCGCCAGCGCCGCTCTCCGGCGATCAGCTCATACCCGGACCCGCTTCCGGAACGCCGGACAATCAGGGGCTGAAAGATTCCTTTTGCCCGGATAGAGTCCACCAGTTCCGCCAGGCTCTCCTCGGCAAAGACGCGCCTGGGTTGGAACCGGCTGGGACGGATGTCTCCAATCCCCAACTGCTGAATCCTTTCACCATCCTCAGCACGGATCTCGGGGGAATCGAGCGGAGGCTTGCTTGTTCCCAAAAGGGCTCCCAACCCCCTGCCCAGCGGTGCTTTGGCCATGCTCCAAACGGTAAGATTCCGCCCACCAGCGTCAACCTGTCCCATGATGCATAAAAAATAACATTTTAAGAATTTTTGACCCGCGACCGCGATCCCCGAGGCGGCGCCTCACCAGAACCTAAACGACCAAGCTACTTCTTTAGATGAATCGTCAGTTCAAGCTCTGAGGAATCGAGTTCGAACTTCGCATCACTGAAATCCGCCGGACCCATAAAGCCGGTGGCATCATTGGAAAACCCCCACGGCTCCTCAGGCGCTCCCATAAATCCGGTCTTCAGCTTTCCATCCCCATCCAGATCCTGAAAGACCTTGATGGCATAGGTTCCGTAAGGCACTGCGGGAAAGACCACGCTGACGGCGTCGTCTTTGGCGTCCTCAACCCGGGAAAGATATTTTGGCGTTTCAAAGCCCCCGGAATCAAAATCCTTGGCATTTTTTTCCAAGGCAATCCGAACCTGGCCCTGTCCTTCCAGAACTCCCTCCACCTTGAGCTTGACCGTGCCGGACTTATTTTCCTGAGCCACCAGACAAGAGGCGGAAAGCGCCGCAAGAATCCAAATGTTCCGAAGTTTCATTTACTGCTTCTCCTTTTCCACGGCGGCGGTGAATCCCCCGCGGGTGTTAACGGTATTTAAAGACACCGGCTGGGCGTATGTCTCGTTGAAAAGATCAAGACTGTCCGGATTTCGCGCGATAAAACGCATCCAAGCAACGTGAGTCGGCGCCCGGGCAAAGGCCTGCAACGATTCCCTGTCCTGCCAATAACTGACGAGAATTAAACTCCGCCAATTACGGATACCCGGGTAGACCCCGCGGCAACCCCCCGCCCTCCGAGTCTCCCGAACAAAGGCTAGAATCCGGATCCAGAGAAAAAGAAACCCCCGGAGGTTTCTTGCCGTTAGGCCGACCACCATGGCACAGACCGCGGTGGTCCCAAGGTGAGGTCGATACACAGAAAGGCTCATCGCCTTGCGGCCCGGTAGCCAAACAGCCTTCGCCGACGAATCAGGGTGGCGACTGGGCCGGGCACGTTTTTCTCCCATCCTTTCTTGCCGGAGCGAATGCTTCTCAGAATCTCGGAACTCGAGCAGGACGGCAGGTCTTTTTGCTCGCCGGCCAAATCCACAATCCGACCGGTTCGCACGAGATATTCGTAAATTTCGCGGATGGGCTCCGGAACAGTTAGCGTATGGCCGGTCACAAACGCCCCCGTGACCGGGTCATAGCCGGGTTGGACAAGGAGTTTGACCCCAGGCAGAAACAGCCGCCCCATGGCCTCCAGAATTCCCCCGGGCAGATCGCTGTAGAACTGCTCCTCCAGCATCTTACTCAAAAGCGGCACGCCGATGACAAAGCCTACAGACCCCTGGGTGCGTTGGGTGATATACTGTGCCAACCGGTGGAAGCGAAAGATATTCGTGACCATGACAGTTCGTTTTAACATTCCCATGCAGTCCACCCGGTCGAGAAAGTCTTCCACTCCGGCTTTTCGGCTGCGGACCAGGTTTCGCATCGTGATTTCACAAACCTCCACAATCTCGCGGCCTTTGTTTTCCGGATCCGCCCGAAAGACGGCGGAAGCTTTTGCCATCATCCGCATGTGGAAGTTGGTGAGCGGGCGGTAGTGACCGCGCAGCAGAAGAACCGATTTGTTATAAAAGCTGTCTTCCGCCTCCAGGTTCTCCCCGGTTGCGGCAAACAAGGCCACCGGGGTGAGGTTGGAATGGACCAACTGCAAGCTGGCAAGGCGATTGTCCACTTTCGCAAACACCGGGCCATCGAAAGCCACCATATCCACCTCCAGCCGACCGTAACGGATTCCCTCCATCAACCGGCTGAGAATCTCTTGCGGTTTTCGCCAAAGGGTAAAAGCCCCGTGGATCAGGTTGACCCCAAGCCTACCTAAGGCCTCCATCTGCTCGGCATTCGTGGGGTCCATCAGCCGGACATGCAGATGAATTTCACCTGGCGCCTGATTGGGCTCGGTCTGAAAACGAATCCCCAACCATCCCTTGCCATCCGACGCGTGCTTGTGACTGCGGGCCGTTACCGTGTCGGCAAACACAAAAAAGCGGGTGTGATCTCCGCGCTCTGCCCCAAGCCGCTCGATCAGGAGTCGATATTCGTAGTTCAACATTTCCTGCAATCTTTCGCGTGAGACAAAACGTCCGGCTTTGCCGTAAATCGCGTTGCTGAAGGTCATGTCGTAGGCGGACATGCTCTTGGCCACTGTGCCGGCAGCCCCGCCCGCCTGAAAAAACCAGCGGGCCACCTCCTGCCCCGCCCCGATCTCGGCGATGGTTCCGTAGTGCCGTCCGGAGAAATTAATCTCCTGCGCCTTTTCCAATGTGGAAAGAATGCGCGGCGCTTGTCTCATGAACGGCTCCGGCTCACCCACGGGTTGTCCCAGATCGAAAAGCGCCACGGAAAGCGGGCGGCAGGGCCGGCATAATTTACCCCTACCCGGGGACGCTGTTGAATCTTGGAGGCGGCAACCCGCATACCGTCATCCTCGATCCGGATGGGCCCGCAAACAAGATCACTTCGATCCCATTCCATCCGAATCCCCAGGGCCGCTGTCAAAGCCCCGGGTCCCCCCGTGAGCCGATAATCATCCGTCGCAAAACTTCGGCGCCGCGCCATCTGGGAGATTCCCTCCACCGGCTCGACCGCCCGGATTAAAACCGCCGCGGGAATCCCCTCGGGTGCCGTGACGACATTGAACATCCGGTGGATTCCGTAACAAAGATAGACGTAGGCCGTGCCGGGCGGGCCGAACATCGATTCATTTCTCGGAGTGCGCCCCCGCCAGGCGTGAGACGCCCGGTCACGCGGTCCCCCATAAGCCTCCACCTCAACGATACGGCCGGCACAAATTCCGGTTTTGGCTTTCACCCGGAGAATTTTTCCCAGGAGCCGCACCGCCACCGCGACCGGATCCTCTGGCTCGTAAAAGGACCGGGAAAGAGTCCGCCGACTCACCCCGCGCGCGGCCCAAACAGCGCCGTTCCGATCCGCACCAACGTAGCCCCCTCCGCGATGGCGACCGAAAAATCGTGACTCATTCCCATGGAAAGCTCCGGCAGGCCGGCTCCGGAGGCCTGTTCCAGCTGGTCGCGGATCTCGCGTAGCTTTCGGAAAAAAAGCCGCGCCTCTTCTGGTTCCTCTCGGAACGGCGGGATTGCCATCAACCCACGCACCTCGAGCCGAGACATCGAGTTTACCGCCTGCAGAAGTAGGCCGGCCTGCTCAGGCCGGGCCCCATGCTTCGCCGCCTCTCCACCCACATTAATCTCCAAAAGAACCCGGAGATTTTTTCCTGCGGCCTCCGCCCGCTTCTGCAACTCCTGGGCGAGTTCCAGTCGATCGACTGACTCGATCACGTCAAACCACTCCACCGCCTCCTTGGCTTTGTTGGTTTGTAGGCCGCCAATGAAGTGCCACTCCCCGCCTGCAGGCATTTCGGGAACCTTGACGCGCGCTTCCTGAACCCGGTTTTCCCCATAAAGCCGGTGCCCCAAACCCCAAAGAATCCGCAGTCGCTCGGCGGTCACTTTCTTACTCACAGCAAGAAGGCGGACAGTTCCGGGATCCCGGCCCGCCTTTTCGGCGGCCTGCCGGATCTCCCCGTTGATACGGGAGTAGTTCTGCTCCAATGGATCACTCATGATTAGTTAGGCTTGATTTGCCCTCTCAATAAGAGTGCATAATACTGTAATCCTATGCAGGTGGAATCTTTCCGCGTCTTTCGTGATCTGGTGGAGACAAAATCCTTCAGCCGTTCCGCCTCGCTCAACGGCATCACCCAGTCGGCCGTCAGCCAACAACTTCGTTCGATTGAGCAGCGTCTGCGGGTTCCCCTCCTGGAAAGAACCAGCAAACAGTTCGCCCTCACCCGGGAGGGGCAACTGCTCTACGAGGCCAGTCGGGAAATCATCGCCCATTACCAACGCTTTCAACACCAGCTGGAGGAAATGCGCAATATCATCTCTGGCACTATCCGCCTCGCCGCCGTACCTAGCGTGGGCATCCATGAACTCCCGCCCTACATCAAGGAGTTCCTCAAAGCGTTCCCCCAAGTAAAAGTTCAGGTCGATTACCGCCGCTCCAACGAGGTGTACGAGTGTGTGGCCGACGGGGATGCCGATGTCGGCTTTGTGGCTTTCCCCGCGCCGCGTAAGGGGCTGAAGGTGGAAACGTTCAAGAAGGACACCCTTCACATCATCGCCGCCCCCGGCCATCCCTTGGTCAAAAAAGGCGCTGTGCCGCTGGCGGACCTTTCCCAATATAAGATTGTCTCCCTCGCCCCGGAAATGCCCACGCGCCAAGGCCTCGATAAGATCCTCGCCACCCGCGGCCTTAAGTTTCAACCGAAGATGGAGTTCGACAACGTGGAAACTCTGAAAAGCGCCGTGGAAATCGACGCCGGAGTCGCTTTCTTACCAAGGTCTGTCGTCGCCAAGGAGCTTGCCTCCGGCGCCCTCGTGACCGTCCCCCACCATGGGGCGGAAATCGCCCGCCCCCTCGGGGTGGTCTCCCGCGCCTCGCGCGTAGTCAGCCCGGCCGTGAAACGGTTTCTTAAGGCGCTCAAGGGTCCCAAGAGTCGCGGCGCGGACGAGTCCCCGGAGAGCGGCGCCGATTGAAGACCGCCGGACAGAAACCCAGCGCCCAAGAACGGGCGTTTGAAAGCATGCGCTCCCAGGGGCTCCGCCTTACCTCGCAGCGCCGGCTCGTCACCGAAATGGTTTTTGGCACCAAGGAGCACTTCACCGCCGAGTCGCTTCTTTCCCGCTGTCGCCGCCGGGACGACAAAGTCTCCCGCGCCACGGTCTACCGCACCCTCGCCTTCCTTGTTCGGGCCGGCCTGATTCGACAGGTGGGTCTGGGGCAACAGTCCCCCCAGTACGACCCGAACTTCGCCGATGCCCCGCGCCACGGACATTTCGTTTGTGTGGATTGCCAGAAGGTCATCGAGTTCCATGACCACTGCCTGGATGTCCGTGAATCGATCGTCACCAAGGATCACGGCTTCAGCCCGCAGCGGGTCAGCCTGCAGATTGAGGCCACCTGCGACTCTCTTCGCGAAAAGGGCGTGTGTCCGCGCCGGGCTGCCTGAAGCCCTTTCCCTTGGCCAATCGCCTTCTTTTCCGTTAGGCTATATCCCACTCATGAAGCTTTCTTTGGAGAATGTCGGAGGATGCCGGCGCCGCGTGAAGGGAGAGATCCCTGCCGATCAGGTCCGCCAAAAGGAAGAGCAGGTCACCCTTTCCTTTCAAAAATCCGCCCGTCTCCCGGGTTTCCGACCGGGGCGGGCCCCCCTCGACATGGTGCGCAAACGCTACGCCCCCGATATTCAGGCCGAACTACGGGATGTTCTTCTGCGGGAAGCCCTTCGGGCCGCCGTGGAAAAGGAAAAGCTTCAGCTGGTGGATGATCCCGCCGTGGAGGAAGCCAATTTTGGCAAGGATCAGAAGTTTCAGTTTATTCTGCGGGTTGACCTTGCTCCCGAATTTAAGGTGCCGACCGCGAAAGGGCTGAAGATACCCAAAAAGTCCCCCGAACCCGTCACGGACAAGGATGTGGAGACCGCCCTCCAGCAGCTGGCGGAGCCGATGGCCCACTTCCACAACCTCGAACCACGCCCCGCCCAAGAGGGCGATTTTGCGGTGGTCGATTTTGAAGGCACCTGCGGCAGCAAGAAGATCGCCGAAATCGCCCCACAGGCCGGCCAGGTCGCCGCCGCGAAAAAACTTTGGCTCTGGCTTAAGAACGACTCCTTTCTTCCCGGTTTCTGCCCCGCGATCTATGGCATGAAACCCGGAGACACCAAAGAGGTGGAGGTAAAGTTCCCCGCCGATTTCCCCCAGGCTCCCCTTCGGGGTCAGACGGGTCGATATCAGGTCACGTTACTCGAGCTTAAGGAGCGCCACGTCCCGGAACTGGACGAGGCTTTTTGCCAGGAGCACTACAAGATCTCCTTTGAGGAGCTGAAGAAGAGAATCCGGGAAGACCTGATGGCCTCCCGCGAGAACGCCGCCCGCTCGGAAGAATCAAAAGCCGTCACCAACGCCCTGCTTTCCGCCGTAAAGATGGATGTCCCCGAACCGATGCTGGAAGAAGAGCGTCGCCGCTTGGTGGCCCGGTTGATTGAAGAAAACCAGCGCCGCGGCGTGCCCCAGGAGGAGCTTCTCAAGCACAAGGATGAGATTCTGGCCGCCGCCGGCCGAAGCGCAGAAGAGAACGTGAAGCTTTCCTTCCTTCTCCGCAAAGTGGCCGAGACCGAAGGCCTCAAGGTGGAGGAGACGGAGATCCTCCACGAGGTAACCCATCTGGCCGCCCACTCGGGTCAGGACGTCCGCCTTTTTGCCAAACGCCTGCAGAAATCCGGCGCGTTGCCCTCACTTGCTGACACGCTGTTGCGCAGAAAGACCGTTGATTTTCTTTTGCAGCACGCAATCCGATCGTAAATTGGCTTGATGAATAACGAACCCCGCGCGGACTACTACGTCCCAAGCGTGATTGAGCAGACCGGCCGCGGCGAGCGTGCCTACGACATCTACTCCCGCCTCCTAAAAGACCGGATTGTTTTTATCGGCACCGCGATTGACGACAGCATGGCCAACTCCATCATCGCCCAACTTCTTTTCCTGCAGATGGAGGATCCCAAGAAGGACGTGAACATTTATGTCCACTCCCCGGGAGGATATGTCACGGCCGGCCTCGCGATCTACGACACCATGCAGTACATCAGCTGCGACGTGGCGACGTACTGCATCGGGCAGGCTGCCAGCATGGGAGCCGTTCTTCTGGCCGCGGGCACCAAGGGCAAGCGTTACTGTCTGCCCAATGCCCGCATCATGATCCACCAGCCCCTCGGGGGAGCCCAAGGGCAGGCCACCGACATCAGCATCCAGGCCCAGGAAATTCTCCGGGCCAAAAAGAGGCTGAACGAGATTCTTGCGCACCACACGGGGCAAAAGTTTGAGACAGTCGAAAAGGACACGGATCGCGACCGCTTTATGTCCGCTGAGGACGCCAAGGCCTATGGCCTAGTCGACCACGTCGTGACGTTTAATAAGCTGTCCCAAACCACAAAATAACCCGGAGCCTCCGTGGCCCGCCCCACCCACCTCACCCTTTGCTCCTTCTGCGGAAAGAGCCATGCGGAGGTAAAGAAACTCATCGCCGGTCCTGGGGTCTACATTTGCGACAACTGCATCACCCTTTGCACCAATATTCTTCACCGGGAGGCCGGCGAAGGGCCTGCGGGCAAAGGGCTTCTCAAGACTTTACCCAAACCAAGGGAAATTCGGGCGGAACTCGACCGTCACGTAATCGGCCAAGACCGGGCCAAGCGCACCCTCGCGGTCGCCGTCCACAACCACTACAAGCGAGTCCGCGGGGAGCATGCCGACACCCTTCCCACCGACCATGCCGATGTGGAGCTTGAGAAAAGCAACATTCTCCTCATCGGCCCGACCGGTTGCGGCAAAACCCTCCTGGCCCGGACCCTCGCCCGAATTCTCGATGTCCCCTTTGCCATTGCCGACGCCACCTCCCTCACGGAGGCCGGCTACGTGGGCGAGGATGTGGAGACCATTATTCTGCGCCTGCTGCAAAACGCCGATTACGACGTGAAGCGGGCCGAACTAGGCATCGTCTACATCGATGAGATTGACAAGATCGGCCGTAAGTCTGACAGCGCCTCCATCACCCGCGATGTTTCCGGCGAGGGCGTCCAGCAGGGGCTTTTGAAGATTCTTGAAGGCACCGTGTGCCACGTACCGCCCCAGGGAGGCCGCAAACACCCCCAGCAGGAACACATCGCCATCAACACCCAGAACATTCTCTTCATCTGCGGTGGCGGTTTTGTGGGTCTGGATGAGATCGTCCGCAAACGCCTCGGCGGGCGGGCCCTGGGCTTTGGCGCCGGGCCAGGTTCTGCTCCGATGATCGAAGAAGGCCCCACCCTTCTTCGCCACACCGAGCCCGAAGATCTTCTGAAATTCGGGATGATCCCCGAATTCATCGGCCGTTTACCGGTTCTCACCCACCTCAACCCGCTGACCGCCGAGGAACTCATTGCCGTCCTCACGGAGACAAAAAACTGTCTCACCAGGCAGTACGCCAAACTCTTCGGCATGGAAGGCGTGAAGTTAAACTTCACCCGCGATGCCCTGAAATGTCTCGCCGACAAGGCAATGACCAAGGGCACCGGCGCCCGCGCCCTCCGGAGTCTTCTGGAAGGGATGATGCTGGACCTGATGTACGAGATCCCCTCCCGCGACGACGTGGAGGAGGTCATCATCAATCGGCCTGTGGTCGAGGGACATCGCACCCCCATCATTAAACGCAAAGAATCCCGCAAAGCCGCCTAGTCGCTGTTCCACCAACCATCGTAGCCGGCCCCAGGTTTTTACACACCGGCCACCGGTTGCCCTCTTCTCCGCCAAGAGCTTATCAAGAGATTTTCTTTAAACCCTCCGCCAACCACCCCCACACCTCTTCCATTCCCTTTTCGGTCTCATCTCCCATATGGGAAACCCGGAACGCCTGCCCCTTTAATTTCCCGTAGCCCCCATCAAAGATCGCCCCATGGTTCTCCTTCAGCCAGGCAATCCACTTAGCCACATCGACGCCGCGGATGTTTTTCCCGCAGGTTAAGCTGAGCGACTCATACCCCTTTTCCGGGAATACCGCAAAACCGTTGGCCTGCAGCCAAGCCCGGCCCCGTTCGGCGTTGCGGCGGTGACGCTCATGACGATTGGCGATACCCTCCTTCTCAATCTCCGCCAATTTTACCTCCAAGGCGTAGAGATGACTGATGGAAGGGGTACAGGGCGTCATATGGCTTTCCGCCTGTTTACGAAACTCCAGAAAGTCGTAGTAGTATCCGCGATCCTTCGCTTTTTCCGCGCGCTGGTAGGCCCTCTCGCTAACCGCAAAGAGAGCCGCCCCGGGAGGCAACGCCAAAGCCTTTTGCGTGCCACACAACATCACGTCGAGACCCAGCTCATCAAACGGAATCGGCAGAACACTAAAGGAGGAGACGGTGTCGACGATGAGAAGGACCTCGGGATATTTGGACCGGACGAGTTTGGCGATGTCCGGCAAAGGACTCAGCACCCCGGTGGAAGTCTCATGGTGAATGAGGGTCAGGGCATCATAGCCACCCTTGGCCAGCTCCTGGTCGATCATCTCGGGCCGGATCGCCTGCCCCCACTCGACCTGGACTTTGCCGGCCGACTTTCCGCACTTCAGGGCCACATCGAACCACTTGTCGGAAAAGGCCCCGTTCATGCAGACGAGAACCTTTTTTTGAACCAGGTTTCGCAGGGCGGCCTCCATCACCGACCAGGCTGAACCTGTTCCCAGAAACACGGGCTGCTCGGTCTGGAAGAGCTTGCGGAGGCCCGGCTGCACCCTGGCGTAAAGGTCCTGAAAGCCCTTCCCCCGGTGCCCGATCATGGGTCCCCCGAAGGCCTTCCTAACAGAATCGGATATTTCTACCGGTCCAGGGATAAACAGTTTGATGTGAGCCATCCTTGGGGTAGATAGAGCATTCAGCCTTATGCGCAAACTTATCCTTCTTTTTGTCGCCGTCGTAGGAACCAGCGGGTGGGCCCATTCCCAAATCAGCTCCAAGGGCGGCGAGGACGCCAGCGGCAACATGCAGACTCAGGCGGACGACGATGGATACGTGGATCGTCGGAATGCCTCTACGTCCGACGAGCCTGTCGCCAAGGCCGAACCAGTGGCCCGGGCCACCGCGGTACCCCCGGCAGATCAAGCGTCCGGCCAGGCTCCCGGTCCCTCCGTTAGCGAAATTATTAAAAACGCCATCCGCCGGGACGAGGAACTCCGGGAGCTACGCGAAGAGTATCTTTACCAGCTTAAGGTTGTGACGGAGCGACTCGATGACGATAACAAGGTGATCCCCGACAAAACCAAAACGGTTACCGCCAAGATCAAGCCTGGCAAGGACATCACCTTTTCTGCCGATTTTAACGAGGATTCAGACTCCAAACCCCAGTCCTCCAGCAATTCCAAGGTCGCTGGGGTCGGTGGGGGAAGAAGTTTGCGCGGCGGAAACAAGAATGATGATGACGATGACGAAAAGGACCAACAGGTCGAGGACGCGAAAAAAGTAAATGCTATGCTGGATATGGCGAAGATTGCTCCCCGCTACAATTATCAGCGGCTCAACGATGAATCGATCCGCGATCGCCGCTGCTTTGTTATTAAATTCACGCCCAAAAAAGATCAGCCCTTCTCCACCCGCGAGGAAAAGGTCATCAACAAGGTGGGAGGCACCATCTGGATCGACCAGAACGACTTCAGTATTATTCAGACCAAGGGAAAATTGACGGAAGAGGTGGATGTCGCCTGGTTTCTTGCAACCATGAAGGGGCTCGACTTTAACTACCAAACCTCGGAATTGGCCGAGATCAATATTCCGGTCCCCTCCGACTTCTCCATGAACTTCGATCTGAATATCATGGGCTACCGCATGTGCCAGCGCCAAAGAAGCACCATGGCGGATTACGAGCGGGCCTCCCCCTCTACGCCGGCCGCCGCCAGCCCGGCAAGCACCCCCCCGCCCTCCAACTAGTTTTTAGCTCCTCCGGTGACGACTGGCACCCAGCTCGGTGCCCAGCGCGGTCTGGCCTGCCGACCGGGCCCAACCCGTCAATTTCCAAAGAAGCACCAAAGCAACGGCTCCCAGCAGGCATTTCAGCCCTTGCAAAAACTGCGCGGAATAAAGGCTCCGTTTTTGGGACCCCAGCACGGAGCGCCGCTCCTGTTCGAGCCGGGCTTCCGAAGCCTTCACCTCATCGTTCAGGGTTTTTAAAAATCCCGGCAAATCCACCGGCTGTTTTTTTGCGTTGGCCCGATTATAGCGTTCCACCATGGCCTGCTGCTCTTCCGGACTGAGATTCAGGGTGGTGTCCCGGACCGCGCGGACTTTCTTCACCTGCTCCTCGGCTTGGGCGGTCAGGTTGGCGGAGGAGTTCCGAAAGAGATTTTCCGCCGACCTCATGGTGAGTGGAATCAGCAAAAGGTACACAACGGCCAAGACGAGGGGCAAAAACGACAGAATACGCAGGAGCAAGGCTTCCAGTTTTTGCCGAAGAAACCGCGGGTGACACAGCAGGAGCGAGAGACCAAGAAGCGCTAAAGGAATTCGGTCTGTCATGGCGGAGGCGAAGCGGAGTTCGGTCGCCGGATTCCGTAGCCTAAGATCGGATAAAGAGGAAAATGTCTCCAAAAGATAAAACGCCACCAGGAGGCCTCCCACGACACGGAAGATCCGGATTCCAAGAACCAGCGCGCGCTCGGCTGGCCCCATGCTAATTTCGGACTCAGAAACCGCCATGGCGGCAAATATGACCTTTTATCCTTAAGGAGACAAGAGGCTTCATTCCAAACTCGCATCCATGAATTCCGGCCTCCATTTTTAGGGGGTGCCCCGTCTAGTTTGGCTTTTACTCCTACCCCTTGCCTTGGTTGCTCATGGGGAACCCCCTTCAGATCCGGACGTTGCCGATGCCGGGTGGGCCCAAAAGGCGGTCTGGTATCAGATTTTTCCGGAGCGGTTTAGGAACGGGGACCCCAAGAACGACCCCACTGCAGCATACGCCCGGGTGCCGGACCATATCCGATCCAAATGGGGCATGATCCCTTGGACCAAAGAGTGGTATGCCCTGACGGACTGGGAGAAGGATTTGGCCGGCGATGTTTACGGCACCAACGCCCACCGCCGCTATGGAGGCGACTTCCAGGGGGTGATCGACCGACTGGACTATCTGAAAGACCTGGGGATTACCGCCCTTTACTTTAACCCAGTCTTTGCCGCCCCTTCCCTTCATAAATATGACGCCCTGGTCTTCCATCACATGGATCCATTTTTTGGGCCGGACCCTATCGCCGATCTGGAGTTGCTAAAAAAAACATCAGCCGATCCTGCTTCATGGACGTGGTCCGCTGCCGACAAGCAATTCTTGGAACTGGTCAAACAGGCCCACCAAAAAGGCATGAAAGTAATTATCGACGGTGTCTTCAATCACTCCTCCACGGGATTTTTTGCCTTCGAGGATATTCGCCAGAAACAGCAGGAGTCCCGCTACAAGGACTGGTTCACCATCTTGGCTTGGGACACACCGGGCTCCAAAGAGAGCAAAAAATTCGACTGGGCGGGTTGGGATGGCCACAAAAGCCTTCCCGAGTTTGCCGAGGTGACCGACGAGAAGGGCCGTAAAAATCTACATCCCGAGGTGAAGGCCTACCTCTTCGCCATCACGAAGCGCTGGATGGATCCCAACGGGGACGGTGACCCGTCCGACGGGATCGATGGCTGGCGCTTGGACGTGGCGGAAAAGGTTGGAGATGGCTTCTGGGTGGAGTGGCACGAACTGGTCAAATCCATCAATCCCAACGCCTACACCACCGCAGAAATCTGGGGCGAGGCCTCCGCCTATTTGGAGCGCACAAAGTTTGATGCCGCCATGAACTATCACGCCTTTGCCATTCCCATCAAAGGCGGGCTGATCGACGGAACCCTGCCGGTCCGGGAGTTCGTCCGCACCATGGAAGACCGCCGCGCCAAATACCCTGAAGACCAGTTTGCCCGCATGATGAACCTTTTTGACTCCCATGACACCGACCGCTTTGCCTCCATGATTGTGAACCGGGACCGAACCTACTACAGTGGCGGAGATTCCTTTGCCTACGATGCCTCCATCTGGGCTGGTAGCACCGACAAACCCTACCTGGTCCGGAAGCCGGATGAGACTGACCGCAAGCTCCAGCGAATGATCGTCCTGTTTCAGATCGCCTATCCCGGGGCTCCTTATCTTTATTATGGCACCGAAGTCGGCATGTGGGGCGCCGACGATCCCGACAACCGGAAGCCCATGGCCTGGCAGGAGCTAAAATTCGAACCTCAAACCATCAGTCCGGCCAACCAACCGAAACGCAACGATGACATCAATTTCGACGGCCCCCTGCACTCCTACCATCGCGAGGCCATCGGGCTACGCCAAAAATACCCCAGCCTCCAAGGAGGGCGGTATCAGCTGATCGGAGCAGAAAACACCACCAAAATGTTTGCCTTCGCACGAACCGGCGCAGAAACCGTTATCGCCGTCTTCAATCGACATACCGACCCACAGACCTTCACCTTCCAATTCGGCACCACGGACGGCAGCGAAGCCCCCCCGCTCGAAGCGTTTTTTATTTCTTCCGGCACCACTTCAGACGCCACGGTAAAACAAGCCAAAGGCAAGGCATCCATCACTTTGCCCGGCCTCACCGGCGCCCTTTTCCGTCAGAAGTAAATCTTCGCCTGCTCTTATCCACTCCCGCTAGGCTGGCCGGATGCCTTGGAGAAAGTTTATTTGGACGCTTTTGGGCCTTGCGGCAGTAGTTTTGGCCGGTGCCCTCATCTGGGTTCGGCAAACGGCGACCCCGGTACCTGAGCCTTCCTCTGTCGTCCCTACCCCGTCGACTAGGTCGACGTCCTCCTCCCTTCCTGCCACGCATCCCAAGGATTGGCCCAAGCATGCGATTTGGTACCAGATTTTCCCGGAGCGATTTCGGAATGGTGACCCGAAGAACGACCCCACGGCGGAGTATTCCCGTGTCCCCGATCAGGTGCGCGCCAAGTGGAGGATCACCCCCTGGACCAAGGAGTGGTACGGCATGGACGAATGGGAAAAGGAGTTGGCGCCGGACGCCTACGGGACCATGCAACACCGCCGCTACGGCGGGGATTTCCAGGGAATCATGGACAAACTGGATTATCTTAGGGATCTCGGCGTCACCGCGATCTACCTCAACCCGATCTTCGAGTCCGCCTCCCTGCACAAATACGACGCCCGCTCCTATCACCATGCCGACCCTCACTTCGGGCCCGACCCTGAGGGTGACAAGGCCCTGATCGCCGGAGAAACCGCGGACCCTACCACTTGGAAATGGACCGCGGCGGATAAAATGTTCCTCGAATTGGTCCGCCAGGCCCACGCCCGCGGCATTCGCGTGATTCTCGACGGTGTCTTCAATCACTGCGCCACCGATTTCTTTGCTTTTGCGGATTTAAAGAAGAATCAGGAAAAATCCCCCTATACCCACTGGTTTCACGTTCATCATTTCGATGATCCTAAAACACCCGATCGGAATGAATTCGACTACGCCGGATGGTGGGGCGTGAAAGCCATGCCTGAATTCTCCGAGGTGACCGACGAAAAGGGCCGTAAAAATCTCGATCCCGAGGTGAAAGCCTATCTGTTCGCCATCACCAAGCGCTGGATGGATCCCAATGGGGACGGCGATCCGTCCGACGGGGTCGATGGTTGGCGACTGGATGTGGCCAATGAGGTGGGCACAGGGTTTTGGATGGAGTGGAACGACTTCGTGAAGTCCATCAATCCCCTGGCCTACACCGTTCCGGAAATCTGGGTGGAAGCCCAGGACTTCATGCGGGAGGCTAAGTTCGACGGAGTCATGAACTACTACGCCTTCGCCATGCCGATCAAGGGGGGGATGATCCACGCCACTCTTTCCACTCGGGAATTTCTCCGATTGATCGAGGAGCGCCGAGAAAAATTCACCTGGGAGGAAGCCCTACGACACCAAAACCTTTTCGACTCCCACGACACCGACCGCTTTCCTTCCATGATCGTGAACCGGAATCGACCCTACTTTGCTAAGGAGGACGCCTTTGGCTATGACGGCGATCTTTGGGCCGGCAGCACCGAGAAGCCCTATTTAATTCGGAAACCCACCCCGGAAGAACGCAAGCTCCAGCGGATGCTGACCCTATTCCAAGTCACCTACCCAGGAGCGCCTTACCTATACTACGGAACCGAGGTCGGTATGTGGAGTGCGGACGATCCGGACGACCGGATGCCCATGGTATGGCCTGATCTTACTTTTGAGCCCCAAAAAATTAGCCCTGCCGGACAACCGACGCGTAACGATGACCTCAATTTTGATGCCGCCCTTCACTCCTTTTACCGGGAGGCCCTCGCCCTGCGGCGTAAGCATCCGGAACTTGTCGATGGCCCCATGCGGGTACTGGAAGGATCCAATCGCTCCCAGACTTTCGCCTGGGTACGGGATGGAGCCTGCCCTCAACTAGCGGTCTTCAACCGTAACCCGGGACGACAAACCCACGTCATCGCCCTCAGGGACTTGCCCCAAGGGAAAAATTTTATCCCGACTTTTGTCTCTTCCGGCTCGCTGGACGATGTCCAGCTCACCTCCGAGGGTGAAACTCTTCGAATCACTCTTCCGGGCTGGACCGGGGGTCTGTTCTCCGCGGACTAAGCGGAGCGCTCGATCGGCGCGCGTACCCTGTTGCCCCACTCGGTCCAGGATCCGTCGTAGTTACGCACCTTTTTGAGGCCGAGCAGGTAACTCAGCACGAACCAGGTATGGCTGGAGCGCTCCCCGATCCGGCAATAGGCGACCACTTCTTTGTCCGGGCCAAGCTGACAGCCTTCCAGATAAATCTTGGCCAACTCTTCGGCGGATTTGAAAGTGCCATCCTCCTTGACCGCCGTTTTCCACGGAACGCTCTTGGCCCCAGGGATGTGCCCACCGCGCAACACCCCTTCCTGGGGGTATTCGGGCATATGGGTGATCTCGCCTTTAAACTCCCCCGGGGAGCGGACATCAATCAGGGGCTTCTTTGCCTGACTGCAGGCCAACGCGTCTTCATAAAAAGCACGGATTTCCGCATCAAGCCTCTTGGCTGGAACCGGGTAAGAAGCCGGCGAAACCGTCACCTTCTCCCGGGTTAAAGTCCGCTTTTCCGCAACCCACTTGTCCCGCCCACCATTGAGAATTCTGACCTTGGTATGTCCAAACAAACGAAAAGCCCACAAGGCGTAGCAAGCCCACCAGTTCGACTTGTCTCCATAAAAGACCACCGTGGTGTCCGGAGAGATCCCGTTGTGGGCACATAACTCCGCAAAGGCCTTAGGACTGATGTAATCCCGAACCAGAGGGTCCTGAAGATCCCGGCGCCAGTCGATATGCACCGCCCCTGGAATGTGGCCGGTGTCGTAAAGCAGGACATCCTCGTTGCTCTCCACCACCCGGACTGACGGATCGCTAAGGTGCTGGGCCAGCCAGTCAGTCTCTACCAGGGCTTCGGGATGGGCATATTTCGTACTCATAAATCAATCTCCTTTGGCAAAACAAAATGCCCAAAACCGATCCTGGGCGCAACCGCCCCGCGTGTCATCCCTGAGAGGTTTTTTCCTCCTCTAAAATCGGGAAAAGCGGGGTAATTGAGCCCAAGGAGCGCCCACTTTGCCCCCCAGGCCATGCCGGCCAGTTTGTTTCCCGCGCAGCCGGCTTCCCCGGGAACCCTAGCTGGGCCAATCCTGCCTCGGCCGTCTGGGGAATCACGCAGGCGGCCTCCAGTAGAACCAGCTCCAAGGCTGCCGCTGCATCGGCCAAGGTAGCGTCCAACTCCCCAGCTTTGGCCGGGTCCTTCGCCAGCTTCCATGGGGCCCGGGCCTCGATGAGCTGATTGGCCGCCTGCACGGCTCGCCAAAGCTCCCCCAGAGCCAAGTGGATCTGATAACCCCTCATCAACTCATCCCATTTTCTTAAGGCGTGCAGCACCGTATCCCGAAAAGCCTCCGAGACAGGATCGGGCTTGGGCGCGACGGGAATTCTTCCCTCCCGATATCGCCCGATCATCGATCCCGTGCGCTGGAGTAAATTCCCCAACTCATGGGCCAGCTCCCCTTTTCTCCGGGCTGCGAGTGACTCCTCATCGAAATCCGCATCGTGTCCCAACGCCATCTCCCGGAGCACATAATACCGGAAAGCGTCCGCCCCATATTTGGCCGCCAAAACCGTGGGATCCACCACATTGCCGGTGGATTTACTCAGCTTCTCACTCTTACGGGTCCAGAACCCGTGCACCAACAGCTTGGCAAACATGGGCAAGCCGAGCGCCTTGAGCATGCAAGGCCAGTAAATCCCGTGGGCCGGCACCAGAATGTCCTTCCCAATCACATGCACCGCCGCTTCCCAATCCGTGAGCTTGCCCTCCCCATTTCCCGCCCCCGTGACGTAGTTCAACAGGGCATCGAACCAAACATAGGTCACCTGGTTCTCATCGAACGGCAGGGGAATTCCCCAGGCGAGGCGCGCCTTGGGCCTGGAAATACACAGGTCAGGCAATGGTTTTTCCAAAGCCCCCAGCAACTCCTTGGCCCGAAACTCGGGAAAGATCAAAGAGGGCTGCTTCTGGATCAGTTGCCGCAACCACTCCTGATGCTGGGAAAGTCGGAAAAAGTAATTCTCCTCCGTCAACTCGACCACTTCGCCGAAAATTTCGGGCCATGAACCGTCGGGTTGTCTCTCCTTCTCCGTCAGGAACTGCTCCGCCCGGACGCTGTAAAACCCTTTGAAGGTGCCTTTCACGATGTCGCCCTGCCGGTAAAGCTTCTCCAAAACTTCGCCGACTAACTTTTTATGTCGGGATTGCGTGGTTCTTAGGTAGTCGTCCGGCTCAATCTTTAAAATCTTCCATAGCTCCAGAAACTGACCACAGATTCCGTCGACAAACTCTTGCGGGCTTTTCCCAGCCTTCCCGGCGCTCTGCTGAACCTTTTGGCCGTGCTCATCCAGACCACTGAGAAAGCGGACCGTTTGCCCAGTTCGGCGGGCAAACCGGGCCAAGGTATCGGTCAAAACCTTCTCATACGCATGCCCTAAATGGGGTTTTGCGTTGGCATAATCAATCGCCGTGGTGAGGAAGAGCCTGTTCAATCCATCCCTTCTACCATCTTTTACTCAGTCTTTCACGACCTACATTAAGGCGGGCTGCTGGTTTTTATTTTAATCCACCCAGGAGGCCAACTCCCCCAATCCACAAGGCTTACAGCAAATCCTGCGCATCCACATCAATGGTGGCGCGCACTCCGGTCGGCCATTTCGGCGCCAAGACTTCCCGCTTCAGGTCCCCCATCAACTCTGGAACTTTGTCCACCAGGAGAAACAGCTGGAACCGGAACTTCCCCTCAACCCGGGCAATTGGCGCCGCCCCGGGCTCGGACACCTCGACCCTCCCTTTCCAAAGATTCCGCAACCTAGCCGCGGCATGGCGGATGGAGGCCGAGGCTTGCGCCTCGCTTGGACCGGAGAAAGAAACCAGAATCGCCCGCTTAAAGGGTGGATAACCATGAGCTCGTCGATACTCCAGTTCCTGCTCCTGAAATCCACTGACATCATGATGTCGCGCAAACTGAATGGCCGGATGAAAGGGAGTGTAGGTCTGGACAAACACTTCCCCTGGTATCTCACCCCGCCCCGCTCGACCCGCAACCTGCACCAGGAGCTGGAAAACCCGCTCCGATGCCCTGAAGTCCGGCAAGTTCAGCGCTGCATCTACCCCCACCACCCCAACACAAGTCACTTTCGGGAAATGCAGTCCCTTTGCGATCATCTGGGTTCCCAGAAGAATATCCGTTCTTCCCTCCCGGAAGGCCGCCAGGGCTTTGCCATGCGCCCCGCGCGTCTTCATGCTGTCGGAGTCCATCCGCGTCAGTCGTACCCCTGGCAAAGCTTCCAACACACCCTCCTCCAACCTTTCCGTCCCCGCCCCGGTAAATTTTAGCTGGGGGGATCCGCACTCGGGACACACGGCCGGTGCCGCTTTTTCGGCATCACAAAAATGGCATTTCATCCGCCCCAAGCTTCGGTGGTAGGTCATCGGCACAGCACACCGCTCACATTCCTCCACCCTCCCGCAGTGCGGACATTGTACACTGGGCGCATAGCCTCTCCGGTTAAGCAGCACCAGGCTCTGCTCCCCTTTTTTTCTTCGCTCCTCCAGCGCCTGTCGAAGGGCCGCCGACAACATCACGGGTCCACCCGTCTTCGGTTTATCCTCTTTTCGTAGATCAATGATCTGCACTTTAGGTAACTTCGCCCCGTCCACCCGCTTCGTCAGGCGGATCCGAAAATATTTTTCCCGGTCCGCATTGTAGGCGCTCTCCAACGATGGGGTGGCGCTTCCCAGAATCACCGGCGCTTTTTCAATCCGACCCCGGACCACCGCCAAGTCCCGCGCATGGTAACGCGGAGATTCCCCCTGCTTGTATCCCCCGTCATGTTCTTCATCCACTACGATCAAACCCAGATTCTCGAGCGGCGCGAAAAGTGCCGACCGGGCCCCGATGACCACCCGCGCCCGACCCTCCCGGATCTCATGCCAGGATTCCCGCCGCTCGGCCGCTGTCTGCGCGCTATGGAGCACGCAGAGCCGCACCCGTTGCCCGGCCAGACGACCCCGAAATCGGGCGACCGTCTGAGGCGTTAGAGAAATCTCCGGAACCAGCACCACCGCGTTACGCCCCTCCGCCAACACCGCCTCTAGGGCACGCAGATAAATCTCTGTCTTTCCACTTCCCGTGACACCTTCCAAAAGAACCGGACGCCCGCCCCCTTCCTTTTTTCGTTCCTCCTCCCATAAACGCATCGCGGTGGCCTGCTCGTCCGCCAACACGGGTTTTTTTCCGGCATCTGGCCAGCCAGCCTCTGGCCCCTCTTCATCCCGGACATATCTTTTCTCATAGCGTTCCGCCAAACCACGATCCACCAGAGCTCGCCACACAGCCGTACCCATCCCGCTCTCCTTTACCAACGCCGTGAGCCACGCCCCACCGCTCCGCTGGAGGTGTTCCCAAGCCTTGGCTTGGGCCTTAGCTCCCCTCAGCACCTTGGCCGCCAACTCGTCCTTTCCCGGCGCAGGAGAAATCCACCAAGCCATCTTGCCCCCACCCTCATGGGAACGAACCGGACCCGGTAAAATGGTCCGCAAAGCCGCTGCCAAATCACACGCATAGTAGTCGGCCATCCACCTTGCCAACTGGCAAAGGCCGGGCGGAATCAGCGGTCTCTCCCCGGCTACCTCCGTGACATCCCGCACTTTCTCTACTTCCGGTTTGCGGGGAAACTCCACAGCGTAAGCCAGAATCTCCCGCTTGCCCCATGGCACCCTCAGCCGCTGCCCCAGAAGAACCCGTCCCTGCAGAAACTTAGGAATCCGGTAGTCAAATAACCGGTCCAGCCCCAGTTCGGGAGCCACGCGTACAAATTCCGGAGATGTCACCCTCTGCCTCTGCGCCCTTTTCCCCTATCCGGCAAGTTTCCCTAGCTTCCCCGCCCGCCGGTCCTGCTTACTCTTTCTGAATGCTTTTGGCCCGCCCCCGGATCCTGGTCACCTTGGCTATCATTTTGGCTCCCTTTTTGGTGGTCGGCCTTGCCTGGTTAGGGGAAATCCGCCGGGCTCAGGCGGTTGGGCCCCTGATTGCCGAGGCGGCCGCCAAACAGGGACTGCCGCTTGCCTTGGTCAAAGCGGTCGTATGGCGGGAAAGCGACTTTGAAGTACGAGCCGTCGGGGGTGCCGGCGAACGAGGACTCATGCAGGTCACCCCGGGCGCTGCCGAGGATTGGGCTAAGGCCCACCGCATCCGTTCTTTCCGTGAAACAGACCTCTTTGACCCCCGGACCAATCTTGCCGTTGGGACCTGGTACCTCGCCCGTGCCATCAAGCGCTGGACGGAGGAAGGCGCCGACCGCCCGGAGGTTTTTGGCTTGGCCGAGTATAATGCCGGAATCACCCGGGCCCGTCGCTGGGCTGCCAAAACCCCTGGGATGCAGGCCCAGGAATTTCTTAAGGTCATGGACTTCCCCACCACCAAGGCCTACATCCGCTCCATCCTGCGCCGCACGGAGCTCTATGCTACCGGCCGTGACCCCGGCCCCGGCGAATGGGTCGGCCGCCGCCTCGCCCTGCAAAAGGAAAAATGGATCCGGAAACAAAAAGAAACCCGCTAAGTCCTTAATTTGAAGTCTTTTCCTGCCTGCCGCCTTACGTTGTTACCGAATCTGTAATCGCAACACGTTAACGTAAACGAACCGTCCTTTAACTTAAGCGAGTACAACTCCCGTTTGCATTCCCGCCCCCCGGGCAAATTCCGCCGCCGCCATCCTTTTTCGGCCCTCCAGCTGCACTTCTCGCAGAAGCACCCCGCCCTTCTTTGCCGCCACCAAAATCCCGTGCGAATTAACCTCCACGATTTCCCCGGGCTTCCCCTTGGCGCGCCGGGAAAGAATGACCCCGAAGACTTTTAGCATTTTCTGGTCGGCCCCATCCGGCATCCACCCGTACGCCCCCGGCCATGGCTGCATGGCCCGGATATGAGCCTCAATTTCTTCCGGGCTCCTGTCCCAACTGATTTTACCGTCCTCCTTGCTCATGCGGGGCGCCAACGAGGATTCGCTGTTGTTTTGTCGTGTCCGCTTCACCTTCCCCTTCTCCGCCTGATCCAACAGATCCAATAACAATGGCGCCGCCTTACCCGCCAAGCGGTCATGGAGAATCCCGGTGGTCTCGTGGGGCCGGATCCGGGTGGCCACCTTCCCTAAGATGTCACCCGTATCCAGACCCTCGTTCATCTGCATGATGGTGACCCCCGTCCGTTTTTGCCGGTCCCGAATGGCCGCCGCAATGGGCGAGGCTCCCCGATATTTTGGCAAGAGCGAGGCGTGCACGTTCCAACACCCCCTCTCCGGCAGTTCGAGTAGAGGTTTTTTTAAAATCTGACCATAAGCCACCACCACCATAAGGTCCGGCTTTTGGTAACGAATCTGACTCAGGGAGCTGGCGGCGTTAATATCCTCTGGTTGGTATACTTGGAGGTGATGCTTCAGCGCCGCATCTTTGATGGGAGAGGATAGCGGCTTCTGGGAACGACCCGCCGGCCGATCGGGTTGCGTGATCACTGAGAGAACGAAGTGCCGGTCTGAGGCCACCAGCGCCTCCAAGCAGGGCACCCCAAACGCCCCGGTGCCGGCAAAAAGAACGCGCACGCGCCTAGGCGACAACTTCGGCCAGTTTGCGGTTTTTCCGCTCGGCCTTCGTGGTGTGGACCTGACTCAGAATATCGCGGGTCACCTCATAGGGAAACTGTTCGGCGTCGATCTCTTTGACCAACTTCTCCCCATAATAGTCCAACACTGGCTTCGTCTCCTTCAAATAGGTCTCCAGTCGGTCGTGAATCACCTTGTCACTCGCGTCGTCCAGCCGGTTATCCCGCAAAGCCCGCCGCTTCAGCCGCTCCTCAAGTTTAGCCCGGTCATGGCAAACCAGATGAAATAATGCTTCCACCTTGATGTCGGTTTTAAGCAGTTTGGCCTGCTCCACATTCCGCGGGATTCCATCCAAGACCAGATGGTCAATCTCCGGCTTGAATTTGCCTAGTGTCACCATATTGGCCATGTGCTGGCGCCAAAGATCCACCGTCACGTCATCCGGCACCAGTTGGCCCGCGCTGGAGTACTTTAAAAAGGCCTGCCCAACCTTGGTCCGCAAATCCATCCCGCGGAATACGTCGCCGCAGGAAAGGTGACAAAAGCCGGGGATGGTTCCAAGGATCTTGCCCTGCGTCCCTTTCCCGGATCCGGGAGCCCCAAACAACAAAATCGCTCGCCACTGCATAGGGAATATTCCTACACCTTCTCCCCTTGGCGGCGCAACCCGACAAATGCGCCCTTTCCTGCCAACAACCGCAGGCTGTTCAGCACCACAATCACCGTACTGCCCTCATGCCCCGCCACCCCGACCGTCAGGGGAATCGCCGCTCCCATCGCCGCGGTCACCAAGACTGCGATCGTCCCCAACGAAATCACCAGATTCTGCAAAATAATCCGGCGGGTTCGTCGACTCAGCTCATAGGCCCCGGCAAAACTTTCCAGCCGATCCCGCATCAGAATCACATCCGATTCCGCCAGGGCCGCCCCGCTCCCCCCCGCCCCCATGGCCACCCCAATATCCGCTGCCGCCAAGCTCGGCGCATCATTGACCCCATCCCCGACCATCGCCACTTTTTCCCCGGTTCGCACCCACTCCCGGATCGCTTCCACCTTGTCCGCCGGATGAAGCCCATAACGAAAATCCTTCAATCCGACGGTTTCAGCCACCTGACGCGCCGCCGCCTCGCGGTCTCCCGTCAGCATCGTCACCTTTAACCCTTGCCTCTCCATCCACTCCAGCAGGGGTCGGCTACTTTTTCGGATTTCATCCTCCAGGAGAATCCTTCCCCGGACACTTCCCGCCTCGTACAAAACCTCCGTCACCCCAGGGGCTGGGGCTGACTTCGTCTTCACCCAACCCTGCTCGCCTAGAAAACTCCGCCGCCCTAGTCGACCCAAATCCCCCTTCGGTGTACGTCCGCTCACTGCACCCCCCGTTGCGGTGGAAAAAGCCTCTGCCTCCACGATCCCCAACCCCCGTCGCGTTGCCTCCCGTACCACCGCCACAGAGACCGGATGCAGTGACTGCATCCCTAATCCCGCTGCGCCCTGCAACAGCTCGCCTTCTGTGCACCCCGGCTCCGGTTCCACCGCCCGTACGTGCATTTCGCCCGTGGTCAGCGTGCCTGTCTTATCCAGCGCGACCCTTCTCACCGTTCCCAAACGTTCGATTGGACTACCGCCCCGGAATAAAATCCCTCGCCGTGCCCCCGCCGCGATCCCCGCCAGAATCGCCGAAGGAATGGAGAGCACCAACGCGCAAGGGGAAGCCACCACCAACAGCGTCATTGTTTTGTAAAACGCCGTGCCCCCCCCTTCTTTTACCCCCCCCCCCCTCCCCCCCCCAAAAAAAAAAATTAAAAAAA
>JACCDW010847297.1_pt1 | contig 25413 bp, 42 predicted proteins | sample 7449781 | NCBI WGS metagenome assembly JACCDW01 (sample SAMN15323449, study PRJNA562643) | freshwater metagenome | isolation source: river surface water | place: USA:Blue River Watershed | collected 2017-08-18
TATCAATCACTACAAAGTGGAACTGAAGTCCATAACCGGAATCTATTAGTTCTTTGTATCTAGTGGCCACCATAGTACAGTAGATAACTGCTTGTAGCCAGTAAGAGTAGAACTCAATAGTTTCTTTGAAGTCCTTCAAGTCTTTACTAGTAGTCTTGATGTCGTTAACAAAGATAGTTTTTTTATCATGATCTATAACAAGATTATCTATAATTCCTTTAAGACCAAACGGTGCATCACCATACTCTACTGATAAAGGTATCTCGTTGTAAACTTCTTTGTTATCAAAGTCGTTTAAGTTACAACCAATTAGATCAGAGACAGCTTTGTTGGTCTTGATAAGGTCTACAGCATTTTTACAAAAGTCATAGGTGTCTTGATCAATCAGCATTTTATTACCTTTAGTCTTTAAAAAGTCCCAATAGTTTAGGGTTTCTGGACTAATGATTTTATCTATACGTTGTTGATCTGTCTTTAAGCTTTGATGGTAGTTCATGTCTACCATTACATCAATGATAGCTTGATCAAAATCTTTAAGCTCAGTTCTTAGGTCACCATTTTGTGATAATTCTTGATAGTGTGCAAACACTCTATCTACTACAGATTTTACTGCATCACCTGGGAGTTTACCCGGGCTAATAATAAACTGTTCATTAAACTTATCCTCTTCTAAAAGAAGACAATGTATAATCTTACCTTGTACTAAGTGAGCATCAGTACGCTCTTCCTTCATACCTAGTACATATTGCTGATAAAATACAGCTGGATTCCATAGTAGTTTATTAAGACTACTATAACTAAAATAAAACTTTTGTGCGTAAAAGCTATTCTCTAATAGTTCTGCAGATTCCTGCATGATATCTTCTAATTCCATGTTATTGTTTTTTATTATTCCCAAATACCAAGCTCAACTAGCTTAGCTTTAATACGTCTCTGAGTAGTAGGATCAACTGTCATAGCCTCTTCATACTCTAAGAACTTAATAAGATCATCTAACTTACCCTCTAAGTCAGCAATACTAGTGGGACATGTTTTAATTTGTTCATCCATACTATTTAGATTTTTCTAGTTGTGTTTTTTTATCATGACAAGTTTCACAGAGCACTTGTAGATTGTCTTGTTCACAGAACAGTCTTTCTACAAAACCTGGAAGGTCGTCTGCACAGTTAAGACTACCTGCACCAATTATATGGTCCACGTTAATCTTCTTTTCAGGAAACCATTTTTTACAAGTATTACATTGGTATTCATACTTCTGTCTTTTTAAGGGACCGAGGTATGCTCTACGAGCTTCAAGCTTACACTCTGTAATAGGTTTCCACCATCTAGACTTTTGACGTAACGCACTGCGTATAAAACTCCAAAATGCAGACTCTGTCATAGTACCTGCATTTCTAGTCTTAACAGTAGTAGTTCGTCTAACTGTTTTTTTCTTCGTCATTTAATATTCTTTTATTAAGTATAGGTACTAAACGTAGATATACTTCTTTAGGACCGAAGTCCTTAATAGAATCAGAAGGATCTTTACTCATTGGTAGAGCAGCGTATTCTACTTCAGGATATATTTCTTTATATCTTTCCATAGCTTTTATGCCGGGCTCATCATAGTCAAAAAGTATAATTACTTTCTTATACTTCTTAATGTATTGATCCATAAGTTCTTTACGGATTATAGTGTTCTCTGAATCTGGTGCAATAATATCCAGAGTTGGTATCTTTAAGCTCTTTAAAGACATAACATCTTTTAAAGAAGAGGTGATAATTAGATAAGGTGCACTCTTAACTTGTTCAGATCCTTGGATGTAGTCCTGAACTTTAATAAATTTTTTATCTAACGTCTTAGGCTGATATATTTTGTACAGTGTACCATCTGTTTTGAAGTAACCGTATAAGTAGTTACCTCTAATGGTTAGATCAATGGGCCCATCATCGCAATCCTTATGCATAGTGTAATTATCTAAAGGTCTTACATTATGCTCTGTTAAGATTCTAGATCCAATATTAAACTGGGTCCAGAAATACTGATCTTGTGTGGTCCAGGACCTGAAAACAAACTTGCTAACTTTATACTTAGAAGCTTGTTTAAATTTCTGTACATCATATCCTCCATTGTTATGAAGGACAAAGTCATTATAATTCTCTACTACTAAAGTACAGGCTTTATGATAGTTCAGTCCTGTTAGATCTTTTACTAGATCAATTGCAGAACCTCCTTTACCAGAAGAAAAGTCTTTGTACTTATACGTATCCTTAGTAGCATCGTAGTATATACACATACTAGGTGTACGTTCTTTAGAATTAAATATGCTTTTAATTTTTATATCATGCCCGCTAAGCTTTTCACCAAGCTTACAGAAGTGTTCAAATATCCATGACGTAGGAACATCCTTAATGTCATGTACCATATTTTTTATCTTAAACATGATCTAGAATTAAATGAAGAAGGGGGAGTAGTAACTCTCCCCCTTTATCTTCTGGGCAGCTAATTACATATCAAAGTCACTATTCACTGGCTCAAAGCTAGATACTGGCTTGTTTTGTAAAGCCTTATAGTGATACTGGTTGTTCTTATCAAACTTATCAAGCTTTGCTTCATCAGCAGATACGAACTTATACTTAGGAAGAGATAACTTAATGATAGTTTTACCATTGTATTCTTCTTCTGTACCTTTTAGGAACCAATATAAGTTGTGTCCTTTTAAGATGTACACAGCTTTCTCAACCCAGTCTTCAAGACTAGATGCAGAAATATTATCAATCTGATCTCTTAAGCCAAGCTCTGATGCAATAACTGCAAGCTTGAACATAATCTCATTTTTAGATACGTTACTATCATTGAACTGGTCAGTCCAGATAGTTGCAGATACACGACTAGATTGTCCTGCATACTTAGGTCCGTCAGGGTTATTTTTATCAATAGCCCAACCTTCAAACCCCTCAGATGCTGGGCCTTCTAATACTAACTCTAAGGTTTTCTTATCACCTTTGTTAGATGTTCTTACTTGCCCACTGTGAATGTGTGCATAAACTACTCCTGCTTGTAGAGACTTAGCTGTCCCACCTGTTGTTTTGACTTCTTGTCCTTTTGTACTAAACATACGTGTTTTTTATTTATGTGAATGAAAAATTGAGTACTAGTTCTCGTAATCTATAATGCTTTGTCTAACTAAAGCTAAGTCATTTGTAATCTCAAACTCGTCAAACATACCTTTTGGTGCTTTACATGTGTTCTCACCGTTGTTTGCTGTTTCAAATACATACCTGATGTTACCATCTTTGTCCTTCTTAACTTTACCAAACAAAACTATAGAAAATAATCCTTCTAAAGTAAGTTTTTCGTCAACCATTTTACCAATAGTCTTAGCTTTAAACTTCTTTTTACCCTCCATATCTGAAGATTCTTCAGCATGTGTAAGGATAAAGACCATTAAGTCTTCTCTTAAGTCTTTAGGCATACGTGCAATACGTGCTAGGTTAGCACCTATCTGGGTAAACTTTTCGTAACCCTTCTCGTCTACTCTTTCAAAGAACTCAAAAGAACTCATATACTGAAAGTCATCAATAACTAAGTTCTTAATGTCTGGACGTTTTTCTGAAACATACTTCATGCATGCTTCTATCTGTGTAGATGAACTAGCAGAATATAGATTACCAGTTGGGTTATCTTTACTCCACTGAACATACTTCTTTCTCCACCCTTTAAAAGGTAGAGCTTTGTTAGCCACGTTTATAATAAACGTTTCTGCTGGATTAAGAGTCTCTATACTAGTAGACTTACCTGAACCAGACTCTGCAATAATTAGGATTCCTTGTGCCATATGTTATTTTGTAGATTTGATTAACTCGTTTAACCACATTTTAGAACTTACTGGTTTACCTGTTTGGATAGCATAGTAATCTCTAATAGTCATTTCACTGTAAGGAGCGTCTTCCATAGTAGCCGGTGCCTTATAAGCTTGCATAGGAGCTTTAGGTAGTGAAGAAGGTAAAGCTTGTTCTTGATTAGATCCGAAGTTAGCTGTCTTTTTAATAGCTACTGATGTAGGATTAACAACTCTTAGCTCTTCTAGAGGAACAAGGTAAGAACCTTTTTCATTAAGTTCATACTCTTCTTCGTATGAAGAACTTACTGGTACTCTATAAACTTTACGGTCTGCATCTGCAGGAGTAAGGTCTCTAGTAATCAACTCAAAGAAGAAACCTTTTTCTTTTCTAAACTCTGAGGAGAAAATACCTACTACCATTCTACCATGTTTATCATAGAACGGCATCTTCATGTTGAAATCTGTACGTGGGATTTCTAAATCATCAATTAGATCTTGATGAAAATCCCTGATTGTTTCTAGCTTAAGTCTTTTAAGCTCTTTAACATCTGTTACTTGTTGTGTGTTACTTGTCATACTGTGTGTTTTTGTTTTATAATTCTTGGCCAACATCAGCCGAAGGTTGTCTGTTATTTCTAGGTCCTCTTGGCGTCCATGTTTGTGGTTGCTGCTGTATGGTTGGTGGAGGACCTGACTCAATCATACGTTGTCTTTTAAAATCTGTTTGTAAGAAAATGATGTTATCATCTGTAGCACCGTTACGTAGCTTCAGTAAATGTAAGAATACATTTTCTTTACTAGCTTGATAATGCTCTGGTCCATAGTCTTCAATGTTTAGAGTGAATGGTCTACTGATAGCAAAGACTAAGTCTGAACCTTGCATAAGAGCATCACCACCAAATATATCTGATGAACTAGGATAGTTAGCAATTGTACCTGGTGTTCTGCGTGATACATCTTCCATGGTACGGTTAAGCTGTGTAAGGATAATTACAATTACAGGTAGGTCACGCTTTACATCTATAAGCATATCTGCTATGTTGTAAAGAGTTTGTAACTTTTCTCTCTCGTCTGCTGCTTTTTTTACAAGCCAGCTGTGGTCAATAGTTACAATCATAGGTTTACCACCTAACTCATTGAAGTAATGATGAATAGCTTTCTTCATGTCAGCAGAAGTAAGAGGCTTCTTTATACGTATTCTTTGTACACCAAGCTTCTCTAATTCTTCTGCATCTTTCAGATAGTTTTCCATTTGCTCGTAAGCAAAATCATCTAACTGTTTTTTAGAAGATAGGACTACATTATAGTCCATAGCAACCTGTGCAGCAAATTCTCTTGCAGCATAGGATTCATCACCCATCTCAAACTGGAACTCTAAAATAGAAAATTCTTGATCTGGATTGAGTCTTTTAGACTCTCTCAGGATATGACTAATGAACATAGTCTTACCTGCAGCGGGGCGTGCACCTATTGTAACTAGGCTACCCCACTCTATACCACCAATGGTTGCATTGTTAATAGCATCCCAAGGTGTTCTTAAGGACTTGATCCGTCCTTTACGTCTATCATTAATGTATTTTAGACCTTTGCGTAACCCTTCAGCGTGCGTAATAGCACCATAGGGCCTTTCTATTTTTTGATCCATGTAAGATTGTATTATAAACTAACTAATGATTTACCAAATACTTCTTGTACGATGTCTTTAGCTTGAGCTAAAGTGTTCATACTAGCAGCTAATGAGGCTCTGTTTTCAGCTTGTCTGACTACAGACTCTAGTATCTCAATGTTTATAATACGTAGATCAGGTCTTGATTCGTCTACTACGGGGAGTGATTTAAAGAATTCCTTTAAGTCCTCAGAATTGTGGATTGTGTTACTCATGTCAAATTGTTTAATGTACTTCAAATATATGATAAGTTAGGGAAAAAACAAAATTTTTCTAAGGTTTTTCTTGAAACCACTTAGCATTTTGTATTTTATACTGCTTTAACGCTGGCTCCAGAATTTCTGGGCTTTCTAATAAAAGATCACAATAGTTTGCTAGTTCAGACACACCAAACTTATCTATAAAGTAGCCACTGTTTTTCATAAACTCAAAGTTTACTTTCTCTTTTTCAAAGATGTAATACTCTGTAGCTAAATGAACTATGGGCCATTCATACTCAGGGTAAGTTTGGAAGAACTTGATAAACTTATCTTTAAGTTGTGCTACACTTTGCTTAGATACAGCTCCTGATGGTAGTGTACCTCTAGGAAATAATTCTCTATAGTACTTTATCTTATCAAGAAACTGGTCACCCAGCACTTCACTAGTAACCTTCTTTTTACTTTTGAGGAGAAAGGTTTGAAACTCATCTAAAATTAATAATGCTCTTTCTGTCAGTTGTCCCTGATCATTTATAAATCCCTTGGCTCTACAGATGTTAGCTTCAGCTTCTTGGTTTATTATACCAGTAGGCTTAATTCTGTTTCTGCAACAGTCAAGAAAATAAATCTGATTGGGGCTTACGTTGTACTTGATTAGTGTTGTCCATAGTTGGTGACTCATGCTGCTCTCTGATGTATTTAAGGATGGTGAAATATTTTAAACGAAAACTTTCATTGGTTTCTACTAAGTCACTGAATGCATTAACATTATGAATGATAGTAGTGTGGTCTCTATTTCCTAATAACTCACCTATAGTAGTTAAGTTATACTTCATAGATCTAGCCATGTGGCAAAAGATTGATCTGAGTTCTACAATATCTCTTTCTCTGAGCTTAGACTCTAAAGGAATAGTTTGATTGAACTTCTTAGGTAAGAAAGGATCAAACATTTTTTTTAAACTCTGTAGACTCATGATGGGAATAGATGTATCCCCTTGAACTTTAGAACTACTGACAATAATGGGATAATATCCCAGTTTTTCATAGAACAGGTCTTTAAACTCTGTGATTAGCTTTTTTTCAAGCTTGTTGGCATAGGCTGTTGTTTCCATCTGTTATTCTAGTTTTATGCACAAATCTAGGTTAATTCCTGGATATTTTGTATATTATAATGTAGGGATTATAGAAAATCTACACTTTATACGTTTATATATAAATACTTTATAAAATGGCTAAAAAATTTTATGCCCAAAAAGACGCTCTAGGGTTCCCAATTCCGGGTACATTGATGTCTGTTGCTAGTACAGCTAAAACTCCAGTTGATACTATTGTTATTCCTGCAGCAGACGTAGCTCCAGGTGTTGGTCAAACAGTGGTACCTCAACCTTCAGGCTTACGTTACTTTGTACGTAAAGATTCTAAAGGAAATATTGTACCTAACACGTTGACTATCAGTCTGAAGAAACCTGCAGGTTCTGTTTATGAGTTCAAACTTTTAAAATAGAATCTAAATGGCCACAGAGAACAGTTCTATTGCAGCTTTTAAGGTGTGGATATTTCCATCCTTAGTATCTCTTGTTAGTTTGCTCATTTGGAATGATGTAAACGAAATTAAAGCTGATGTTAAGTTGCTAATGGCTCAGTCTAATATAGACAAGACCAGAATTGATAACTTGGAACGTCAACTATTCAAAGCAGCATCAGCACCAGTAGCTCCGGCAAGACAACTTCCTGAGTATCAAGAAGTTGTAGCAGTTTTACCTGATGATAAAGCTTTTAAACTAAAAACAATTAAGTATGACTTTTAAACAATGGGCCCTAGATCTTTTTAAAGATGAGCGTGGATCTACCTCTATTAAACCAGTGGTAGGTTTTATGTGTGCATTGTTTCTATGTGTCACTTTAACTGCTAACAGCTTTAGTCATGGTGATATTAAACCATCTGACGCTTTAGTGGACGCTGTAATGTACATCTGTATTGCAGCCTTGATTGGTGATACAGGGGATAAGTTCTCATTTAAAAAGAAAACCGATGAATAAGATATACATTTTTATTATAGGTGTACTAGTAGTCTTTGTTCTTTTACAGAATAAGGGTTGTGTAGGTGGAGGAGAACGTCCAACATCTGACACTTTGATAGTACACGATACTACCTGGTTTAAAAAGGATAGTCTAATATATTCAAAACCGTTGCCGGCTCAAATTATTCATGATAGTTTGTTCATAGCTGGTAAGACAGAATACTTAGCTGATACTAATTATGCTGCTCTAAAGATACAGTTTGACAATCTTGTAAAGATGTACACTGCATTAGCTATATACGTTGACAGTGTAAAGCTTGATACACTTGGTTATGTTGTTGTAACTGACAGTATCAGGGAAAACAAAATAGCTGGTAGATCTTGGAAGTATGACTACAAGATTCCATTTGTTACTAAAACAGTAACAATTACTAATCAGGCTCCAGCTAAAACACAATTGTATGTAGGAGGTGGTATTACCACTTCACAAACATTAGGATTACAAGCTGCAGAAGCAGGTCTCATTCTAAAGACTAAAAAAGATAAGATATACGGGCTTAAAGCCGGATCTGATATAAACGGAAATATTTCTTATGGATTCCAGACTTACTGGAAGATTGGTAAAAAAAATAAATAGTATGAAAAAGATTATTGAATTAGTTAAGAAGTTCTTATTTGGTAGCAAGGTACAGAAGGCTGTAGTTGCTGCTCAAGTAGTGAAAGAAGTTAAGAAAGTGGCTCCTAAAGCTGCTCCTAAGAAGAAGAAGTAGTAAACACTTATACATATGAACTTAGACAAATTAAAAGGACACGTCCCGGATACTGTAATTGCACAGATCCCTGGCGTAATGGAAAGCTTTGGTGTTAATACACCATTGAGATTGGCTCACTTCTTGGCTCAATGTGGTCATGAATCTGGGGGATTCAGACTTACTCAAGAAAACCTTAACTATTCAGCTAAGGGTCTTATGGGTATTTTTAAGAAATACTTTCCTACACAAGCACTAGCTGATGCTTATGCTCGTAAACCAGAAAAGATTGCTAACCGTGTATACGGTGGACGTATGGGTAATGGTCCTGAGACATCAGGAGAGGGGTTTAAGTTTCGTGGAAGAGGCTATATCCAACTCACGGGTAAGCAAAATTATACTGCTTTTGATGCTGCCGTACCTGATGATATCCTTGCTAATCCTGATTTAGTATCTACTAAACATGCATTAGCATCTGCAGCTTGGTTCTGGAAAAAGAATGGACTTAACCTTATTGCTGATACTGGCTCTTCTACAGAAGTAGTAACCAAAATTACTAAACGTGTAAACGGTGGTACTATTGGTTTAGCTGATCGTATCAAGCATTTTAAAGAGTATCACGCATTACTTGCATAAAAACCAATAATTATGGCAAAAGCTAAAGGATCTGAAGCTAAAAAAATCAGCTTCGGTAAAAGAAGGCTTGGTCGTCACAGTAAAACTAGTGGGCCAAAGCAGAAACATGTTAAAAAATACAGAGGGCAAGGGAGGTAATAACTCTTAGCTCTCACAAAAGAAGAAAGTATGAGGGCACTTATTGTTAGTTATTCTAATAAAGTAGGGGACTTTATTGCAAAGTTACTAGTAGGTCTAGTATGTCTTTGGGTTACGTTTGCATTATGTTTTCAAGTGTATATGGTATACTTGGAATTTGCAGGTAAAACAGAAACGACTAGAGCTATTGTTAACTGGTTTGATGTTAAGTTTGATGGACGTTGGGCTAATGACCCTAGAAGTATTTGGTATCAAGAACCTAAGAAGATAGATATATCTTCTGTTAGTAATAAAGTAGTTGTAGGTTCTCTTGCTGGTAACCGTAACCTAGAGTTTGGTGTAAAGAATGTACTAGAAGAAGTACTTCAAGAAAAAGAGTATGAGTTAGATAAGACTGCTAATCTTAAATTATCTGTAGAAATAATCTATTTAGATGTTTTAAAGACGCAATCTAGTTTTTCTGTACTACATAATAACAAAGAGTCAGTTGTTATTAGACTACGTGGTCTTTTATATAAAGAGGGAAAGCTTGAAAAGAAAATTATAGTAGAAGAGTCTGCTGATGAAATATCAATGTCAGCTCTTCTAGTAGATGAAGGGGGTAAGTTTAACCAACAAAACCTAAGTTCTGCTTTGAAAAAAGCTTCTGTTTCATTGGTAAATAAACTATTATAATGAAGAAACTATTATTAATTGTCACAATTCTTACAGCATTTGTGACATTTTCTTATGGTCAACAAAAGTTTAGAGCTGCAACTTCTATAGGTGGAGCTTCTCTTAATAGAGGAGACACCTTTGATTACATTATCTATGGTAATGGTATGAATAACAACACTACACGTCAGTTGTTATTTGATATTATGTATGATCAAGTGAATTTTGAGCTTGTATCTGTTAATCACACCGGTACAGGGGGTAACGGTGGTATTCTTCCTCAAAACTCTACTATCCAGTTATCATTTAATAACTATCCTAACTACACTTGGAATTCGGTAACGTCTGGTTCTGCAGCTAATAATACTAGTAATGGTACTACTAACTATCAATATGCTAGTTATACTTTTAATGGTGCAGGTGGACCTAATGCTATTTTAAGAACAACTCTTACTTGGTCTACTACATCAGCTATGCCTTATAATGGGTATAGTGATTTTATTAGAATTAGATTTAGACTTAAAGCTGCTTCTACAGCATATACGTTTAACCCTATTAGATTAAACTTTGTAGCTGGTTGGAAAGCTGATGGAACATGGGATGCTACTATTATGGAAGCACCACTTAGTACAACAGTTGTAATGAATCAGAACTTTGGTAAGTATGTATCAGCCAAGGTAGATCTTAACTCTAACTTATTTAACATATCTAATTTAAGAGTTTCCTTTAGAGATACTCTTACTAACCAAGGTGTGTTATTTCCCATTACTTCTACAGGAGAAGTTGATATTAATCAATCTTCTTTAGCAGATAATAAAGTCTATGAAGTTAGTGTAATGCATGAAATGGATAAGCTGTATACAATATACGGTAATGCAATCACTATATCTGATTTTACTACAGCTCAGGGTGAATTTACATCTATGGGTCTGGACGGTTCTAATGGTCAAAGTATTATAACTGGACAATCACTATATGCTGCAGATATTAATCGTAATAAGTCAATAGATGGAGGAGATCTTCCTCAATTGCTTGCACAAGTAGCAGGTATAGATACATTGTTTATGCTACCTAATGGCTACACTGCAGGAAGTGGAGGTTATATGTCTCTTCCTACATGGAGAGCATCTGATGCTACAACACTAGCTGGTCAAGTAGAGTGGGCGTATGTTACTCCTGGCTCAACTTCTAGTACTCTTCGTATAGATATGAGAGAGTTTCCTAGTGGTACAGTGGCAAGCAGTATTAAAAGTGTACAGCTTTTTGATATTTACACTGGACCAATTGAATATATTTCTGAAGATGCTACTTGGGCAGTATATAGAATACCTTCTACACTTATTAAAGTAAAAGATGGTACTTCATTATATGTATCTTCTATACGTAATGTTAATAATCAGAACGTAGATTATTCTTTAAGAGCTGAATTTGAATTTAATACATCAGTAAATTCTTCTTGGGGAGCAATCACTGCAGCTAACTGGAAAAATATTACAGTACCAAAGACTTATTTTAAAACTGGAACTCCTGGTACTAATGCTATATTAGATCTTAAATATCTTTTATGGGGTGATGTAAACAGATCACATTCTTCTCAAGTAATTACTACTTCAGGTGGAAATGCTACTGTTCAAACTAATGCTGTTAATAGTTTATCTACTAATACAGCATTTAGAACTATGGCTATACAATCTAATAGCACTGGAACTAATATTAATACTAATACAAATGTAAAATCTATTGATGTTAACCTTGTAAACCTTACAGTGACATCCAATAGTATTGAAATTCCTGTTACAGTGGATACTAAAGGTGGATCAGTAAGTGGTCTTCAGTTTGAATTTACATTTGATCCTACTAAAATTAAGTTTGAAGAGTTATTAGCTAACGTACCAAACACTTGGTATGTATTTGCTAGCTCTAAAGACGGACGTGTTAAGTTTGGTGCATTAGACAAGAATAATACTGAGTCTATCACTGGAACTAAAATTCCTTTTAAACTTAAGTTTACAACAATTGGTAACGGTGTGGACATTCTTACATCTGTAAGAGTTAGCCAATTAATGGATGCTGCAGATCAGAAAGGAAATCAGTTAGATATCAATCTTAACTCTACTCAGATTAAATTAACAGGTTATAATAATTTTTAACATGAAAGAGACAAATAAAATACTAGGTATATACTTGTTGTTTATATTAATTTTTGTAATATACTCTTGTACTAAAATAGAATTAGAAGATCCTACACCTATTAATCTAGGGGTACAGTCTACATCTACAAGTATTAAATCTATTACACAAAGTGGTAATATTGTTACAGCTGAATTTGCAACCACTGTAGGTGCTAAATACTCTGTATTGATTATACCTTTTGGTAAAGAAGAGCCTGTTAAGAAAGAAGGCTTTACTGCTACAGAAGAAGTAACTAAAAAAGTATTTGATCTTAAGCAGCTGGCTAAGCAAGATTATGATCTTATCTTTATAGATATAAACGGTAAAGAAGTAAAACATCCAATAATTATAAAATAGAATATTATGTCAGAAGAACAAGAACAAGAAGGAACCTGGTCAAGTCTTAAGAAGACTGTGGTCGGTGTATTAGGTACTGTAGCTACAGCCGGTGGTGTATGGTTAACTACACTATTAGGTGGAGGAGATAAAGAAGCAGCTCCTGCTGCAGCTCCAGCTCCAGTTATTAACATTACTAACTCTAATCAGCAAGCTCAGCAAGCTAGTGGAGGTGGTAAGACAGTTATTATTAAAGAAAAAGAAGCAGCTAAACCAGCAGAACCCGCTAAACCTGTAAAGAAAAAAGAGGGTGATGAGTTTAAGGAAGAAGCTCCAAAGTGGTAATTAATTAAAACGTTTATATGGAAAACAACACACAACAATCTGGTGGTTTTAAAGAACTACTTGGCTCTATGATGATGAGACGCTGGTTTATTACAGCGTTAGTACTTGGTTCATTTATGCTTATTATAGCAGGTATCTTTACTGCTATTACTTATGGTACTGCAATCCAGGGTGAATGGAAAGAACTTTTATTATTGTTACTAGGAGCTTTCATTGGCTCTTATGGTAAAATCATTGATTACTGGTTTTCTGATACAGACAAAGACAAAATGCTTGTACAGAAGATGGATGAAGAAGATGGTGTTTCATTATCACATACTAATGATATGAAAGACTCTCCTAAATCTGAAGGTGGTTCATTAGTAGATCCAACATTTGCTGCATTTGCCGCAAAAACTGCGGAGAATAAAGAACCAATCACCGCAGAAACTAAAGCTCCAGAAGCTGCACCTACTAAAAAAGGTGTAGAGATTGATGAAGATGGAGACGGTGTTATGGACGGTCTAGACTTTGACGGTGACGGTAAAATTGATGAATACTTTGCACACCGTCAGTGTGAACACGTTTGGGGTGACGCTGATGGAGACGGAGATGAAGAATGTCTCAAGTGTGGTAAGATAAAAGATATTGTTTAACTTAATTAACTCCCATGGATCCTGATGAACAAAAGAAGCACGTTACGGAGAGTAAACTCTCTGAAAGATATAAGTTTAATGCTAGCCATGTTCTTCCTGCCGCTGGGATACGATCTTTTATTCAAGACGCTCTTAAACGTCACTGGGAGCTTTTGGGCTACAGATATCATATTCTATTGCTTGTCCGGGGTATTTTGGCTTTTATATTGGGTTCTATCCAAATACTCTAACAAACTGAAAACATGAGAAAGAAATATTTTGTTTGGTTTATGTTTTTTTCCGGCATGCTCCTAGTGGGGCATGCTGGTTTTTCTCAGGTAGCTAAGACTACTACTGAGAATTATAAAGCAGATTTTGAAAAGGCTATTGACATCAGTCAGTTCCTAGATTATGAAGGTAAGCAGATTCCTATCCAGATTTTAAAGGCTGGAATATCTGAAGAAATGTATGAGCTATATCCTGAGCTTAAAGAAAAGCGTGTAGGTTTAGGTGTAGCTAATATTTCTATGGAATACTTAGAAAATCTAAACAGATTTAAGTTTACAGAAGACAAAACTGAGATTAAGAACCGTATGGTTAAACAGTTTCAGGCTTCTCAAGCAGGTATATCAGAAAACAAATTAGACGGCAGGGGGAAAATTAATCTAGCTGAATATTTTGTTACCATTGAATGCTATGACTATTCTATATCAGAGGATGAGTCAGTATCTATCAAAGGTGATACCAAGCAGCTACTAGTAACACGTATTGGTCTTCAGGTAAGATTTACAAATGCTGAGACTGGTACTGTTATATCTGGTTCTGGCTTAGGTGAAGCTAAGACTACTAAAGAAACATCTGGTTTGTCAGATGCTAGTTTAGATCCTGTAAAGTTTAATCAATCTTCTATCTCTATTGCTACTAAAAAAGCTCTAGACATTGCTTGTGCAAGAATCCTGGACCGTATGGTTAAAAAGGGAATCTTTGACAAGTAATGAAAAAGTTTATTATCACACTTATTGTTGTAGTAATACTACCGTTGTATGGCTATTCTCAAACTTTGGTGCAGACATTTGTTGATCCTTGTACAAAAACTGTTTCTACGTTTGTTATACCTCTTAATGGTAGTACTGTTATCGTTTTTTATAATAAGTCTCGTGTCTTTACTGCAGCTGATGTCCGCAGTGGTGCGTTTAATTCATGGCTCAACCAAGTATATGAAGAATATAGAAGGCTATCTCCATGTTCTGTTGCTCAAACTGCAGTTACTAGCACTCAGATTACAGCCGGTGCTGTTTCTGCTGCAGTAAGTGCTGCTGCATCTGCGGCTGCTTCTACTGCCGCTTCAGCAGCTGCCTCCAGTGCAGCATCTCAAGCCGCTAGTTCTGCGGCTTCTTCTGCTTCTAGTAGTGCAGCATCATCTGCAAGTTCTTCTGCAGCAAGTTCAGCTTCTTCCTCAGCTAGTAGCTCTACTAGTAGTTCAAGCAATTCTCAAGGATCGAGCTCAGAATCTAGTAGCAGCAGCTCTAGCAGTGGGGAAAGTTCTTCAAGTTCTGAATCTAGTAGTTCAGAATCATCTAGTAGCTCAGAATCTAAGTCTGAGTCTAAATCAGAATCTAAATCAAGTGGGGGTGGATCTAAGTCTAAAGGAGCAGCTAAAGGCCCTGCTAGGGTAAATCCAATATTATTTAACTCTGACTTTACTGGTGGGCAAAGTCTAGATAATAGTTTCAGTATTATTATGACCGGTGGGATATCTCAGTCATCTATGACTGGGCAATCTTCCTGGGGACTAACCGGCATGGTGTGGAGCAACTTTCAACAGTTTGCTCTTAGTGGTAGATATACAGCTATGCATTTTGATGCAGGTAAGCTACAAGGTATATCTAACTTTGGTTTTACTGCAGCCTATGCTTTTGGTACAGTGTTTGGTTTTGGTACTTACGCATATATTTATCCTATGGGTAAGTGGGGTGTGACAGGTGCTAACCTGACTGTTTCTTTTGCTGGAGCAGATTATCAACCTACTCCTTCTAGTGACCCTATGAAACAAATGAGTGTTACTAGTTCTATACTTCTCTTCTACACAAAGCCTTTTACTCTTACACGTAGGCTTACTTTATCACCTGATATTTATTTTTCTGGTAGTCCCCTTGTATATCTTACTAAAGATGGGACATTTACAGAGTCAACTGATGTTAATATACTTACTGGTATGGGTGTTGACTACTCTTTTACTAAAAGATTTAAATTAAATATAGGGCTCAAGACTAGTATAAGCTCTAGTCCTGATATCCCTATATTAGTTTTTGGTGTAGTAGGTTCTAAATTAAATCTTTAGTTTACCACATCACCTTGTTTATTAACATGCTGTATTTTGTTACCATCAAATACTACTACTTGATTGTTTTCAGAATACTTTTCTATAACTTCTGCTCTGAAGTGTCTAAATCTTGCTCCATTAACACCAATAAAGAAAGCTTTATCGGAGTATAAAGAACAATGGTCTTCTGCATCTGTAATTACTAATGCATTAATACCTATTTTTTCTATAGAAGCAAGGGCCTGGTTGATTGTAGTACCACCAGATGTGTCAAGCATTGCTAAAGAAATAGGATCGTTCTTAAACTTCTTAACTGTTGTGTTAAACAAGTATACATCGTTAAGCATACCCATCTCACTTAGTTTAACTGTAAATGCTTTACAGAAGTCTAGTTTACTAATTCTATTTCCTCTTTCATCTTTAACACCACAGCTATCAGACATTGATCCTGATATATCTATATAGATATCTATTTTACCAATAGGCTTTTCTTCCTTTACAAGTATATCTTCTGCAAAGATTTTACGTAGCTTTGGATGTAGCTCAATGTAGTCATCAAGACCGCCTAAGTTATCACTGTTAAACAAATCTTCATAGGTAACTTGTTTCTTAGAGCTAAAATAAGAAGCAGACTTATCCATAAGCTTCTTAATCTTTTCTTTAAGACTACCCATTGACATCTTTAACTTAGATAACTCCTGCACAACTGTTCTGATGTAGTCTGGACTTAGATTACCAGCTTGTCTTCCTCCATCTTTAGTGATGTCATCAAACATTTTTTCCTGGGTCTCTTTGTCTATACTTTCATCCATACCTTTACAAGTATCAGTTGCATCTTTAACAGCATCATCAAGCATAGATTTACCTGTTTGATCATTAAACATCTTATTCATTATATCGTTTAGATCATCAGGATCACCTTGACCATTCAAGCCATCCATAAATTTTTGCTGTGTTTCTGCATCTATATATTCCATCATTGTAGATCTTATAGCAAAGTATGCCATAATGTTTCTAGCAAAGATGGTAGACTTAAGATTACTACCTTGAGTCATAATTTTAGATACAGGATTGTTAGCTCTTTCTAACATCTTAAACTTAGTGTAGTTTTGATCAGTACGATCTTCAAACTCTAAGTTTTCCATTCTATGATAGAAAAGTTTATGAATGTCTTTAGATAGATGTTTAGGTAACTTTTTATAAGTTTCTCTTACTTTATTTGCAAAAGCATCATAGTCTGGTCTTTGATCTTCTGGTAACTTTCTACAAAGTTTACGATGGGTTTCAGCTATTGCATTTGGATTAGTCATATAGTTATCTACAACTGTATCTACTTTACGCTCATCTATGTAATGCATGTATGGCTTAATAAGATCAGCTTTCTTAAAGAAGTTAATCTTACCAAACAGTCCATCATCATCGTCATTATAGTAAGATTGAATCTCACCTTTTTTTACTTTCTCAAGAATGGTATATACATTCTTATATTGTTTAGTACTAGCCATGTTTATTAAGTTTTGGGTTATGTATTAGCTACCTCACCAATCAAATAATTTATTCATCTGATTGGTGAGAGTATCTAATCTGTAAACAGTTCTATCTTTTTGATAGACAGAACCTCTTATAGGTACATAACCCTGTCTTAAAAAGAGTTCATGTCACTTACTTCTGTAGCTTGATATGAAATAGTTGGTCCTTCAGACTCTACTTCAGCCATAACTTCTTCTAAATCATCATTATCCACATTATCAACACGTGCTGGATGATTCTGTAAGATGTACTGCATAGAAACTTCGATCTCTCCCACTTGACCTACATCCATAATACCTCTGCTGGCATATGTATTAATCAAGCCTTCAATCTCTGCAATAGCCAACTCTAACTGAGCATTGGTTTGATAGCTGTGTAGCATCTCCACCTTACTCATTACTGCCTTAACTTCTGGTGACATTAGTTTGTTCTGTAATTCAGAACCTGCAGTTTGATCAATCATGATCTGAGCTGTCTTTACAAGAGCCTTATCTACTGAGATATCCCAGATATAAGATACAGCTTTAGAAAGTGTAGGTACGAAAGTAAGAGTACGGTCAGAACTATGCTGATAACCAACTTCTAAATACTTTTCTAGCTTAGCTGCCGGAATTTCTACTTCATTGATTTCTGTCTTATTAGGAATACCAATGTTAAACTTCTCACGGTAGTCACGGCCACCTTTGTTGTAGTATTTAACCATCTCACCTGCAGATACACGGTTAACTGTATGCTTTAACATAAAACGATCCCAGAATGGAGAACCTTTCTCTTCTTTAGGGATTTCATTACATGTAGCTACAAATAGTTTCCACTTACATGGAATCTTGTGCTTACCGTTAAATAAGAACTTCTCGTTCATTACACCTAGCATAGCGTTACGTATAGCTGAGCTAGCTTTGTCTACCTCGTTAATGATTACAATCTCTGCATCAGCAATAGGTGTGCTTAGAGAGTACTCATTATCTGTAAATAGTTTGCCTAAGTCAGGCATGCCCTTAATTTCTGATGCTTTAGTTCCTTCATCAGTTTCTAAGATGTAGATCTTTTCAGCAAAGTCTTTTGCTGTCATCTTACCATCTTTGTTTAACCATGCTTTAGCATAATCAACTACAGTTTTGGTTTTTGCTACACCTGGCTGACCGATCAATAGACATGGTAGTCCTGTTGCTTCAGCCAAAGCTAACATTTTAAATACTTCCTCTTTATTAATTAAAGAGGTTTCAATTTGACGCACTTCTTGCGTGGTTCTCTTAGTAATAGATTTTACTTTAGACATGTGAGTTTTACTTTTAAATTGTTCTTTTGTGGGTTGTGTACTATAAGTTTGCAAAGGCTGAGAGGTCGTCTGCTGTAACTTGCTCAACTCTTTGTATAGAAGATTCGTAACTGCTACTCTGTAAGCTGCTATTGTTTTCTGATCCAGTGTTGACTGTTTCAATGACAGGTAAGCTCTCCATAGACTGTTCATTTCTGGTGTCTGTAGTGGATACGGTGGTTGTTCCATTATAATCTTCTTTAGTGTCATCAATTACAGTGAATACAGTTACAGTAGTTTCTGCATCTTTTAATACTGGATGCTTACGGATCATAGCAATTTGCTGGTCCTTAGCATTATACTTCTCTTGAATAGATCCATATCCTAGATCATCTCTCTTTAACCATGTAAGACCATTGTTAAGGTCTTCTAAAATTTGAGATACGTAGATCTCCACTTTGTTTACTGCCATCTTTGTTAGATTTTAAAGGTTACCAATTAATTTTAAATTGAGGTCCATTGTTTGCTACAATAATCTCATTAGTCTTATTAAAGACATCTTTACAGTCCCACTTATGACCGCTATATACAGCAGAAGCAGGATGTGATGCTTTAAGAATGTAATGGTTTTGTCCAAGTACAGCCTCTAGTTCTTGAGCCTTGGCTCCCAGTAGGATAAATATTATACCTGAATTGGTCAGGTTTAACATATCTAGTAAATACATTATAAAGTCATTCCATATATCGTAATGACTACCAACTTTATCTATTTCACAAGTAAGAGCTGTGTTAATTAAGAGTACACCTTGTTTAGACCAACGTTTTAAGTCTGGTTCTTGATATGTAGGCCATTCCTGGTATACAGTACGCTCTATTTCTTCAAATATAAACTTTAAACTAGGTTGAAGTTTACGAGTACGGCTACAGCTAAATGCTATACCGTCTGCTACATTCATGCTAGGATATGGGTCCTGTCCGATAATTACAACTTTAAGGTCTTTCTCTGGACATTCTTCAAATGCCTTAAATACATCCTTTAGTGGAGGTGTAAAGCGTTTACCTGCTTCTCTTTGTTGATAAAGAGCTTCTAGTATCTTATCAAAGTCACTAGATTGAATAAAGCCACGTAGTTTTGTGGCCCATCCTGAAGGAGTAAGCTTTTCTATAAGCTTACATTTAATTTCTTCTAAATTTACCGTCTCAGTCATAAACTTTTATTAGATTTGTATAATAAATTAGTATTTTATGGAAAAAATGAAAGGACTTAAGACAGATGCTGTCATCAATCTACCAATCGGTTCATCTTTTTATGTAAAGCTTAAGGAACTACTTGTATTTCTTGCTGAGGATAAAACTGATGAGCAGATCAAAGACTTTGAAATAGCTATCAATGAAAAGAAAGAAATTACACAAGAGTGGATGGCCCACTTATTTACAGTAGTTTTACTTATTAGAGCTATTGAAGATAAGGCTGAAGAAAACGGCTTACTAGAAGACGTTGACGTTAGCCAATCGGACAGTTAACACTGATACCAATATCTATAGCTGCTTGTATAGCAAGTGATAGTTCTTCTCTAGAACATTCACCAAAGCTTTTGGCTAAGAAATACTCTTTGCCACTAACTTCTCTAGCCAAGCATAATCCTGCTTTATCTTTTACTAATAACTTCATGTTATCAAACGGCTCTCCTACATGTAATGCTAATTCTCTTATCATTGCATGTAGTTTAGCTAATTGAGGTAGTGTACCATCATCTTGTTGTACTTCAAAGAAGAACTCTACCAAAGTACCATCAGGAATTTCAGATACAAAAAGTTCATGCTGTTTAGAAATGGCTAGGCTAGAAAATTCTAACCTACCATTTCTTTTAATAAACTTACCGTTAAGCGGTTGATGATTCATAGGAAGATATGTTTACATCAAAATATTTAATTTTTCTTGGGTCTAAGTCTCTAAGAGCTTCAGCTACCCATCTCTCATCTACAGTGTCTTTATAACAGAGTATATGCACATAAGCAGTTTCTGTTGGATTAAGTCGTAAAAGACGTCCTATTCTTTGGGACGACTTACGCTCGTTACCATAAGCATGCATGATAATACCTGCTCTAAGCTCAGGTATGTTAATACCTTCGTTTAGTTGTAGTACACATGATAGCTCTGATAAATCACCGTTCTTAAAGTCTTGTAGATTTTGTTCTGAATCTGGATTATTTGAATGATAAGAGTTTTTACATATCCTATCTGCTTGATCCTGTGTGTTACAAAAGACAATACATTTGTCTTCTATATCACCAAGAAGCTTCTTTACATAAGTTTCCTTAGTTCTAAAATCCATTAGCACCCGCATTCTCATAACAGAAGATATTTGCTCCTGTTTTTTAGACTGGGCACTTGCTATTCTTTTAGTCCAGTAGTCATAGCTCTTGCGTTCTGATGTATAGAATTGCTTACCATCCTTCATATTAACGGGTAAACTATTAATATTAGATATAGGCATAGTGTGTACTATAATTCTATAATCATTTAGAATATCATCACTAACTGCATCATCAGTAATATACTTGTAAAGAATAGGACAGAACTGATGTACCATCTTACCTTTTTCAGATTGATGATGCCTGGGTGGCGTACCAGTTAGGCCCAATATTCTACCAGTAAACTGTGCTAGAAATACAGTGTGTGATATAAGAAGACTATGACACTCGTCTAAGACCACTACATCATAGTGACTTGGATTCTTTTTATGTAAAGAAAGATAGGTTGTAAACTCTGCATAATCAATATCTATATTAAACTTAGCAGCGTCACTTACCCAGCTGTCAAATATAGAAATTTTAGGTGCTACAACTAACACTCTAAGTTTCTTATTGGCTTGCTGGTAGTAATCTATATACCGTAAACCAATTAAGGTTTTACCAACACCCATTGATATGCCTAAGCCACAACGTTTGTTTGCTATAGCCATATCAAGAGCTTCTTGTTGGATTTCTTCTCGTTTAGACATACATTTCTGAATCTACATAACAAAAGCTGCAACATAAAGAAATGATTCTTAAATGTTTACTACACTCTGTGTCAGCTCTATTAATAGATTCTTTTAAATTGTTAGCTACTACTGCTTGTACAAAGCTACCACCTTGTAAAACATTATCTCTAGTCATCATTACAGATATCATTACATCTATAATATGTTCAGATACTTCTTCATTGTATCTGTTTAAGAAATGAACTACAGCTTGTCTGTAGCTATCTCTTGTTTCTTGCCAATCATTATTCATTTTCTTCTGATTTTGTAGTTAAGTCAAAATGATCACCTATAATTCTTAAGGTTTTACCTAGTTGTTTAGCTAAGCTTTTTACAGCTTTTGGATCTAAACTATCTAACCATTCATCCTGTTTTTCTTCAGGACAATCTTCAAAACATGTAGGTTGTCTACGTTCTTCATCTTCAAATTTGTGAAAAATGTATATACCTGATAAGTTTCTTCTATTCATGTTATAATCTTGTTTCTGATAAACCTAATTCTTTAGCTTCTTTAGGATGAAGCTCTATCCATGTGTGACAAGCTCTGCATACAGGTAACCATGTAGCAATACGTAGATGGTTTTCACCTCTACCGGCTTTATGATGTACATCTGTTGCTACACTTGTGCAACCAACAAGCCTAGCTTTACAAGAAGGATTAACTACAAGGTATGCTGTACGTATTTTAGTATACTGATCTACAGTCTCTTTCATCTTTTTAGATATAGGAGGTATAGACTTTGGTTTCTCAATACTATACCAGCATTCCTTGCAGTATTTATCTTTCCCGTTTGCTTTCCAAATGTGTTTCATCTGGTTACAACCAGCACACAGTTTAAGTTTCGCTTGTATCATTTTTACTATTTAAAGCCGTTTGACTAGAATGTAATTTACGTTTTAATACGTAACTATCAGTCACCGGCTTACCTAAAATACTCACAGGTTGTGATATTTTATCCACCTCTATTGTAGCACCAGCTTCAAGAGTTCTTTCTAATAACATTCTATCTAATTCGTTCTCTGGAATGAGAACTAATTGTGAGATGCCGTTAATTACAAATGTATACTGCATGTTTTAATTAAGTTAGTTTGAAAAAGTTGTAAGGTAATAATTTAGATTGTATAAGTTTTTCTGCTATGACTCTTTCACTTGTAATACCTAAGTCTCTTAGACTAAACGGGCATTCAAGATCTTTGTCATAGTACTCATTTTCAGAAATAAACTTTACAATAGGAGAGTTAGGAAATAATGAAATAAGTAGACTATCTACTTGTTTACATATAATTTCTTGTTTCCACCTGTTAAGTAGTTTTTGTACTCTTGTATAGAGAACAATTACACTTCTCTTCTTTTCTGCAGGCATCTTTTTAAGTTCCTCTGCAGTGTAGAAGTTTAAACCGTATAAAGCTTCAGCAAATAGCTTCTCCTGTATAGGGTTAAATCCCGGTTGTTCAATCTTTTGATACTTAACTGTACCATAAAGTTGAATTTGTTCAACAGCAGTAGGTTCATACTTGACGAACTTATGCTTGTTAACATCTCCAAAAGACACAACTATGCCTTTAGAGTTAGCTGACACTGTTTTGTTTGGGTTTCCCATAACTGATGTAAATTGTAGGATTTAATGGAATGGTATAAAAAAGAGAGCTCATTTCTGAGCCCTCTTATTAATAGATATACTATTTAAAGTCTGGTTCTAATTCTTTAAGAATTGAGTTTCCTATAGATTTTAAACCACGTTGTGCAGACTGCACTCCTTTAATCTCTTCTGCATTAGTATGCATAATAATCTCGTCTTCAGCATTTACATTAGGTGTAAAGAACGTTTGACGATAAATAGGTTGATCATCTACACGGCAGATAACACCAGTGTCACCAGCAATTTTTAGATCTCTATCTGGATTTTCTGGGTTAAATGCAGTAAAGGATTCTACTACCACAATTCTACCTGTGATTTCTTCTCCTTCTCTGTAATTTGCTGCAAGTAGATCTTCTACCTTACCTTTAATTAACGCTGAGCGTTTAGAATTACGTAACCATCCACGGTCATTAATAATTCGAGCATTTTGCTCTACTCTGATCCAGCCATACTCTGGATTGTTTGGTGAAATACCAATAACGTTGCCGTTCTTGTCGGCTGCCACTGTTACTTTGTTCATATAGTTGTTTATTAAGTTTTATAAATAAAAAAAGCTCCAAAACATTTGGAGCTTGTAGTAAAAACATTGTTTAGTATCAATCTTCTTCAATCTGAAAATCAATATCTGGGTCACTTAGTTTCTCAGAAATTGGTATATCTGTAAGTTCTATAGCATTATCGTGTATATCTTCAACCTTGGACGTAGTTCCTTTACTAAGGACAGATCCAAACCATGGATCTTCTAATGTCTCACCGTAGTTGTAAGCTATTAAATATTCTAACTCTTCGTCAGACATTTCAAAATACTGCTCGGTACTTATTTCTATTACCCTTCCGTTAGGTAGTTGATAGAGCATTTTATGGATAGTTTAACTATCATAAAACTAGCTATTATAATAATACATACAACTCCTATATAGATAAAGTATGGATAATAGAGCTATAAGGTATTACTCTTTTACCTTTTTGTTCTGATTATACAACCTTTTCTTCCAATAAGCATTGGTTTTATTAATAATTTCCTGTTTTTCAGTAATCTTATCATTTAAAACCTCTATTTGATTTTCTAGCTCCTTAACTTTTTTCTTGTTTGTAAGCAAGCTTCTAAACCATTCAATCATAATTATAAATTTAATTAAGCTGTAAACTTTTTATATAAATTACTAAATCTACCTTCAGAACTACCATAGTTTTTACTTAACTCTGGCATTTCTCTAAGTTCTATATCTTCAACAATATCACCTGTAGGAGAAACAGACATTCTAATAATCTCATAGACGTAGCTTTCTGTATTAGCTTCCCTATCTATTGTTAATATTAAAATCTCTTTCTTTATAGGTAACTTTTTATAATCATCCACTTCAGGATCGTAATCATCTATGTGTGACTCACGCATCCAAGCTTCTGATGCCCAACCTACTGCATATATCTTAAACTTTTCTTTAAGTTTTTTAGATATTTCTGGAACAATGTGATCCATAAACATCTGTTTACCTTCATCTGAGTTAGCAATCTTTTCAGGAAGAGGTATATGCACAACAGCTGATTTGTTTTCTTCTAAATCTTGACCAAACACTGTTATAATAGGTTGTATGTTACCCTCTTCTAACAATGCTCTCTTCATATTATTTAGATGTTCATCTTTAATTTCAATAAACTGTTCTTCAGTCATAATAAGTTATTTAATCCCACCATTCGGCAGAACGTCTTTTAAGTATTTCAAAGATAAGATTATCACATTTTTCTTGACGTATATGTCCCATATATAAAGAGATAGTTTCTTTATCGTCTAAACGTGAGTATTGACGATACTTTTTTAAAGCTGCTCGTTTAGCACTTTGGTATTTAGCTATATATTGATCAAGAGTTTCAGATTCTACATCACCAAATATATCTTTACCAAGAACTATATAGTCATAACGTTCCATATCATAATAATCAGCATGCTTTCGTTCTATAAGATTAAGAACTACTGTCATCCAGAAATTATCTCTGTCTACGTTAGTATGTCTATTAGCACCTACTAAATAAGCACGTTGATGTTCTATCTTCTTCTGTAAAAGCTTGGTAATGTAATAATCATCCCAATCTTTGTCTTTATAGATAGTTGGTGCCCATCTTATAATGTTCCATATACCATGAAAGAAGTCTTTTATACGCCAATGTATAATTCTCAATAATCTATTATTGAATCTCTTGTACTCCCATGCTGTACCTTTAGGTATAGGTAGTTTAGTATACTGTTTCATCATCTAGATGTTTAGCTATTTTTCTAAGAGA
>JACCDW010455992.1_pt1 | contig 25408 bp, 36 predicted proteins | sample 7449781 | NCBI WGS metagenome assembly JACCDW01 (sample SAMN15323449, study PRJNA562643) | freshwater metagenome | isolation source: river surface water | place: USA:Blue River Watershed | collected 2017-08-18
CACTAACAACTTTTTCAGGTGAATCACCAACATACAATCCAGAACCTTGGAAGGAAATCATTTTTACTCTCTCATAAAATAAGGTTATTGTAATGTTTGATTGTACAATTTAAATAATGGCGATTAAATATGGAAAATATAGAACAATTATTTATTTTATATTCTGATGAGTATCAATCTGAACTCGAACAACACTTTTATCAAAGTGAATTAAACACACATGAATATTTTGACCCTGAAAACTTCAAAGAGATTATCCAGTGTGCTTATTTAAATCTGCTTGTTGCTGAATATTATATTGAATACACTTATAAATATTTGAATGAATATTATAAAATTAATAATTCTTTAAAAATTTTGGGTACTATTTTTAATGATCCAGAGATCAAAACATGCGTTGAAATTGTCAAAGATATTTTGATGCGATTAAAAGATTATAAAGTTGATATGATTGTTTTGCTGAACGCAGTTTTTCCTGGGCAAAAAATGCATATGAATCCTTCAAACGAGACAATGCTTTACACAGTGAATTTTTCAAACAAATACAAAAAGCCCCAAACTGCTATCAATATGATCGAATTTGCAATCAGGGCTTTGGTTAGGGCTGAAGGCGCTTTGGGTACTCTTGACCATATAACATCATTTTATTTTGATAAACATATGGATATTTTAGAAAAATTTGATCTAGAAGAAATAAACATACATAACTTTGAGGATAAATCAGAATGGATACTAGATGCTTTTCTTGATTTCAAACTAAATCATTTTATCAAATTAAATATATAATTTATTTTTAAAATGTATGTTAGCTTCGTTGAAAGCTGGGTCATTACTACTTATTGAAATAATTTCAAAATTATTCATTTTTAAAAATTCAATACAATCTATTAAATTATTTTGATTTTTGTAAAGAATTTCAGGCTTCACAGCAGCTTCAATAGTGCCTTCTTTGATGATAGAAATTTTATCAGCCATGCCATAAAGCACATCTAAATCAGAGCCTTGAGTATCACAATGAAAATAATCAATTACTTCAATATCATTTAATATGATAAAATTATATAATCTAATTACTTGTACTTCTATTTGCCTGGTAACCACAAAATCAGATCGGCCAGGCCACTCTGTTTTAGATTTCTCAGAGAATTCTAATAAGCTACTACATCCCCAGTCTGCTTGGCCTGCGATATTAAATGTGGCTTTGCCTTCATAATCACTTACAGCTTTGCCTATGACATGATAATTTTTGAGACCAAAAGAAGATCTTTTAAGATGCAAAATTAATTCTGGTGTAGGCTCAAACGCATATACAATTGTATCTGGGTCATTTTTAGCTATTTGCAATGATGAAGTGCCAAAATTGGCACCAACATCAAAGAATATCTTTTTCAATTATTTAAGAAGCAATAAGTATTTAGTCTTGTTGAGAAGACCCATCATCTCATCACGGATATTTAAAAGATCGGTATCAGTTTTTTCTAATTGACTTGGTAGTTCATTCTTTAAAAAATCAATAAATACATCAATCATGTCAGCAGGGCTTTCATCAAGATTTTCTAATTTGATTTTGAATCCATCACCTGGCTTAACAATGCCATTTTTCCCCTGATAAATTTCTACAAACTCATCAATGAGAGCGTCTAGACTTTCATAAGCTGCACCAAATGCATTGTGTTGGGCATATGATTCTGTTTGCCAGTGAAATACTCTGAATTGATTTTGCATTGCAATTAAAGCGCCGATCATAATTTTATCCATACCTTTTATAGTTTAATCAATACGATTATTAATATAATTGATTATACTAAACTTTTAAACCTTCAAAGGCGAAGATAAGGCAATTTGAGAATAAATAAGACAGGAAGCTATACATGAAAAGCCCAGGCGAATCAATCAAAAGCATTCTTAATTATAGAAATATATCGATACAGCAACTAGCTAACGATCTTGAAATAAGTTATCAAAGAATGCTTAAAATTATTGAAGATACTGAACCATTAGATGAAGATTTATGTAGATCTTTAGAAATGGTTCTAGGTTTTCGCGCGAATTACTGGAAGACTTTACAGCAGGCTTGGAACAATGGTAAATGAAATTTATTCAAGCTATCATTTTTCAATTTTAAAAGAAGATGACAAAGTTGTCAAATTACCCAAAACAGAAATGGGTAGCTTCAGAATAAAACAAATTGAAAATAAAATAAAAAATTTTTATCATCCAAATATAGACATACCATTCATTCAAAACGAAGAGGCGACAAGCACATGGTATGAAACATCTTTAGAAGATGACATATTTGATGATAACCAATTATTAAATATATTTATCCAACTGACAAACGCAGTGGAACATTTACATAAATATAATATTTTTGGTATAGATTTAAAACCAGAACATGTCCGGTTTTTAAATAATGATCTTAAATTAATAGATTGCTTTGAACCAAGTACTATTTGTCCCAAATGGAATGCACCTGAATCTATTCTCAATAGAACTGTAAATCAATCTAGTGATATTTATTGTATTGGCAACTTACTTTACTATTCTATTCATAGAAGGGTTCCATTTGAAGATTCAAAGCCTCTAGCCTATCTTAATAGTTTGATCAATCATAAGCCAAACATAAATGAAACTATATTCAAAAACATTATATCTAAGTGCTTAGAAAAACAGCCTGAAGACAGATATAAATCAATAAAAGATTTAAGGAATGATTTAATAAAATTAAAAAATGAAATGGCAGAAGAATGATAAACTTACTAAAGCAAAGATTAAAAAGAAATAAAAACAATAAAAAATATTATAGCAAGCAAAAAGTTGATGCATTAATCAAAGAGCTCAATGATAAAATTGATAATTTAAAAATTTTATCCAAAGAAGAAATTGAATTGATGATAAATAAAAAAGAAATGATAGTAGATCCACCACCATACTATCTCAATCATGCAGAAATAATTAATTTGGTTAGATCTATTATTGATACAGAGGCTGTATTAAAAATTGATTATGAATTTCTTACTGATAAAAAAATTAATTCAGCCATTGATGCTATGGCGAATAGAATAAAAATGAAATAGAGGACTAGATGTCCTCTTTTTTCATAAATGAAATTTCTTGATACAGATATTCTTCTGGATCAACTCCAAAAGTGTTTAATGTTTGATTATCAAACATTTCATAGGACATACGATAATCATCATGAATAAAAAACATTGTATCATCTTGTTCTATTGTTCTACAAGCAAATTCCAGGGCTGATTTCAAAGCCTTTTTGTCTATGGCGGATATGACCAGAGTGATATGTGTATTCATATCTTTAAAGAATATATTTTTATAATTTTAAGATACAATTATTTTATAATTTATTTATCAATTTATTTAAGAAAGAACTAAAAATGGTTAAATCATTAGACCTTACTACTTTTCAAGATAGTGTCGGGGAAACAGAAGTAGCTCTTGTAAAATTCTGGGCACCTTGGTGCGGACCTTGTAAAACTTATGCTCCAACATTTGATAAATTTGCTGAAGACAATCAGAATGTAAGTTGTTTTTCAGTTGATTGCGAAGAGTTTCCGGAGCTTGCTCAAGAATATGATGTTATGTCTATCCCAGCTACCATCTTGTTCAAAAATGGTGAATATGCCAAAACAAGAGCTGGTAAGCTAACCGCTGAACAATTAGAAAAATTAGCAACAAGCTAAATAAAAAGCCCGCATTTAGCGGGCTTTTTATTATTTAATTCTTCTGATTTTTACTTTTGGTTTTTTCTTCTTTTGAAATTTGAATTGCTCAGTCATTGGCTTGTCAGCAAATGGATTTGCGTGATCTTCTGGGAAATGTGCCTTTGGCATATCTACTGGCATTGGCTTTGGAAGATCTTCGTCTTCTATAGGCATATCAAATTCTGGCTTTTCAACATCACTGCCCTCTGGGCCAAAAGGTGGAGTATACATTTTATTAAAAATGCTATCTGCCATTTGTGCTTGTGCAATTTTGCCTTTATTTTCTAATTCAACAATAACTTTATTTAATGCTGATAATACTTCTTTCATATGATTAACCTTTCAACAAACTTGAGACTGATGGGGTGCTCCAGAATTTACAACTCCAGTACTTTGCTGTTGTCCTATCTTTAGCTCTTGGATCTGTGTCGCAATTATGACGCGCTCTAAAGTTTTTTCTTCTCTTAGGATCATCTCGCTTGATGCTAAGGCCAGGATCACCGAATGTCACTTTGACAACATTGCCTTTTTTATTTTTTACATATACTGCAAATTTCTTAGGACCACCGGGAGTTCTGAATGGTTTGTTAAGTCTAACATTTTCAGGTTTCTTTGCAGCAGTGACAGTATGGTCATGGTCCATATCTTCATCATCATGCATAGCATCTTCATGAATGCTTCCATGCATATAGTTTTTAACACTTTGAAGATAATCAGACGCCATAGTTAAATAAGCTTGTGTCCAAGCCATTAGATCGCCCTCTTCTTCGTCTCCCATAGCTTCAAGAATTTCTTCAATAGCTTCTTTAGCAGCTAATAATTGTCTTCTAGCCATGGAAAATTCATGATCTCCATTATGAGAAGCTATTCGTGTGGAGTCAGAAGAACTGCCAAAGATACCATCTAAAATCATATCTTTAGAATGAGTTTTGCATTTGCATTTTCCATTTACACAAACACAATTCATGCCTTTCATTTCCATCTTGCCTTCGCAATCTGGACAGTTAACATCACCAGCTTCGATATCATTCAAGAAGTTTTCAACTTCATCTTTCATATCAATAGTGCAATCACAATCTTCATCGCCACAGTTACAAAGACCATAGTTGTCTTCACCAGGCTCAAATTCCATATCGCCATTGCACTCTGGGCACTTAATGCCTTCTTTTTCAAACAAATTTAAAATCTTGTCTACCAATGATTTTTCTTCATTTTTCTTTGCCAATGACACCATAATAGACGCAACTCTATCAGCTTGTTGATATTTGCCTTGGGCATCTAATGCACTAGCTATTTCTGCCAATTTTGTTAACATTTTTTAATTCTCCAGAGAATATACCTTAATTTATTTTTTTATCCTAATATTCTTGCAGACCTTCTTTAAAAGATCTAATAAAATCATTTGAATCAAATAAAATATTTTTATATCTAAGAATAGTCTCAAGCTGTAATTTTTTATTATCACCCAAAAACACATATGGGTGCAATGATTTTATTTTTTTGATAACTGCGTTGTCTTTAGTTTTTTCTAAATTTATATTTGAATCAATTTCTATATGAGAAATCCTTTTCTTCCAAAATAAAGGAATATCATCTAGCGTCCAAAAAGAATTAGCTCCATGAGTGTCTACACATGCATGATTTTCAATATTTGGATTAATATAAAAATAATTATTTTTCTTTTCTCCACAAAATTTAATATTTATATTATTATTAAAAAAGCCTTCGGGTATGATTAGCGGTGGATCATTATTAATTGGATAATTTGCACTAAATCCACTTCCGTCAAAGTGCTCACAAAAGACATTATGGGGTGTGTATATTTCCCATTCAATGTTATGCTCAACAGAACCAAGCCAATCACTTCTTGGCATAAATTTATCACCTGCATCAAAAGAATTCCAAAATTCCCAAAATGTTCTTGATTTTAAACAAGTCATGGCATCAAAGTTTTTATATTTACCAAATGCAAAATATTTATTATAATTATCATTCAAGCTGTGCATGAATGATCTGTGTGAATACATTACAGATGTAAATAAATTGTCATTTTGAAGTAAAAAATCTTCTGACATGGTGAACACTTCTAAATTTGGTGACATAAATATATGATCATGATTTCCACAATAAAAAATTATCTTATCACCCTTAGATAAAAAGTATTCAGAAATTTTTTGCCAATCTTTTTGATTTTTACATCGCTTGCTTGAAAATGTGAAATTTATATTTTTGAATTCATTTTCCACATATTCTTTGATATTATCTTCAAATATCTTATAATATTTTGATAATTCAATATTAATTATTGCCTCTTCCCATGGTATACAAGCCATACTTGATAAACTATATTTTAAGATATCTAATTTATCAAAATGTGGCAATAGCCCACGATTATATTTTAAGGCATATGAACTTGAATCAGGAGTGATGCATACATTATATAATAGTATCATAAGCATCACCAAATAAAATATTTTTCATTCTTGATTTGAAATTAAAATCAAAACGCTTGAAAGACAAATAAAATAAATAATTTAAATAATTATCATTTCTTAATTTATTTGCTTCAATAAAATCATATCCATCATCATATATAATTTTTATTAATTTGTCTTTCCAAAATAATGGTATATCATCTTCCGTCCAATAGGAGTCTGTACCATCCTCAGTAAAGCATCTGTGCGTTTTATAACAATTTATATAATAATAACCATTTTTGCGCTTACCTCCAAACTGAATTTTTATATTTTTACTGAAAAATCCAGGGGGAATTACAAGTGGTTGAAAATATTCAATAGGAACTCTGTGTGAATATCCATCAAAGTGGTCACAACATTTCATATGTGGGCAGTAAACATTCCAATCAATATGACTTATAAATTTATCTTTTTCTGAATCTAAAATGAACCATTCAGTGCGAGGCATAAAATAATCACCAATATCAAATGAAGACCAAAAATCATTGAAATCTTCAATTCTTAAACAACACATTGCGTGGAGCTGTGGCAATCTCATGTATGAGAATTCATTCTCTTGATCATGCGTATCATGAAATTCACATTGGTGAGAATATACGATGTAAGTGCAATTAGGAGAATTCAATAATTTATTTTCAATTGACCTATAAACTTGTAAATTAGGAGCCATAAATATATGATCATGATTCCCGCAATACCATAGTAAAGGATCTTCTTTAGAACTTAATAAAATATTTAATTTTTGCCAATCTTTTTGGTTCTTGGCTCTTTTGTTTGAAAATATAAATTTTATATTTTTGAATTGATTATCAACGTATTTTTTGATATCTGTTTCAAATATCTTATAATAACTCTGCAACTCAATATTGATAATAGCTTCAGAGAAAGGAATTACAGAAAGACTTGAAAGGCAATATTTTAAAATATCAATTTTATCAAAACTGGGCAATAAACCTCTGTCGTAATTTATATTACAAGAACTTGATGATGGTGTAATACATACATTAAATAATAAAATCATGATATAATTTTATTTATTAAATCATCCGCCTCTTTATTTATTTTTGACCAGAGTTTATCTTTTTCTTCACCCTCTGATAATCTTTTCGGATAAATTTTCAATTCTTTTGATTTGTTTTCCCAGGCTTCTTGTAATGCGGATTCCATTTCTCTTTTAATTCTTCCACTTGTTTCTGGGCTTAAATAATTATTTGATTCACCAATATTCATATTCTGCAATATGTATTGTTTAGCAATGTATTCTGGGGAGTTATCGACCCATATATTTATAGGATAGCCAGCTTTTTTGGCAGCTTGCTTTTTCCATTCTGATCCGGCAAAAACAACAGGTATATTATTTAAATTGTATTTTTGTTGCAAATACTCTAAGGCATCATAAACTTCTTTTTCCCAATGTCCAACTTTGCTTCTTCCAGTGACAACTATAATATTATGACCAGAGTCTTGCATAGTTTTAAACATTTGACCAAAACAATCAATATCTTCTGTGATTGTATCGTCAAAGTCAATTCCAAAATTTAGCTTCATATTGATATCCTAAAATAATTTTGTACAATTTAAATATTCTTTTTTAAACTAGGTCAATCATTTATGATTACAAAATATGGTACTGCTTGTGGGGTTTGGGGCGACATAATTGTTGGCCTTGGATATTTCAAAAATGTCATTGGTGAAGGTGAAATTTTATATCTTGGTAATAACAAACAAGTTGTAGATTATCTTGAATGTCAGCCATTTATCACCAACGTAAGACAACTGGCAGTGCCCGAGGATGAGTGGAAGAAATATTGGATTTACACTGTATTCAAATACACCATTGAACATGACCCAAACTATACAGCTGAACCAAAGGATCCATTTTTATTGGCGGGTTATAAAGAAAATTTGTTTGAAATTACTCATCTCCATTATGATTTAGCCAAACCTGACCAACCTATTTACCAATGGGAAGGCAACAACCTACCAGAATATGCTGAAGAGTGGGCGGCAGAATTTAGAAAGACTTTACCTGAAAATTTTTATTTATTTCAACCATATAGCTTTAATAGTAATAGACCTTCTGATCACTGGCCTTACTGGGATGCTCTGGCAAGACACATCACAACATACACAAATAAAAATTTAGTTTTAATTGGACATGAATGGCTAGATGGTATTTACAAATATTCACAAAGCATGTTCAATCCAAAAATTATAAATTTATATAATAAAATACCAAGTATGCTTCATATTTTTGCATTGGCTAAATACGCTACTGGAGTTATAACTACAAGCAATAGTCTTGGGCATTGGTGTCAAATAGCAAATATACCTTGTGTAATTATTTGTAATACAAAAAGTAGTAGACCGCACTATATCTACAGGAGAGTATTAGATTGGCCTACTATCACTTGTGTTCATCACGACAAAAGCCTCAATGAAGCTTTCAATGCAATTGGAGAGATGTTATTTAGCCGCGAGTCTTGGATTTAAGACTTTTATTCATCAAAGCGCTTTTATGATCAGCCTGATGAAAAATTTCAGCTTCTAGCGTTTTCATATCTACCGCATTTCCCCATTCTTGCCTTCCATGATGGGATAATAAAATGTGTAAAAGAGCATCTTCATCTTCTTTAGGGAAAGAATCAATAGATCTTATTGCGTGGTAAGCCCACATCGAACCTAAACATAAATGTCCTACCATCTCACCAGTTGATGTATATTTAACTACACCCTGATTGTAATCAAGCTCTTCAGTTTTGGCTAAATCGTGAATTAAAGCTGCCACTCTAAGTGCATCCCAATTTACGTTTGGCCTTGAACATTCATCAAAGTTCGTAGATGTTTTTGCATCAGATTCAATAAAGCTATAAACTTCAAGGGAATGCTCAAGAAGACCATGTCTATAAGCATGATGCATAGATTTTGCTGCTGGCCAAATTTCAAATCTAGATCTATAAGTACCTTCAAGACCAACTAGATTGTTTGCCAACTGATTGAAATGAGGGGTATGAATTGCTTCAATCGCTTTTTGAAGCCTAGCTTTCAATTCAATAATTGGAATTCCTGAACATTTTTCATAGTAAGATAAATCTTCAGGCTCATCAATGAATTCTATTTCAGTAGCTTTGGCATTTATTGTACCCTTGTACTCTTCTACATTGCCACATATATGGATAAATTTATTATCATCTAGTAAATTAGCAAGATCGTCAAGTTTGGTCTTTGGCATATCAAAAACCTTAACGGCTATTTCACCTGAAGCGTCTTTGCAATTCATAGTCAAAAAATAATTATTTTTAACTCTTTCACTAAATTTAATCTCGAACGAATTGACCATTACATCGAGATTCATTTGATCTCCAGGCTTTAAATCTGCTAACATCTATAAACTCCAATAATTATTTTGCAATCAGTTTTAAATTATTATTGTTTATATATTTGTTAATTAGCACACCATCTAAGTGGTTAATTTCATGCTGGACAATTCGAGCTGACAAATGCTCAAATCTCTCTTCGAATGGGTTTCCCTCTTCATCTTGTGCATGGACATCTACCCAAAGAGGTCTATAGATTTTGATCATTTGGCCTGGCAAAGAAAGGCAACCCTCCCAGTCTTCTATATAATTTTTAGAAAAGTCATATATCACAGGATTTATAAGAACCCTGGGAGGCATAGGGTAATCTTTTTCATGTATCAAAGGCATAAAAGCGATTACCCTGAGAGAGTCTCCTACTTGCGGCGCTGCAATTCCAACTCCCTGGAAATCAAACATAAGCTGAATCATATCTTCTATCAAATTTGATAGATCTATATCAAAATCTGTTACAGGTTTGGCAACTTTTAATAATATAGGATCAGGATCTGTTACAATATGTCTCATAAGAATATTTTAATAAAATTTTATATATATTCCTATCTAGTAAAAGGACAATTCTCCTGATTTCACGACTTTAAAAATAGCCTTTTCAGCGCTTTTACACACCGATGATACATTCTGGTGCGAACAACCCAAAATAGAGGCTATTTCAGCCACTGAAAGGCCTTCTAAGTATTTCATTTTTATGATATCTTTTTGCTTGTTAGTCAAACTATTAGTCAATTCTTCTAATGTTTGATTAAAAATTATATTATTTACAAAATTATCTTCTGTATCTATAATTTCATATTCATCAATATCAAGTAAATGCTCTGTATTTTTAGAATTTACATAATTTGGTCTATAGATTAAATTAGATTCTTTTAAAATTAATTTTCTAACATTACACAGGATCATATTGAATACATGTGTAGACAAAGAAGCTTTTTCAGGTTTATAAGTTCTTACAGCTTCAATGATTCCAATTTTAGCTACTTGGTACAAATCGTCAAATTCGTTTTTACCAGAGTATTTTTTAGCAATTTTAATTGCCATTTTATCAAATTTTATTAATGCTTGTTTTTCATTAATTTTATTCACTTTCAGAAACCTCTTTATTTTTTCTTGCATAAGATTTCCAAATTTCTAAATCGAAATCAGCTGTATTTTTTTGATTATTTCTACACCAAAGTAAGAATTCATCTTCCCAATATTTATATGCTTTAGAATTAGTGGGAGTTGATTTGGGTGCGCGGGTGTCAATATTTTCTCTAATAAATTTTAAAATATGTGTATCTAAAATAGCAATATTATCTTTGTAGTTGGAATCTGAATGTAAGAGGAAAAATCTACTAGTTTTCATACCAACGCCAGGAATTAATTCAAGTGTTTCAGGTGTCATGTTTTTTAAATTATATTCATGTTCTGAAATGTATTTGAAAGCTGAATAAATTTTTGAATACTGACCTAGTTTTGCTTTATGTATCTCTTGCAACAAAATACCATGATGATCTGCACTTCTAATTGATTGAAAAGGAGATATATGGTCTGGCATCATTAATCTTACATTAATAGAATTTAAAAACTGCTCTAATTTGTTTGCTTGTATATAAGCAGTTTTTCCAGCAACTACAATAGTAAATAATAGAAATTCTTCTAACTCATGCTGAGTTCTATTATAATTTGTTACATCATACGGATTAACCATAAAATCATATTCTCCCTTTAGTTCAATAATATTTATCGTATAACTCAACAGGAAATAGGATCAAATAAATAGTATAAATGAATAAAGTAACTCTTATTGTGAAGGCAGTTTAAATGGAAAAAACTTCTAAATGGTCCCAAGAATATAAAGACTCTATTGATTGTAATAACCCCAAAGGCTTTAGTCAAAGAGCTCATTGTCAGGGACTTAAAAAGAAAAATAAAAAGGCTGAAGATACTCTTCATGAGCTTCATACTGCAGCAACAGAGTTAGAAGAACTTGGATTTTTAAAAGAAGCTTCTATTATCCATGAAGAATTTATTAAATTAGCCAAAAATCACGGTGGATTGCAAGATTGGTTTAAAAACGAAAAATGGGTGGATCTAAGAAGGCCGAAAAAAGATGGTGGTTATGAGCCATGCGGCAGATCAAAATCTAAGGATGGTAAAAAACCAGTATGTACCCCAGCCAATAAAGCAAAAAATCTTGACAAAAAAGAACGATCACAAAGATTAAGGGAAAAAGCTAAGAAAGAAAAAGAGCCAAACCCAGACAAGAAACCAAATACTACTAAATATTCACCTGGAGCTGGCGGAAAATCCAATGTATCATAAAAAGAGGGCGTATGCCCTCTTTTTAAATTAAAAGATCTAAATTGAAATCGTCATCTTCTAAATTATCAAAAAATAAATCTATAGAATCTACTCCATCAACTAACACAGTTGGTTGATAATGTTTCAGATTTTTTAAAGCCCATTCTTTATTTGCGTTATGCTGAGCAATAAAGGTATCTGCCCACAACTTGTTATTGAAAAATCGCATGGAATTACCTTGGTAAAATGCACTTATAGATATATTTGTGCTTCCATCTATACAAATAGGCGCTTTGCGCTTATCTGTATTTGTTTTAGTCATACCCTTCCAATGCCAATATGAAGATGTTCTTTTGCTTTTATCACCAGCAGAAGTTAATATCACACTACAATTTTTTGTCTTTGACAATAAATCTTTTATTTTTGGTTTAGCATATTGTCCAGAAGCCTGAGTGTAATCAAGTAATAGCGATTGCTTAAAACCTTTAGCATCATTGGCTGCTATAGCATCAAATGCTTCTTGTAATGTAAATCCAAAACAACTTATAAATAAATCTCCCGGCATAGCCAGAGTATCTAAAAATCGCTGTCTAGCCAAATCACCATCTTCAGGTAAGAAATAACAATCTTCAGTTTTATTTGTAATTGTAATCATTTATATTTCCCAAAAAGCTATAAAAGAGAATGGTTCAATACCTATCGATATTACAGGTGTATCTTCACTTAATGAAATAACACCAGTGAGATCCTCGTTGCCAATAAGACCTTGAGTTTGACGAACAATTGCTTTGGCTTCACCAGCAAAATCTTCAAGGGTGCTTTTAGCTAAAGTTAAGAAATTACCCCTCATTTGCGTTTGCAAGTCACTTTCATCCATTGTATCGTCAATGTTTTGAAAATACATAGCCGTTGGATATGTTTCAACATATTCTGTTGTCAGATCTGCTGCTGCACTATAAAGTGTGAATGTCACAGCTATCTGAGACTCGTCAACTGATAATTCTGTTCCTGTGATTGTGTATGTTATATCAACATTGAAAGATGCCATATTTTTCTCCTTTTAATTTATCTTTAATATAAATAAAAATAAAACCTCTCATAGAGAGGCTTCATCAATCTACATTGAAAGTTTCACCAGGGAACCATCCATGGTTTTCTTGTAAATTTTTACATGCTCTGAGATACGCCACGGTAGAAGGCGTTGCAGCTCTGCCTCCTCTAGTGACCTTAGCCAAAGCTCCGGTAACCACATTGTCTTCATCTAATGGGAGTTCAATATTAGGGAGTAAAAGAAAAGGCTCGATAGCGTTCAAGAGTGTCACTTCTTGTTGGTGACACATTGCTGATAAACTTCTTAAACCAATTGGTTTCCCCTTTTCATTTTGCAACACATTTAAATAATCTCGAAAAGGCCTATCTAATCCGAGTAAAGGATCCATGTCAAGACTTTGAACAGTTTGAGTGAGAACTTCTAAAGTTAAATCAGAGGCAATGACTGGTCGATTTTCAGTAAAACTGCAAGAAGCTACATCGATAAAATTTTGTATTAAATGTACAGCTTTTCTTGGCGTACCTTGGCACAAACTTGCCAAACTAAGAGAAACATCATCATCGATATCAAAACCATATTTACGGGAAGCGGTGCGCTTGATAAGTTCTGATAATTCTATTTTTGAATAAGGAGCTAATGTTGGTTTCCAAGCAAACCTTTCCATAAAAGGGTGATTTAACATACCTGCATGAGTTGTACAGCCAATAATTGTGAATTTATTTAAATCTACACCCTTGTCTGAATTATGATAGAGATACTTTGAATCTTCGAGAACAGGATAAAGAAATTCTTGAGTATTTTTTGTTAGCATATGGATCTCATCAATAAAAATAATTGCACCTTTTGGCATTCTCTCTAAGAGATTACAAAGAACTATCATATTATTTAAATTAGACCCAAGAAATTCATAAAAAGGCACACCCAGCTCAGCAGCAATAATCTTGGCGAATGTTGTTTTACCTGCTCCTGCATGCCCAAGGAGAAGTGTATGACAGAACGCAGTATCATGTTTTTTAGCAAGATTTATTTTAAGTTGAGCTTGGCTCTTTATCAAGTCTTGACCAATGTAATCGTTTAAAGTTAAAGGGCGTTGAGAAGGTTCGATTATCTCTTGCTCAACAGAAGATGTTTCTTCTGTCAGTTCTGGCTTCTTGCGAAAGATGTTGAATTGTTTGATAAATGCGTTCATAATAATCTCCTTACTAGTATAGAAATTATATTATCGCTTTTAAGACAAAATAATAAAATCTAGTAATTCAAATTATTATGGTGCTTTTTACAGCATTAAAACCAAGTCGTCTTCGACAGTTTCATCAATCATAATTCCAAGGCCCATAAAATCTTTGGGTTCATGCCCGTATTCAAATTGTAATTCACTATACAATTTTGGAGATAAAATCAATATCTGAGGTTTTTCTCCATAGGTTACAAAGTAAGTATTGTAAGCGTTTTCAAATATCTCACAGAGATAAGTTACACCGATAGAATCATTAGTATCGCCGTGCATTTTTGCCTCCCAAACGATCCAACAAATCAAAGGTAGGCCCTATTGCCTGGTTCTTAATTTTTATATAAAAAAATTATAAATTCCTGTATTATAATTGTAAGGATATAAACATGTATAGACAACATCTAGTAATATTTTGCAATGATACCACAGAGGCACTCACAGCTGCTGCAAGCCTCCCTCCTCACAAAGATCTTTCTAGATTTTTTGTGTTGAATTGTGACAAACCAAAAGCAAGTGATATGACTTGGTTAAGACCAGTTGATGATTATCTTAGCCTTGGAAAAGTCAACGAACTTGGTAATGCTGCTGAAATTGGTATCAGAGCCGGTATACTATATATTGCAGGTTGGTGGCAATTATTCTTTTGCCACGCTAATAATTTACCATCTTTTGAAGAGGTAGAAAAGATTAGAAAAAGCCTTGATAATAACAAAGGTTTTGTTCAGCTCGACAAAATCTGGGGTGTTAGTAAAGAACATGTTTTGCTTTTTGGACTTGGCAAAGTTTTAAGTTCAGGTATAGCTCAAGTTGAAGAGGACAATATTGGATTTGAGTTAGAACTTGTTAAAGCGCTAAGAGGTGAGCCTGTAAGGCAAGACGTATTAGTATCTGCATTCTTGGAAAACGTACCAACAAATGGTATGGAAAAGCAAGGAGAACTTACAGAACTTAATCAAGAAGCAACAAATTTTGTCAATTTTATGACAAAGCAATATCCTTCCATATCAGCCAATCCTGGTGTGATATTTATCTCCTCAAACACATCTGAACAGGGATTGAAGCACTTGCTAAGTAATCTAGAAGGACAAACTATGGTTGCTGTAGTGAGTAATGATGAAATTACTTATTCATTAAGTGAAACATTAAGCTTGATCTGTAAAGATAAATTTTATATAAAACTATATACAAAACAAAGTTCAAAATAAAAAGAGGGGTAATACCCCTCTTTTTTTATTCAGGTTCAGCAGAACCTTCAAATATTATTCCCTTAGTTTCTGGGAATTTTTCATACCATTTATTCAGAGCCTCTCTACAATGCTCAGCATATTTATAGTGAGCACCAATTCCCGTGCGAAGCTCCATCTCATACAAAAACTTATCAGCAGTGGTGGTATGTTCAAAATAATATTTATGTCCTAAACTGGTAAAATAAATATATTCAGGATGAGATTTCATCATTTCTCTAGCATAATTAGTGGTAGACTTGAAATTTTTATACATATAATAAATTTTATCAATTAAATTTAAATTGAAATTTTGAGTCTTAGGAAATTCATCTGTTGAACCGTAGAAGCCGACTGGAATAAGTGGGCAATATTTAGTACCAGTGCGATGTCTGTTCAAATCTCTAATTTCACCAAAGCTAATTCCATTCCAAGCAAACTTTACAGCTGTTCTTGATATTACATTGCCAAAAGGAGAATATCTATTTGTTCTATATCTGCAAGCATCCTTGAAAGAATCTGCTGGACAAGAAATATTTTCTGACCATAAATATGTTTCGGTTAGATTGTCATTGAGAACACACTCTTCGTCAATATTTTCAATCGCTATTTGTCTCTCTGAATTTAAATAATTTATCAATGCTTCTGTTGGCTTTGTATGCTTGAGCAATCTTGGTGCACCTATTGACATTTGTTCAGCAATTTGCTGACCAATGAGATTAAGTTCTTTAAGTTTATGAGATTGAAGATTTGCAGCTATGCCAGCCCAAGCTCTAGCTGACTGTACCATCATAACACCAGTTGATGCAGCCAATGGAATGTAAACCCTTGCCCTGTCAAAAGCATAATTGCGCTTCATTCTTGCTACAGCTTTGACATCCTTATCGGCAGTAGATTCCAACAATGATTTAGGAATTTTTGTAAGTTCAGGATTTAAATTTGAAATTTCAGTCCAAGTTTCTAAAGCTGCATGATAATTTTCAAAAGCTTTTTTATTGTAAATATTAAATTTATCTTTAAGTTCTTCTGGTATACCTAATGTATCTGGATCAACCAATCCTGACTCATCCATCTTGATATATCTGGTTGAGCACTCTTGACCACCAGCTGTAGGAGATAAAGTCCAAAGATAATAAGCGGCAAATTGAGAAATGCCATCAACAAAGAGTGCAATAGGAGTCATATCTGCAATACTTTGATGGCCATAATCAAGCATCTTAAAGATACCATCTACAGACTTATTTAAATTATTCCAGTCAATCTTGGATACAATCGAATCCAATCCTTCATTATTGCGTGAATAACGAGCGCCTGTGGCAGCTAACAATTCAGGAGTAAGAGAATAGCAACCTAATTCTTGAGCCTTCTCAGTTGGAATAATTGATACATATTGAACTTTCATTTAAATTTCCTTTTAACCATGAACACGCATAATAAAATCCGAGCTATTTCCACCAGGGCCCCTTATACCTATCACAGAGGATGATGCAAAATATCTCGGACCAATTTGATTATGGTGCCTTTTATGCATTATTTGAACATATCTAATTATACAGGTAGAAGGAAGCAACCCATCGTATAATGAATAAATATATTAATTTTAGATCAGAAATATTCTGATTGACACTGGAGCGAATCTTAACATGAGTAGTGCTTTTTCATATTTAGATAATCAGAATAAAAGATTAAGTAGAACAGTTACTGTTCCTGCTTACCAAGGAACCACTACATCCTTTATGGTCACTGTATACCCTTGGCCATCATTCTCAAGAGTTGATAAAATAACCTTAAATACTTCTGCAAACCCAGGCTCTGCAGCAACCAACCTGACTGTGGTAAGCAATGGTGCAGGGTGGAGATTAGCAGGATCTACAGCTGCGAAAGCGCCATATATTATAGGCACTTCATCTGCGAATGTAGCAAACAATAGCGCACAATACGTTTTTTCAAACGGATTGTACTGTGAAGATGATTATCGTGTGAATTGTTTGTATTTAAACTTTGCAAACAGTACATTCGCAGCAGGAGACACTTTTACAGTCAATGTAGAAGGCGTTCAAATGGCTCCATATGAGTTAGAGGCTAACGACACAACTCCTTTTGTTTACGATAATACTTGGAGAGTTTTGAGAGTAGATGGTTCAGGGACATGTACAGACATTACTCAACAAATGATGAGAAATGGTAACCCTTATGGTTTAGGTAGTACACTTGAAAACAGTGAAAGCTTCTTAACATTTGATTCTGCATCTGATACTCTCTATGTCGGATCTACAAGACAATTCAATGGTATGATGGTATATGTACCGTCATATTCACAAAACAATACAAGAGCAACATTCTCATATTGCACAGGTATTGGATTTACTACTTTCAATGGAACTGCTATTCAAGATAATACTGGAGCTGGTATGGGTGTAACAACATCATTATGCTATTCTGGTGTAATAAAAGTAGCAAGCTGGGCAGGTGCAGGAACTTCAACATTGTCGTTTGACCCTCTAACTGCACTTAAGTTACAATATGATAATTTCAATCTGAATATACCTAGACCTGGTGGATTCTTCTTGCACCCAGAGAGATATTGGGTAAAAATGACTTTTGCAAGTATAACACCTGGTGATATCAAGCTTTGTGGCATCATGCCTATTAGATAATATATAATATATAATATATAGAATACCTCTGAATAGGGGCTCAAAAAACTGAAAATTATTTAGCGGGTGTCTTAGAAATAGGACCCCGCTTTATTCTTTATTTAATCATTAAACCCGAAAATAACTTCAAGGCCATGCCTGTATAATTATTTATATAAAACTGAAAGTTTAAAAAATGCAAAAAACAAATTTACAAATCACCTCAGAAGAAATCAATGATGAGTTGGTTAGAATCAAGCTTGAAAATTTCAAGAAAATCGAACAAATGAATGTCGAAGAAATCGAAGAGTTTCTTCATGAGTTGCTGATCTCAACTGATATAGTTGTTGAGGGTATGAATTTGGTAGCCAATCTTTCGAGTGGAGAAGCTATTGCATACAGGGCTATTGCGAAGCTTGCGCAAGGCATAGAATTAGCTATTCATTGGATTCAAACTAACTCTGAAGACTCTGAAGATGTTGATGTATTAGGTTTGCGCGAGGACAATGACGAGCTGTGATGTTCCCTGGGATGAATTAAAACCAGAAACTAAAAATAAAATAATTTTGTCTGCAAGTGATAAACCGCTTGCAGATTTTAAATTTTATCCTGAGATTGGTGCTTTTGTCGTTAAAGAAAGAGAAGATTTTTCGAGATCATTAGGTTGTCTTACATGCCTTGAAGGAGAAAAAGGGCAAGATGATTTTGGGTATATTACATTAGGTGGTGTAACCCTATTGAACTATAAAGACTTAATAAATGAACATCGCTTACAAGTGAATGACTCATCTACTTTAGAAATATCTACTAATGTTTGGATTTGTCCTAATTGTTTTAGATGGATTTTAGATTATATACCTAAATATGATACTATACCAGTTGGAGATATAAGATGTCAGCCTATAAATTAATTAAATGTTCTATTAAAAATTTAGATTCTTTAAAAAAAGCACTAAAAGATTTAGGTTTGTCTCCTCAAATTTATGATGAACCTAAAAAATTGCGTGGTTATCTCAATGATGAGAGAGAGCAGATGGCTGAAATTATTATTCCTAAAGAACAACTAAATAAACTATTTACAAAGGCGAGTAATGATCTCGGATTCACTTTTAATGAAGAAACTGATCAATATGATATGATTTGTTCAGAGTATGATGAAAAATTAAATATATCTGGGCGAATAAAACAGGCTTATGCTAAAGCTGTCATTGAGGAAGCGCTTGAGGCTCAATATTTTTCCATAGAGTCGAATGACAATGAGCAACTAAGGCAAAGAAATCAAATAAAAGTACAAATTGTTGGAAAGAAATTTATTTAGCCATGGCAAAACCTATAGATCTGACAATAGAAATTGATGAAGAAGGCAACATCAAAGTTAAAGTAAATGGAACAGAAGGTACAGAATGCCTTGATGTTATGTCTTTTCTGGACAATATTGAAAGTTTAATCGTTGAAGAGACTGTATCAACTGACGATATGCAAACAAAAGAAGTTCAGCAGGTTGGCAAGCAGAATATAGGCAAGAAGTAATTTTCAAGCCAGTGGTTTTTCTTAGATTTACACACGATTAATAAATCAACGCTGTACAATTTAAGATAATCATGAGAAATATTATAACAATTAGTGGCATTCGCCCAGACTTTATTCGCATGTCAGAAATTTTCAAAAAATTAGATGCGAATTTCAATCACACACTTGTTCATTCAGGACAACATTACGACCAGCTTCTGTCAGACGTATTTTTTACTGATTTAAAAATCAGAAGACCAGACTATAATTTAAACATTGGCGCACAAGGCAAAAAGCATTATCAACAAGTGAGTGATCTTTCAACTGGAATTATTGATCTTATCAATGATGAAAAACTCAATCCAGATCTAATCATGTTTTTAGGAGATTCAAATTCAGTATTAGCTTCTGTCCCTTTAAAAAAAGAAGGTTATAAAATTGCTCACATCGAAGCTGGTATGAGAAGTTTTGACAGAAGAATGTTTGAAGAAATAAACAGAACAGTATGTGACACAGTTAGTGATTACCATTTTGTTTATCATAGTAATTACAAAGAGCATCTTATCAATGAAGGAGCAAATCCTGATAATATTCATGTAGTTGGAAATACTATCTGTGAAGTAGTTGAGCCATTCGCACATGATTTACTCAATCAGCCAAAAGAAAAATCTTATATTTTAGCAGATGTACACAGGCCAGAGAATTTTAATTCAAAAGAAAGATTAACAAATATAATTCTTTATTTAAATATGCTCAATAGCAAATTTAAAGTCCCTGTTAAGCTATTACACTTTCCAAGGCTTGCTTCGAAACTTCAAGAATATGATATAGATTTAGGATGTGTCAAAGTCATTCCTCTTATGCCTTATAAGGGATATTTAACATCAGTTTATCATGCCTTATGCTTAGTGTCTGACTCTGGAACCGCACAAGAAGAGCCAGCTTTCTTAAAAACTCCAGTCATAGTTCCCAGAGATTACACTGAGCGTCCAGAAAGTGAAGATTACGGTAATTCACTTAGATTAAATGTAAATGAAATTACTTTAGCTTGGGAATATTCTGTAGATATGATTGAAAATGAAAGATTTAATTTCAATACTTCCTGGATGACAGATGGTCATTCAACTTCAGATAAAATTATTGATATTTTAAAAGGAGTTTTGTAATGATTTCTATTGCAATGGGTTACAGAAACAGAAAACAACTTCTCATTAGAACATTAGATTCAATTCGTAAATCTTCTATCAAAGACTACGAAGTTGTAATTGTTGATGATGCAAGTGACGATGAGCACCGTATAGAAGATATACTTTCGACATATCCAGAAATCAAATTTCATAGATTTGAACCAGAAGAAAAATATTGGTTCAATCCGTGTATTGCATACAATAAAGCATTTGAAATGTGTTCTAATAAAGTTATTGTAATACAAAATCCTGAATGCTTCCATCATGGTGATGTATTATCAGCTGCACTTGCACATGTATCAAGGTCAAATTATGTTTTATTACCTGTTTATGCTTTGAATAGAGATGAAACTGAAAATCAATTTGAAGATATAGCAAATAAGTCTCAATCAGAATTGTTTAAATATTTGCTACCTGCACCTTGGAGTGGAGTAGAGGGCTCTTCTGGTTGGTACAATCATGCAGCTTACAATAGGAGGGGTCTTCACTTTTGTTCAGCTATACACAAGTCATCACTTAAAGAACTCAAAGGCTTTGACGAAAGATTCGCACATGGATATTCATTTGAAGATGACGAATTTATCAACAGAATTACCATGAATGGTTATAAAATTGAATTTCTAAATGAGCCAGTTGTATTTCATCAATGGCACTATTCTAGCCATATAACAGACAATCCAAAATTTTATGAATTGTTTGTTGAAAATAGAAATTTGTTAACTAAATTAAAAAATAGGCAGTTGCCTTTATGGGGTTCTTATGAAAATATTTGATTGTATTAAATTCTTTAATGAGTATGAAATCTTAGATCTGAGATTCATGACTCTTTATGATCATGTTGATCATTTTGTAATTGTTGAGGCAAATAAAACTCACACAGGTAAGCCTAAAGGTTTTAATTTTGAAGAAAGAATGAATGATTACAAAGATTATCTTGACAAAGTTATTTATGTAAAAATTGAAGACTTACCAACATACTCAAGAGATGATATTTGGGTTCCTGAAAATTTCCAAAGGAATTGTATTTCTAGAGGATTAGAGGGAGTAGCACAACCGGGTGATAAAATTTTCGTTTCAGACTGTGATGAAATTTGGAATCCTGATGTTGCTAAATACCATTATAACAATCCGCAAATGGTTGTATTTGAACAAAAATTATTTTACTATTATGTAAATTGTAGACAAAATCAGCTTTGGAACGGGACTTGTATGGGAACTTATGGCAATTTTAGGAACCCACAACAACTAAGAGATTATGCAAGGTTTAATAGGCCTGTACCTGTGATTGATGGTGGATGGCACTATAGCTTCATGGGTGACGCGAATAAGATCAAAGAAAAAGTTGAGAATATTGCAGAGAGCCATTATATTATTGATCTTGTTGGTGATGTAGACAAGATCCAAGAAAGACTTGATACAATTCAAGATCTTTGGGATAGAACTGAAACATATGCGCAAAAAAAGATTGTTGATATAAATAGGCACGGTCCAAAGTCTATTCATAAATTTATCGAGAAATATCCAAGTTTTTACTTCAGGGGTTAATTTATGAAAAAAAGAGCTTTAATCACCGGAATAACTGGCATGGATGGAAGTCACTTAGCTGACTTCCTTTTGTCAAAAGATTATGAAGTATTTGGCTTAGTTAGAAGAGTTTCAACTCCAAATATTGTTAATATTGCTCATATAATTGATGACGTACATTTATTAAATGGCGATCTTACTGATCAAAATTCTTTGTTGAGAGCTTTAAAAGATTGTGAGCCTGATGAGGTTTATAATATTGGTGCTCAATCTTTTGTTAAAGAAAGTTGGTCTTCTCCTGAAACAACATCTAATGTTACAGGATTTGGTTGCTTAAGAATGTTAGAGGCTATAAGAGAGAGCAAGCGACCTGTAAAATTTTATCAAGCAAGCAGCAGTGAAATGTTCGGCAAGATGTCAACTAAACTTGCATCTGAGGATACAAATTTTTACCCAAGAAGTCCTTATGGTGTTTCAAAACTTTACGCACACTGGATGACTATAAATTACAGAGAATCTTATGATATGTTCAATTGTTCAGGAATTCTATTCAATCATGAATCTGAAAGAAGAGGGCTTGAATTTGTAACTCGCAAAATCACAGATGGTGTTGCAAAAATTAAGCTTGGAATAGAAAAAGATATTAAACTAGGCAATTTAGATGCAATAAGAGACTGGGGGTATGCTCCAGATTTTGTAGAAGCCATGTGGATGATGATGCAAGTTGACGAACCAAGCGATTATGTAATTGCTACTGGAAAAACATACACAGTTAGAGATTTCTTGACATTAGCTTTCAAAGAAATTGGTATTGATGATTGGTCTAGTTTTGTAAAATCTACTGCAGAAAATATGAGACCTGCTGAAGTTGATTATTTATGTGGAGATTTTTCTAAAGCAAAAAATACATTGGGCTGGGAGCCCAAACATTCCTTACAACAAATTGTTCAAATTATGGTTAAGACTGATTTAGAAAGACTTAAAAAATAGGTTTATATAATGATAAGATTAGTAGAAGATACAATTGATAATAATGATATTGATAATTTAATTTCATGGCTACAAACTTATCCAAGATTGACTAAGGGCCCGCTTACGATTGAATTTGAAGAAAAGTGGTCAAATTGGATCGGCTGTAAACATTCACTTTTTGTTAATTCTGGGTCATCTGCAAATTTAATAATTTTGGCTGCTTTGAAGTTTGGCAATTATCTAGCTAATAATAAAGTTCTTGTGCCAGGATTGGCCTGGGCAACCGATTTGTCACCTGTGATTCATCTTGGTTTAGAGCCAGTGTTGTGTGACATTAATTTGGATAATTTATCTGTAGATTTAGAGAAATTAGAAGATATTTTTATTAATGAAAAACCATCTTGTATGATTCTAGTTTCTGTATTAGGCTTAGTCCCTGACATGGATAAAATTGTCAGACTTTGCCATGATTATAATGTTGTTTTGATTGGCGATCATTGTGAGTCGTTTGGTTCAAAGTACAAAGGTAATAAGCTGGGAAATTGTGGAGAAATTGCATCCACATTTTCAATGTATTTTGGACATCACCTGAGTACAATCGAAGGTGGGATGGTTTGCACTAATGATTCTGATTTGTTTGATATTTTATTGATGATAAGGTCACATGGTTGGTCAAGAGATCTTTCAAGAGACAAGCAAAAAGCTCTGCAATCTGAATGGAATGTAAATGATTTCAATAATCTATATACTTTCTACTATCCAGGATTTAATTTGAGAGCGACAGATTTACAGGCTAAGATAGGATTGGGACAACTTGATAAAGCAGACGCTATATGCGAAAATAGAAATAGATCATTCAATTTATATAAAAAATATATAAAAAATAATGAACTTTCATTGCCAGTCGATGACAATAATTTTATATCAGCCTTCGCTTATCCTTATGTAAATAAAAATATAGAAAAATTAATTCAGCTTTTATCATATAATAATGTTGATTGCAGACCATTGATTTGTGGCTCCATGGGTAAACAACCAATGTATGTTAAAAATTATCCACCTCTGAATATGGCAAATTGTGACAATTTAGATAAATATGGTATTTATTTACCGTGCCATGACAAATTAAAAGAAGAAGACATCGAGTACATATCACAAATTGTTAATTCAATCTAATAAATAAAAATAAAGTGTATATGTTTACACAAGGAGATAAAATGAAACCTGATATAATGTTAATGGGAATTTGCCATCCTGGCAAATTAGCTTATTTGAACCAAAGCCTGGACAGTGTAGATCCGATTCAATCAATCTTTAATAAGAAAATCTTAGCTATTGATCAATTCAATGGTCACGTTTTCCCACAACCTTTTAAGAAGAAATTTTCTGCTAAAGATTGGACAATTTTGATTGATAACCATAGATCAAGACCAAAGTCAGTACTTCATGCTTTGAGAACTGCGGAGAGTGAATGGGTTTTCTATACCGAAGATGATATTCTTTTGGACATACCACAAGATTTTGATTTAAGCAAATTTATCAAAGACATTGATGGTAAACAAATGGGAATGCTTTCACTGAATTTTGGTGGAACTGAATTAGACTTAACCAAAAATGATGTTGGTGATATTGCTTTTGCAGAAGAAAATATGATTTATTCTGATGAGAAACTAATTTGTTTCAAAAGAATTGAAGAGACAAATGATGGTCACTTTTTTGAATTCCCTGGTGTTTTTGTAAGAAAAAACATTTTTGAAGAGTGTTTAATTCACGCTATGGAAAATCATAAAAGAATTCAAATCGAACGAGCCCTAACTTTCAGCTGGTTTGAGCTAGAAATGGGCAAGAAATATTACAAAGCTTCAGTATTAAAAAAAGAAGTGTTGGGTTATAGAGAAAATAACGCAATTGAAATTCTTCATAATGGAAGATTCTTCAAAACAATTGATCCACTGCAAGGTCATTTTGCATATGGCGGAGATACCCATATTTAATTTGATACATTTTTTATATTTTTTAAGATAAAAATAAACAATAATTATTATGTCAGATAGATACTAATTGTATCTATCTGATTTATTTATAGTAACTCAAAACCTAAACTACTTTATAAATATATAATAAATTGAGTTATTTGAATCAGGAGTATAGAATATGGGCGCCAGTAATACAACAGTTATGTTGCCAGTTCATAGAAGCAATTTAATTTTAGCAAA
>JACCDW010196145.1_pt1 | contig 25405 bp, 16 predicted proteins | sample 7449781 | NCBI WGS metagenome assembly JACCDW01 (sample SAMN15323449, study PRJNA562643) | freshwater metagenome | isolation source: river surface water | place: USA:Blue River Watershed | collected 2017-08-18
GCTGCGCCTCTACCTCGGAACGATGCTTGGAGCGCAGGTGCTGGCCTGGACGCTCCTGCTGAGCTGGCTGCACAACGTCACATGGGCTGGTTGGATTCTGCTCGGACCCTTCGTTGGCGCATGGGTGGGCAGTTGGTACCTGGCCGCGTGGTGGCTCATGCCCCGGATCATCGGCCGGCCGATTCCGCAGCGGCTCATGGCCGTGCTGGGCCTTGCCGGCGCGTGGGTCCTGGTGGAGTGGAGCCGCGGCTGGCTATTGGGAGGGTTTCCGTGGCTGCCGCTCGCGGCGAGCCAGTGGGAGCGCGCGAGCATCCTGCAAGTCGCGGCCTTCACGGGTGCGGGCGGCGTTTCGTTCGCGCTCGTGATGATGAATCTCGGCTTCGCCGCATACGCCCATCGTCTGTTCCGCGAGCGTGCCACGGGCATTAACAAGCGCAGTCAGGAGTTCTTCCTCGCGTTGTTCATCCTGATGGCGTGCGTCTGTATCCACTTCCAGGAGTCGTTCAACCGCCGGGGCCACTCGGTGCCCTTCCTCCGGGTGGCGCTGGTACAGCCCAAGATTCCCCAGGAGGTGAAATGGGATCCGGCGCGGGCGCCCGCCATCCTCGAAACTCTTTCCTCCGTCACGCTCGAGGCCGCGGCCAGCCAACCGGACCTTATCCTCTGGCCTGAAGCGGTGACTCCGCTCGCCGTTCGCGGCGATGAATCGGCGAAGGCCTTCGTCGAGCAACTCGCGCGGCGGGCCGGCCGTCCGCTGCTGCTTGGATCAATCGCGGTCGAGGGACGCGGCGGACCCGACGAATCTTGGTTCAACGGCGCCTTCCTCGTGACGCCTACCGAGGGCGTAGCCGCTTCGTACTACACGAAACGCCAGCTCGTGCCGTTCGGAGAATACGTGCCGCTGCGGCCGCTGCTCGGTTGGCTGGAGAAATTTGTACCGGTCGGGGGTGACTTCATCGCGGGCGACTCAGCCGCTCCGCTTCTGGTGCCGGTGCGCGGAGAGCCGGTCGCGTTCGGACCGCTGATCTGTTACGAGGACACTTATCCGGAGCTTGCCCGGCTCAGCGCCCTGAGCGGCGCGGGAGTGATTGCGGTACTGACGAACAACGGCTGGTTCGGCGAAGGCGGCGCGGCGCAGCAGCATGCGGCGCATTCGGTGCTCCGGGCGGTGGAGACGCGACGCCCGGTGTTGCGCTGCGGTAACGCCGGCTGGAGCGGCTGGATCGATGAATTCGGCGCGGTGCGGGCGGTCCTGTCGGATTCGGAGCGCGGCATTTATTTCCGCGGTAGCCGCACCCTTGATGTCACCCGTGATGCGAGATGGATCGATCGCGCCAGTTTCTACGTCGAGCACGGCAATTGGTTCATTTTGGTCGCCGCGCTGCTAGCCGCGGCCGGAGGGTGGCTCATCCGCAGCGGTGCGCCGTCTGCAGCAACGGTTACGGAAAAGCGCTGAAGGCCATCCCCGGGTTCGACGTCTTTGTCGTGTTGGCGAGACACGACCGGGAAACCCTTAATCCCGAGAATTTCCGCGCCTGCCGCCGCTGATCCCGCGAGGCGAGGACGCTTCATCCGGGCGTGGAACCTCCGAATGCGGTTCGGGTGGGGTAGGGTACGCCTCCTTCGTGGACAAAGCATGCCACTTCGCATGCGACCAGCACGGTCGCGCTTTCGGGCAGGGCCGTCAGCCCAGCGAAACCTCACCGCCGGCAAGCCGGTAAAGGAACAGCGCCGCAACCTGAGCGCGGGGTGCGATGCTCGGCGTGACGACGAACTCCCGGTCGCTGTGCAGCTGGTCGCCGATGGGCCCGATGCCGTCGAGGTTGGGCAGGCCGAAGGCGGAGAGGAAGTTGCCGTCGGACGCGCCGCCGGTGTGCACCCAGTTCAACGCGGGCAGTCCCAGGTCGGCAGCCGCCGTGCGCCAGCCGGCAAAGACCCGCTCCTCGACCGGACCGCATTCCTTGGGGGGACGATTGAACCAACCCTTGAGTTCCAGCCGGAAGCCGTCGCGGCCATCGATTCCGGCTGCGATTTCAGCGATGCGTTGCTCGAGGGCCGCCCGGTCGGCCGAGGTCGTGACTCGCACGTCGAGTTCGGATTCGGCGAAGTCGGGCACGACGTTGGTGGCCGGGCCGCCACCGCGGATGTTGCCGATGTTGAGGAGCACTCCCGGGATCTCGGCCGGCAGGCGGGACGCGGCCAGCAGGAAGCCCGCGAGGCCCAGGATCGCGTTGCGCCCGTCGTTGGGAACCTTGGCTGCGTGCGCCGCGCGGCCGCGGCAGGTGACGCGGTAGCCGCCCGTTCCCTTGCGGGAGCGCACGATATCGCCGTTCGGGCGCGCCGGCTCGAAGACAAGGCCGAGGTGATTGCGACGTGCCGCGACTTCAAAAAGCGGGCGGCTACCGTGGGTACCGGTTTCCTCATCCGGGGTGAGCAACACCTCCCAGCCGATCCGGGAGGAGTGAGGGGTGCGCTCGAAGGCCTGGAGGCAGGCGAGGATCGTGATCAGGCCTCCCTTCATGTCGATGACCCCAGGTCCACGCAGGGTCGAGGCGTTGGGCCGCGTGCAGCGCTGGAAGGGGTCGTTGGCCTCGAAGACGGTGTCGAAGTGTCCGCTGAAAAGGACACGCACCGCCGCTTCGGGTCGCATGATGAGCCGGAGGGCTCGCGCGGTACCGGGACATTCGGGTTCGTCCACGACGGCACCCGGGAACGCTGGCTCGAAGGCGGCACGCAGGGCGGCGCGCATGCGGTCGAGGCCCGCGAGGTGGCCGGAGCCCGAGTTGATGTTGGCCCACGACTCCAGCAGATCGACGAGTTCGGCGGTGCGCCCGGGCAGGGCGGCGATGGACGGAGGAAGGTTCACGGTTGCAGCTGAACGTGGCGCAACCCGCGCGCCGACGCCAATGCTAACGGCGGCGCGGAATCACGTTTTTCCTCCGTCCCCGCCATGCACGGAGAACCGCATCCGCCGGACGATCCGCGCCAGCAGCCATGGCGCGAACCTCTGCAGGTAGATCCCTGCGACCTCCCAGCCGCCTACGATGACCTCGCGCCGGCCGCGCGCCACGCCGTTCAGGAGCGCTCGGGCGCATTCCTCGGGCGCAATACCGGAGACATGTGTGCCGTCGGTGCGCGCGTGCCGCTCCCCGCGCGGGCCGAGGGCGTTGGCCGAGATTGCGGTGCGGACGTAACCGGGGCAGACCAGCGTGACCTTGAGTCCCTCGCGCCAGACCTCCGCGCGCAGGGAGTCGAAGTACCCGTGCAGTGCGTGCTTTGCCGCCGCGTAGGTGGAACGTCCCGGCGTGCCTAGGTAGCCCATGACGCTGCTGACAACCACGATGTGTCCCGAGCGCTGCCGGAGCATCGAGGGCAAGACGGCTTTCGTCAGGGCGACAGGACCGAAGTAGTCGACTTCCATGATGAGCCGTTCGGTGCCTTCGTCGGCCTCGGCCGCCCGTGCGCGTTGGCTGATACCCCCGTTGTTAACCAAGAGATCGATTCGGCCGGTGCGTTCGAGGACCCCCGCCACAAGCGAGGGGAACTCGCCAGTGCGCACCAAGTCGAGCGGGAGCGTGAGGTGGCGGTCCGGCTCGCGGCAGGTGCGGCGGACTCGCTCCAGCTCATCCGGGCGCCGGCTGGAGAGAATGAGCCGGGCGCCCTCGGCGGCGAAGGCTCGGGCGCAGGCTTCTCCGATGCCGGAGGATGCCCCGGTGATCCAGACGACCTTATCCGCGAAACGCATTCCCGATCCTCAACGCCGACGGCCTCGGCGTCGAGCCGTCGACTGCTGCTTCGACGGCCGCGATCAGTCCACGGCCTTCTTGCCCGCCTTGGTGACGGCGGTGCGGTACTCCGGACGCTTCTGCAGCTCCGGCAGGAAGGGCTTGTATTCGGGTGAGGTCGGCCAGGGTCGGGTTGTCTGATCGCCGGGCAACAGCCGTCCCTCGGGGTAGTCCTTGCCGGCGACGCTGGCTTGCACGGACTCGTTCCAGGCGAGCAACTCGCGGCTGAGGCGGGCGGTGAGCTCGGGTTGGGAGGCGGCGAGATCGTTCTGCTCGCGGGGGTCCTGCTGCAGATCGTAGACCTCGAACTTTGGCTGGTTAATGTTCGACGCCACCACCTTGTAACGGTTGCCGATCAGGGCGGCACGGCGCGTGTGGCGGAAGCCCATCGGCTTGGGTCGCTCCGCGAGTTCGGTGGTGAAAAGCGGGCGGATGCTGATCCCGTCGACCGGCTTCAGCAGGGCGGATTCCGGAAGCCCCGCGATCTCGGCTACGGTGGGAAAAATATCGAAGGTTCCCGCTGGGTAGCTCGTGACGCGCGGGTTCCTGATGACCGCAGGCCACTCGATGATGCCGGGCACACGGAGGCCGCCCTCGTAAACGGAACCCTTGAAACCCCGCAGGTCTCCGACGGTCCCTGGACGAATCTCGGGTAGGCCGCCGTTGTCGCTGCAGAACCAGAGCAGGGTGTTTTCCGCCATGCCGAGCCGCCGCAGGCCCGCGCGCAGGGTGCCGATGCTGCGATCCATCGCGACGAGTTCGCCGTAATGGTTGGCGGAGTTGCGCTCGAGCTTCGTGAAGTCGCGCATGTCGTCCTCGGCGGCGATCATCGGCGCGTGGGGCGAGCCGTACCAGATCACGGTGAACGTGGGTCGGGCGGAGGCGCGGGCACGCCCGAGGTGCTTGAGCGCCTCGTCGACGATCACTTCCGAGGAGTCGCCCTTTAATTCCTCCCACTTGCCGTTGCGGCTGAGGAGGGGGTCGCGCTCGAAGAAGTTGGTCGCCGACAGCCACTCGTCGAAGCCGAAGGTCCCGGGGCTGTGGCCGTCCTCACCGAGGATGGGTGCGCCGGGGCCGCTGTAGCCATTGAGGTGCCATTTGCCGAAGTGGGCGGTGACGTAGCCGGCCGCGCGGAGCGCCTGCGCGATGGTCCTTTCCTGGCGACGCAGGGCGTAGCCGTGGTTCTCGACTCCGGTTCGGTCGTTAGAACGGCCGGTCATCACGGTTGCGCGGGTTGGAGAACAGTTGGGCGCTCCGGCGTAGAAACGTTCCAGCCGCAGGCCCGCCGCCGCCATGGCGTCAAGATGGGGTGTCTTGAGGACCGGGTGTCCGCGGTAGCCGGTCTGGCCCCAGCCCATGTCGTCGGCCATGACGAGCACGACGTGGGGGCGTGAGGTGTCGGGAGTCGCCGCCGGGAGGAACGCGGCGAGGGCCGGCAGCAGCGAGAGGAGGATGAGGGTGTTCTTCATCGCGGGGAGATGGGGGCAGAAAGGTTCAGAACGTACCCTTGATGCCGAGGGTCCAGAGGGCGGCGTAGTCGATCCGCTGGCGGAAGCGCGCGACCGAGGGCGTGCTGGGACCGTAGATCTTCACGTCTTCGGTCGCGTTGCCGATGTTTCGGAAATTGTAGAAGAAGGCCAGGCGACCGCGGAAATAGTATTCGCCGACGACGTCCATGTAGAGCCGCTTGGAGGTCCAGCTGAAGATCCCGGGCTCGATGCTGGCGCCGGTAAGGGTGTTGTTGCGCGAGAGTCCGCGATAATTCCAGTTCACGCGGACGTTGAACTTCGGCCGCGTGAGGCTCACGCCCCAGCTCGCGCTCCGCGGCACGAAGCCGGCGAGCGAGACCGTCTGGTCACCGAGGACGCGCTGCGAACTTCCGTTGGCGAAGACCTGCACCCCGCGGGCCCAGTTGGGCAGGAAGGTGAGGGCCTGCTTGTAGTTGAAATCGAAGCCCTCGGTGCGGACGACGCCGGGCACGTTGTACTGCGTGGAGACGTCGTAGGAGCCGTACTCGCCCGGATCGATGTCGAACAGCGCGAGGAACTCCGGGGTCGGCGCGAAGACGGTTGAGCCGAAGAAGTTGTCGATGTTGCGGCGGAAGGCGCCGAACGAAAGCTGGCCGACTCCCTCGAGGTAGCGCTCGAGACGGAAGCTCACGGTGCGTGCGCTCCAGGCCTTGATGGCCGCGTTGTTGAGGGTGATGCGGTTCCCTGCCGAGGGCGGATTGCTGGTGTCGGGAAGGGTGAAGCCGCCGGCGTACTGATTGAAGTTGGGCCTTCCGACCGAGTGGTAATAGGCGGCGCGGGCGATGAGGTTCTCGCGGAGATTGTAGCTCGCGTTGAGACTGGGGAAGAGGCGCAGGTACTCCTTGCGGGTGTTCGCGCCGCGATCGAGGTAGGTGAGCTGGGAAACGCCGAGGGCGTTGGAAGTGGGCACGATCAGGAGCGGGGCGCCGTTGGACCCGCGGAGGATACGTCCCTGAGAGTCGCGCTGGTAATTGAGCGTCGGATCGCTGAGCGGACCTTCGCCCTCCACGTTGGTCTGCTCGCCCCGGAGCCCGCCGACCAGCTTAAGGCGGTTCTGCATCAGCCCGAGGTCACCGCGCAAGTAGAGCGATGACACCAGTTCCTCGGAGCGCTTGGAGGCGGCCACCTGGTTCCGGTAAAAGGTATTGGCGTTGAGGGTGAACTGACCGGGGTTTGCGATCCAATGCTCGAAGATCTTGCGGTTGCTCGGTGTTTCCATGCGCGGGAAACCGAAGGGCAGGATGCGCTGGGAGTAGATCGGGTCGAAGAAGGGCATCGGGCTGTCGTCATTGCCGGCGGGCGTGGTGCTCGCGCGGCCGTCGCGGCCGACGAAGCTGTAGGTTCCGGTGCCGCCGCGCAGGTCGCGCATGCTGTGTCGCAGGTCGAAGCCAGCCTTCAGGCTAAACGGTAGCCGCGTGGCGAAGGCGCGGCGCAGGTTGCCGTAAGCGGACCGCTGGCGGTCGACGTTGACGTCGTCCTGGGTGGTCGTGGTGGCGACGGAATACGTCGAGAGCGCGTAAGGGTCCACGGGCAAGCCGTTCTGGCCGTCGCGCACGCTGATTTCCCCCGGGCGCAGATAGAAGATCCGGTTGAAGTCGATCGTCACGCCGGACCGCTGCAGCGTGACGTTCCGGAAATAGCCCTGCCGCAGGTCCGGGTTGCCGTCGTCCTGCAGCGAGTAGCCGAAGCCCAGGTCGCCCTTCCATACCGGCCCGTCGTGCCGCCAGACGATGGTGGGCATACGGGTGCGGTTGAAACGATTCCGCTCCTGGTGGGCGGAGGTCAGCACTCCGGAACCCGCGGTGCCGCGCACGGCGTCGATGCTGAATGCGCCCGGGGCGACGGCGCCCACGTTGAACGTGACGTTGGAGACGATGTATTGGCCGTCGAAGGAAGAGTACTGGAAGCCCAGCGTGACGCGGTCGCGCTCGGTAAACTTGTAGTCGACGCTCAGGCCGACCGAGCGGCGGGTGGTGACCTTGGGAGCGTCCTGGATGAGGTATTGGGAAAGGTAGGGGTTCCCCGGAGTGGTGTGGGGGAAGGTGGTGCCGTTGGTGGCCGACTGTACCCCGCGCCACGTCATGGTGGAGTTGTCCTGGGGTGAGTAGTTAGTCGAGGTGCCGGCGGAGAGCGTGTAGCCGAACCGCTTGTTCACCGGCGCGACGTAGGAGAAGTCGAAGCCGGGGTGCGCGTTGCGGGTCGGGCTGGGCTTGGGGCCAGGGACCTTGTGGAACTCGCGGGCGTTGTCCCTCATGATCACGTAGACGCTCGCGTTGAGGACGGGGCGGGCGCGTTCAAATGCGCTGCGGGGGACCATGTTCACCGAACCGGCGAGCGCCGAACCTTGCGACTCCGGGGTCGGGGAGTAGGAAATCTCGATGCGGGAAAGATTGTTGATCGAGACCATGTCCGACTGGACGTTGCGGCTCGTGGCGGCGCCGGGGGCGGACGCAATGCTGAAGCCGTCGAGGGTCACCGGCACGTTGTCGGAGGGTACGCCGTTGATGGAGATGTCGCGGGCGTTTCCTCCGGTGTAGTCGATGGTGACGCCGGGTAGGAACTTGAGGAACTCGGCGACGTTGCCCTCGGATACGTTGCCGAATTCCTCGGTGGAGAGGACATTCTTGATGTTCGACGAGAAGCGTTGCTCGTTGATCGCAAGCGCGGCGGCGTCCATCTCGCGGCTGGTCTCGACGCGGAATGCGTCGAGCTTCACCACCGAGCCGTCGGCCCGGGCCGGCGCCCCGCCGAGCGAGAAGTCGCGGGTGGCGACCTGGCCGGGCGCGACTTCGACGCGTGCGGTCTGCCGTTCGGCTCCGGTGTAGAACACGGTCACGTCCGCCGTACCCGCCGGCACGGGCGCGAGGCGGTAGGCGCCGGCGGAGTCGGTGAAGGCCTCAAGGTTGGTGCCCGCGACGGTGAGGCGCGCACCCTCGACGTACTCACCGTTGCGCGGATTCAGGACGCGTCCCTGGATCGAGCCGGACGCTTGGGCGACGACGTGCGGGGCGCAGGCCAAGAGGGAGAGCACGGCGAGCAGGAGACGCGCGGGGAGCAGGGGGCAGGGCAGCACTTTCATGAGGTATTGGGCCGCGGCCGGGAGGTTCCCGGCCGCCGGACAAGCTCGGTGAGAACATGCCCACGATCGGCCGCCCTCAAGTAAATTGGCCGTGAAGGGCGGCCGCCTTGACCTTCGTCCGCATCCACGGAGCCTGACTCCAAGGCAGCGCATTACCCTCTGCCCGCCCCATGAAGCCATTACCCTTCCGCACCCTGCTCACCCTGGCCCTGGCCCTTTCCGGCTCCCTGACGGCGCATGCATCGTTCCGAGCCGGCGCGTTTGCGCAGGACATCTCTCCCACGGTGTTTCCCGCTCCGGTGAACGGCAGCATGAAGGGTAACTTCGCCAAGGGCATCAACGATCCGATGCAGGCCCGCGTGTTGGCGCTGCATGACGGGAAGCGAGCCCTCGTTTTCTGCGTGATCGACGCGTGCATGGTGCCGCTCGAGGTCGTCGCCGAGGCCAAGCGGATCGTGCAAGCCGAGGCGGGTGTGCCGGCGCGCGACGTCCTCATCTCCGCCACCCACACGCACTCGGCCGCCACACTGACGCCGGTTTTCCAGAGCGATGAGGACCCCGCCTACGTGCGGGCCGTCCCCGCGCTGATCGCGAAGGGCATCCTGCAGGCCCTGCGGAACCTGGAGCCCGCCGAGGTAGGCTGGTCCTTCGGAAGCGACCCCACGCAGGTCTTCAACCGCCGTTGGTGGGTGAAGGCCGGGGCCGACTACGAGAATCCGTTCGGCAGCCGGGCCGACCGCGCGTGGATGAACCCCGGGCAGGCCAACCCCAAGGCCTCCGTGCCGATGGGCCCCATCGATCCCGACGTGGCCGTGGTCGCCGTGCGTTCGGCCGCGGACAAACGACCGCTCGGGCTCCTCGCCAACTACAGCCTGCATTACGTCGGCGGAAACCCGGCGATCAGCGCCGACTACTTCGGCGAGTTCGCCCGCGAGATGGCGCGCCGCCTCGAGCCTTCGGGTCCACCCGCGGGGCGCCCGCCCTTTGTCGCCATCATGTCCAACGGCACGAGCGGCGACATCAACAACGTCAACTTCGCGCTGCCCGCGCGCGTCAATCGCGCCCCGGGCGAGCAGATCCGCATCGTCGCGCGCAGCGTGGCCGACGCCGCCATGACCGCCTACGGCACGATCCGCTGGCAGGGTGCCGCGGCACTCGACGCGGAGGAGGCCGAGCTGCGGCTGGGAGTGCGCAAGGCGACGCCCGCTGAATTGGCGGAGGCGCGCCGCACCCTCGAGCGCACGCCGCGCGACAAGGACGGGCAGTGGAGCGACCGCAAGGCGATCTATGCGCGTGAGACGGTGAAGCTCGCTGATTACCCCGACGCCGTGCCCGTGACGTTGCAGGTGCACCGGATCGGCGAACTGAGCGTCGCGAGCATCCCGTGCGAAGTCTTCGTCGAGATCGGATTGCGCCTGAAGCGGAACACGCCTTTCGAGCGGCATTTCACGGTCTCGTTGGCGAACGGCTACAACGGTTACCTTCCCACCGCTGAGCACCATGCGGCCGGCGGCTACGAGACGTGGCGGGCCCGCAGCAGCTACCTTGAAGTCGGGGCCGCGGAGAAGATCTCCGTCCAACTGGAGTCCATGCTCGCGGCCCTGAAGGCGCGCGCCCGCTGAGCGGGTTCAGCGCCCGATCGGCGGGTGGCCCGCGGGAAGTTTCGTCCTGGGTAGGACGCGGAGGTAGTCCCCGGGTGGCCGGCCGATCTCCCGCAGGTCGGCGTGGGAGATCGTGACTTCGCGGCTGGCGGCCTTGTCGGTCTCCGAGAGGCTGAGCTCGCCGCTTTCGGTGATCAGGATAATCCGCTCCGTGATGCCGGGTAGCCGACGCCGCACGCGCTCGGCGGTGCCGAGCCCGTAGCGCACGTGGCCGGAGCCGGTGACGACGAAGGCCTGGCGCCTCGTGCCGTCGGCCGGGCGCAGCGCCGCCGCGATGTGGGTGGCCATGGTGTCGTCGCGGGTGGCCTGAGCCTCGAACATCGGCCGGAGCTTGGCGGGGTCGGCGGCCATGTGGACGGAAAGCTCGAGCCGCATCAGCCGCTCGTAGACGGGATCGTCGAGGTGCACCTCCAGGGGCAGCGAGGTTCGCTGTTCGGCGGGCAGCTTGGCGAGGCCTCCGCCTCGGCTGACTGCGCGGATCACGGCTGCGGGTGCGTTCAGGGCGCGGATGGGGAGCCGGTGGGCACGGGCGAACTCGCAGAGCGGCTGATAGTCGGCGTAGTTGCGCCACTTCTTGTCCCAGCCGATTTCGCGCACGAGCGTCGCGAAGTCGGTCTCGCCGCGTGCGTATCGGTCCACCGCCGGTTGGTCGGCTGCCTCCAGCTGCTCAAGGCAGAGCGTGAGCGGCACGCCGAGGGCGAAAAGTTCCTGCAGGAGCCGCAGCTGCAACTCGTGGTGGCGGCGGATGGTGTGGGCCTCGCCAACGTACACGACGTCAGCCGTGGCGAGATCGGCGACAACGTCCTTGTGTTCCGCCTCCTCGCCGCGGGCGAGGTCGATCCAGCACTCGGGCGCGCGGGCGGGCGTCCTCGAAACCTTCAATGTGGTGGTGCAGGCCGGGAGCAGCGCCACGCCCAGCAGCACGGCGAAAAGGGTGGGCAGCCGGCGGAAATTCATTGGGAGAGGAAGCCCCGCGGGCGTTCGGACCGGTAGGTTCCGTGTGGCAGGTTCTTCGGCGTGACGGTCACCTCGGTGGTGAGCTTCAGCGGCGCGGGCCCGCCCAGGTCGTACTCGAACTCGACGAGATAGGCGGTCCAGCCCGCGGCCGGATCAGGGACCTTCACCCGGATGTCACCGCCCGCTGCATCGACGGGTTCCGAGGTCCAGTTGGCACCGAAGGTCTCCAATCGGAAATCGCGCGCCTCCGGGTTCGTCGCTCGCCAGAGCACGGCGCGCCGGGGCTTCGTGCCCGTCGAGACGACGAGGCTGCCGTCGGAGTCATGGCGCCACGCCAGCCGCGGCAGCGCGGCGCCGGTCACGATCGCATGGTGCCAAGCGGCGAGGGTGCGCGGGGCGTCGCTGCCCCTCATCGAGTGGTCGGTGTTGGGGATGTAACGGAGGTACTTCGGGCCCGGTAGCGCGTCGAAGTAGAACTGTGAGGAGTCGGGAAGGAAGAACTGGTCGCCGCAGGCGTTGATCAGGAGCTTCGGCAGGGAGAGGCGGTCGCGGTAAGACAACGGGTCCTCGATCGCGTAAAGCGCGCGCGCCTCGGGCGTGCCGCTCCAAGCCATGATCCCCTGGCGGTAGTAGTCGCCGACCGCGGGCGCGAAGAAGCCGTAGGCGCGGTGATGGTGGTCCATCGACGCCTCGACGTTGAGGATGTCGATCACCAGCGGGCAGATGGCGACGACTCGTGAGTCGACGATCGCGGTCGTCCATGTGGTCCAGCCGCGTTTCGACGCGCCGGCCACGACGAATTTGTCGACGCGCCGGCCGCCACCTTCGGGCGTGGCGAGGAACGCGGATACGGCGTCCATCGCCCTGACGGCCGCCTTGGTCATCGGCAGACGGGCGGGCCAGTTCTCATCGCCGGTCTCGAGGAAGCGGAGCCACGTTCGGGCAATGAAGTCGTCCTCCTTGCGCTCCTTCCCGTCCCCCTCGAGGACCAGCGGCTGGTTGGGGATGTTGCGCACCTCAGCCACGATCGAGCGCGTGGCCCGCGCGACTTCGACGAGCTCACGGGTGGGTTTCGGGGCCGGGCCGGGGCGGTTGGAGCCGCCGGAGATGAACAGCAGCACGGTATCGTGCTCAATCGCAGGGGGCCGAATCACGGTCACCCAATGCTGCCACGGCACCGGTTGCGAGCCGCCCGGTGGCTTCCAGTGCTGGGAGATCACGTCGAGCACGTCGGCCGAGATCCCCTCCTCGGAAAGACTCACGGCCCTTTTCCAGGAGAAAGCCGGATCAGGCTTCGCGACGTAGCGGTCGAGGGCGGTTGTGGTGACCCCATTGCGGGCGGTGCCGGCGGCAGCCAGCGGAACCGAGCCGAGCAGGGTTGCGACCAGGGCCAACGCATGAAGCCAAGAGCGCGGGTAAAGACGCAGGGCCGGGGTGGGCATGTCGCAAGCTTGTGGGGAAACGACGTCCCGGGCGAGCCGGAGTTGGGGTGGTATCACGCCTGTGCTCGCTACCGAGCACGAGTTTGCACGCGTTGACACGGACGGGGCGGGCCTAGGTGGAAGTTAGCTGGAGACGAGGCAAGATGCCTCGCCCATGAACCAAGGGCGGAAAACGGGAAGAAGGCGGCAAATCGGGAAACGTTCCTGCGTCCGCCGTGCTGATGTGGCTGCAGTTGCAACCGCGGATCCGGCGGGCCGATGAGTTGGCGGTGGACCCGATGAAGGCTGACCCGATGGGTTAGGGCCGGGCTTCGCCGAATCTCTTATTCCTTGGACTCGAGGTAGCGCCGCATGGCGGCGGCCAAATCGCGGCCGAATGCCCGCGCCCCATCCGCGGTGACCGGTTGGGCGCCGCCCGTGTTCGCGTAGGGAATCTCGACCGTGCTGGCCCAGCGGATACCGGGCTGGCGGCTGAACCAGCCGGCCGAGTTGCGCTCCATGCCTCCCTCGGCCGTATTGAATCCCCGACCCCACGGGAGATTGTGCCGCGACGAGTAGACCAAAGGTCCCCGCTGCACCTCCTCAAGGATTCGGCTGAACTGCTCAAGCTCGGCCGCCTGTTTCGGATTCGGGGTTTGCACAAAGTAGATGCGCTCGTGGCTGCCGGGGGAGTCGCCGCCGCCCCGAAGGTAGGGGCAATGCAGGTCTAGAAAAAGGCTCAGCCGACCCCGGGACCAGCCGGGAACATGTTCCTTCAGTGCCATCACGGAGGGATATATGCCTGGCCCGAGGTAGTCCCGGTTGTGGTCGTGCGGGTGGCGATTCTTGCCCTGATCACCGTCTTCCACCCCGTCCATATCCATGAATGGCACCGCCAGGATCTCGACGTGCTGGCGGAGCCATCGACCGTCATCCGTATCGGCGAGCGCGGCGGCAAGGATACCCTCGAGGCTGTAGCTGGCGATCGACTCGCAGGCATGATGGCGCGCCGTCAACACCACGCGGTACCGGGGCTCGCCGTCGAGCCGGCCGACCACAAGCCGCTCGATCCTCCGGCCTTTGCGCGTCGCAGCATGATCCTCGATCCTCAGGTGGCTGTTGCCGGCATGTTTCAGGATGAAGGACTGCAGGTCGGCCGCTTGGTACGGGATCGCAAAACAGAACCGGACGGCAGCGGCGCCGGCCGGAAACGCGTAAGAGAACATTGAGCCTCGCACCGCGTTGGCACCCAACCATGCCCAGTTTCGTCCCTCGTCCGTGCTCACGGCCGGCCCGTGCACGCCGACGGGGGAACGCCCGTTGAATTGAAACGTCAACTTCCGGCCGCCCGCGCCTCGCACCCGGAAGTTCCAATAGAACCACCAACCCTGCGAATCGCGCATCTCCTGGGCGACGTGCACGACATCGCCGTCGATCCTCTCGAGCCTGATGTTGCCTCCCGGATAATCGGAATCGATGACGACCTGCTCCTGGCCCTGCGCCCGCGCGAGGAGGATGAATGCGACCCATAAGCACGACACCCTCTTCCGGCGTAGCTTTCCCTTGGTTTGCCGGCTGTTGTCGGCCATGAGCTTCATCTTCGCGGATTTGAGGCGGAGAGGTGGAGTCTACCTTGTTTCGGTATCGCGGAGGCGACGGTGCGGGTGGGCTTGAACCGGCTCAAGGACGTTGCGGCTGATCGTGACCATGACGCCGGGGTGAGTCCGTGCGGAAGAACCTGGAACTCGCGTGCGCCCGCCAGCGCTGGCACGGAAGTCAGGGCAGGGCTGCGATCTTCTCCCGCAGGTGGGTGAGTCGCAGCTTGGACTCCGCGTTGCGCACCGCCATGGCGTAGGCGGCGGGCTCGCCGACGAGCAGCACCTTCTTCTTCCCGCGGGTCACGGCGGTGTAGAGCAGGTTGCGTTGCAGCATCATGAAATGCGCCTTGAGGAGCGGTACGACGACGACCGGGTACTCGCTGCCCTGTGACTTGTGGATGCTGATGGCGTAGGCGAGCGCGAGGTCGCCGAGTTCCCCGCGTTGGAAGGTGTGCCGCGCGCCGTCGAACTCCGCCTCGAGGACGGATTTCGCGGCGTCGACCGCAACCACCGCGCCGATGTCGCCGTTGAACAGCCCCTTGTCGTAGTTGTTGCGCAGCTGGATCACCTTGTCGCCCGCGCGATACTCGGCGCCGCCGGCGCGAAGGCCGGGGCCGCGGGGGTTGAGTGCCTCCTGGAGGCGGGCGTTGAGGTTGGCGACGCCGGCGAAGCCCTTGTGCATCGGCGCGAGCACTTGCACGTCGTTCACCGGGTTGAACCAATGCCACGCGCGCGGCACGTATTCGGTGCAGATCGTGATCACCTTGCGCACGCAGTCCTCGGCGTCGGCGGCGGGGACGAAGGTGAGGTCGCTCCACGCGGGGATTTCCGCGACGCCCTGGGCGCACGGGGGAGTGGAGGGCTCGCCGGCGTTGATCGCGTGCGCCGTGGTCACGATCTGGCTCTGGCCCTTCTGCCGGAAGATGACGGCGAGGCGCGTGACGGAGACTCGGCCGGTGGCGATCAGGTCCTTGAGGACGTTGCCCGCCCCGACGCTCGGCAGTTGGTCGGTGTCGCCGACGAGCAGCAGGTGGGCGCGCGACGGCACGGCCTGCAGCAGTGCGGCCGCGAGGCGGGTGTCGAGCATCGAGGCCTCGTCGACGACGAGAAAGTCGGTCGCGAGCGGTGAGTCCTCGTTGGCGCTGAAGCCGCCGCGGGCGGCGTCGTACTTGAGCAGCCGGTGAATGGTGGAGGCGAAACCGCCGGTCGTCTCCGCGAGGCGCTGGGCGGCGCGACCGGTCGGGGCCGCGAGGTGCACGCGGGCCTTCTTGGCCCGGAGGATGTCGACGAGCGCGCGGAGGATGGTGGTCTTGCCGGTGCCGGGGCCACCGGTGAGCACGGAGACCTTGGAGGACAGGGCGGAGCGCAGGGCGGTGCGCTGCAGGTCGGCGAAGGCGAAGCCCGCGCGTTCCTCGGCCCATTTCACGGCGGCGTCGACCTTGATGGGCGGCAGGCCGCTGGCGACCCGCCCGAGGCGCGATACCGCCCCGGCGATCCGCTGCTCGGCGCGGTCGTTGTGCGGCAGCTGGATCATGGCCGAGCCCGGCAGGGGAGGGCCCTCGGGTCCGGCGGCCGGCTCGAAGCGGCTCAGCGACTTGTCGCCCACGAGAGCGGCGATGCGCGCGGCGACCACGGCGGAGCTCGTGCCGAGGAGTTCAGCCGTGTGGGTGGCCAGGTCCTCCTCGCGCCGGCCGGTGTGTCCCTCCTCCTGCATTTCCTCGAGCGCGAAGACGATGCCGGCGTCGACTCGGGGCGGGGCGTCGTTGGCGAAGCCGAGGTTGATCGCGATGCGGTCGGCCGTGCGGAACCCGATGCCGTCGATCTCGCGGGCGGCGCGGTAGGGCTCGGTTTCGAGGATGCGCTTGGCTGCGCCGCCGAAGTGCCGCACGAGCTTCACGCATTGCGCCGGCGTGACGCCGTAGGTCTGCAGGAAAATGTAGAGCTCGCGCTCCGTCCGTTTTGCATCCCAAGCCGCCTTGATCGCCGCCGCCCGCTTCTTGCCGATGCCTTCGACGTCGCGCAGCCGGCCTGAGTCCTCGCTGAGGACACGCAGGGTGTCGGTGCCGAAGGCGGCGACGATCTTCTCCGCGTAGGCCGGTCCGATGCCCTCGACGAGCCCGCTGCCGAGGTACTTACGGATGCCGTGGACGCTGGACGGCAGCTCGCTGCGGAAGTTCGCGACCTTGAACTGGGCTCCGTGCTGCGCGTGGCGGGTCCATTCTCCGCCGAGGTGCAGGGTCTCACCGCATTCCACGCCGGGCAACGCGCCGATGATGGTGACGAGCTCCGCTCGTGCCCGGCCCGCTCCCTTCGTGGCGGGTAGGTCGGGTCGTAGTTCCGCGATGGTGTAGTGGTTCTCCTCGTTGAGGAAGATGATGCGCTCGATGACCCCGGTGAGGGATTCGGCGGCGGGCGGGACGGCGGCGGGCACGGCGGGACGGATCCGGAGGAGGCGTTCGGCCCCACCATTCCCGCGGTGGGGCGGCCTTGGCGAGGAAATCAGCGACGGATCCAGGGGGCAGTGGCCCCCTGCCCGTTCAGGCGCGGGGCTCGTCCCGGTCGGCGCCAAGGACCCGGGTCATTTCCCGGATCTCGCGGCCGGCCTTCCAGCCGACGTGGAAGACGAGGAATCCATACCAGAGGATCGAGGCGAAGATGAGGACGGCCCAAAAGGCGACGAGGATGGGGTTCATCGGGCGGTGGCGGACTTGGCGGGGGCGGGAGAGAGGAGGGATCCCACGATCATGCCGAGGGCAGCGAGGGCGAACGAAGATGCACCGGCGACCTCCGGGGCGATCGAGTAGCGCTTGCCGAGGAGCAGGAATACCAGCGGTCCGATGGCGCCTAGCACCAGCGCCGCGGCCGCGCCGGTGGCGTTGGCGCGGGGCCAGTAGAGCCCGGCGACGAGGAGCGTGAAGACGCTTGCGAGGTAGATGTTGCCGGTGACGGCAAGGTAGTCCCATGCGTTGCCCGGCAGTTCGTACCACAGACCGTAGAAGAGCAGGAATACCGCGATGCCGAGCACGAGGAGACGCGTGAGCACCAGCTGGCCGCGGGGAGAGAGCGGCTTGCGCAGGCACGGCGTGACGAGGTCGTTGTAGATGACCGTGGCCCAGGTGAGCATGTAGCCGCTGTCGGTCGACATCTCGGCCGCGAGCATGGCCGCGACCACGAGGCCGATGATGCCCGCGGGCAGGACCACGCTCAGGAAATGGGGCGTCGCGGTGAGCGTGGTGAGATCCTTGGGCAGGCCGCCGTTGGCCGTGAACCACACCAGCGCGGCGGCACCCCAGAGCCCGGGGAGCAGGAAGCGGCCGACGAAGTAGAACGACGAGCGCGTGTACATGCGCCGCGCGGTGTCGGCGTCCTTCGCGGCCAGCACGCGGCTGATCTGCGTCTGCCACGTCGTGGCGCAGGCCACCTGGAAGACGAACTGCCACAGCAGGTAACCCCAGCCGAAGCTGCTCGGGTGCGTCGGGTCGTACGGGTGCGCCTTGAGCGCGCCGGAGCCCCACGCGGACTCCATGCCGGCAAGGAGGTTGCCCCAGCCGATGTGCAGGATCACGAGCACCGAGGTCACCACGATGCCCACACCCATCACCAGGAACTGGAGGTAATCGGTGACGAGGACCGACAGCATCCCGCCGAGCGCGGTGTAGACCAGCACGAGCCCGAGCAGCCCGGTCATGATCCACTCCAGCCAGCCTGGCGGCAGGCCGGTCGCGTGCACGAGGAACTCGCCGCCAAGCCGCAGGAAGATGCCCATGTTGAGCAGGCCGCCCAGTACCACGAACAATCCCGCCAGCCACCGCACGCGGGGGCTGAAGCGCTTCTCGAATAATTCCGGGATCGTCATCACCCCGGCCGTTCGCAGCGGCGCGATCACGAAGCCGGTGCGGCCCACCAGCCAGATCGCGGCCGCCATCACCACGCCGATCATCGCGCCGGCGAAGCCCTTCTCGTAGCCGAGTTGCGCCGTGTACATGATCGTGACGAGACCCAGCTCCGTGGCGGCGAGCGACGCGATGCCGAGGTTCACGTCCATCTCGCGTCCCGCGACTGCGAAGTCCTGCACGCCGCGCACGTAGCGGCGCATCCAAAGCCCGGCGAACATGCAGCCGGCCAGGTAGAGTGCGATGATGAACCAGTCGACGGGGGTAAGCGTCATGGTGGTGACGGGCTGAAGCGAACAGGGCGATGCGCCCGCGTAAACGACAAAGGCCACGGCTTCCCGCTTCGTTCCGCGTCGGGGTTCGTTTTGTGTCGCCCGTGCCCGAGCGAGCGCCTTTTTCTCGCGCCGTGATCAGTACTGAATCCGTCGGATCCGTTCAGGATGGGTCTCCCGCCGGGGGGGGGCTCTCGCTTCGCATCCTCACGGGCATCCTGCTGCTCGCGGTTGCCGGCGTCGCGGTGGCGGTGGCTTACTATGTCGCTTTGCAAGGGGAGCGGGCCGGTTACTCCGCGCTGAGTCGTAGCGAGGTCGACCGGGTGGAGGCGCGCCTGGGTTTGGCGGAGGCGGCGGTCCGGGCGCTCATGCAGCAGGCCGACGCCTATTTGCAGTTGAAGGACTCCCTGCAGGCCCAGAACTCGCGCCTGCTCCTCGCGGGCGCGGCCGACGCCGTGCGGGGACTCCGGGACATCGCCCGTGCGGAGTCCACCCGCACCATCTGCGACGGCATCCTGCTGAGCCTCGACGCGGTGGGCGCCGACTTGCAGCCGCTGCGGACGAACGAGGAACTCGCCCGGGTTGATTCGCAGGTGGCCAGCTTGGATCGCGACCTGCAGATGCTGGCGGTGCGGATGGGGGAGTTGGAGCGCAACCTCGTGCGGGAACGCGATGCGGTCGGTGACTTCTACCGGGAGCGCATCGCCGCCTCGCGCGCCACCGCGCTCGCGCTCATCCCGGCTGCCCTCGCCCTCGCGCTCGGCGGCGGAATTCTCTTCTACCGGATGGTCCTGGCTCCGCTCGATCAGCTCGGACGGGCGACCGAATCCGCCGTCGGCCGCGGCGAGCCCTTCCGGATCGACCTGCGTGCGCCCGGAGTACGGGAAATCCGCCACGCCCGCGAGGGCGCCTCGCGTCTCTTCCTGCAGCTCGACGGACTTGTGCGCGAGCGCACCGCGAGATTGCAGGAGGCGCTGCGCGTTTCCGACGAGCGCAACGTCCAGCTGACGGCCGCCGAACGCCAGGTGCGCCGCAGCCGCGAACAGTTTTCAGAGGTCTTCGAGAGTGCCCCCTCGGCGCTCGTACTAGCCGGGCCGGACGGAGGGGTGGTGCTGGTCAACCGTGCCGCCGAGCGGATTCTCGACCTGCCGCGCGGCGTCATGTTCGGAAGACCGGTCGGCGACCTCATCCGGGAAGCCGGCCTGCTGGCGGAGGCGGGCGAACTCGGCGATTTCCTCTCACGGAGGGAACGCGGCCGGGCGCTCCGGTTACACCGGGCCGGCACGGCTGAGTTCTTCGGCGAACTTGAGGTGCGTGCGTTCGGCACCGACGCCGAAGACGGTACCCTGATCCAGATCAATGATACCACCCAGCGCGAGCAGCGCCTGCGTGGCGAGCAGCGGAGCCAGCGGCTGGAGAGCATCGGAACGCTGGCCGGAGGCATTGCCCACGACCTCAACAACACCTTGGCCCCCATCAGCATGTCGATTGAGAAGCTGCGGTTGGCCTACCCTGGTGAAACTTCCCTGCTCAAGACGCTCGAGTCCTGCTGCCGCCGCGGCGCCGGCATGGTGCGCCAACTGCTTACCTTCGCCAAGGGCTCACCCGGTGACTTGCAGCCTGTCGACTGCCGGCTGCTGATCGACGAGATCGCTTCGATGATCCGCGCCACTTTCCCGCGAGACATCATCCTGCGCCTGAGTTTCGAAGAGGGTGCTCCGGCAGTGAATGGCGACGTCACCCAGCTGTTCCAGGCCCTGCTCAACCTCTGCGTCAACAGCCGTGACGCCAAGGCTGGTGGCGGTCGGCTGGACATCTCGCTGCGTTCCGTGCCTGCCCCGGTCGATGCTTCGGTCGGGGGGCGCTGGATTGAGATCGCTGTCGCCGACACCGGCTGCGGCATGTCGAAAGAGGTCATGATGCGTATCTTCGATCCGTTCTTCACGACCAAGTCAGCTGACAAGGGATCCGGTCTCGGGCTGTCCACGACGCTCGGCATCATCCGCGGTCATGGAGGCAGGATCGACGTGGAATCCTTCCCCGGCCGCGGCACCACCTTCCGCGTGCTGTTCCCGGCGGTCGAGGCTTCAGCGCTCCAAGCCGGCTCTTCCTCGGACTCCGCCTCGCCGAGCGGTAGCGGGCGACGGGTCCTTGTCGTCGATGACGAGGTTGCGGTGCGGGAAGTCCTCTCGCTGCTGCTGGACTCGGCCGGCTTCCGGGTCGTGACGGCCGCCGACGGGGCCGAGGCGTTGCGCCGCCTGGGAGAAGAGGGTGTGGTCTACGACCTCGTTATCACGGATATCCTGATGCGAGAGCTCGATGGTGCCGGGCTGATCCGCGGAATGCGGGAGGCTGACCTGAGGGTTCCGGTTGTCGTGATCGGAGCCGCGATCACTCCCGGACAGAAGAAGGAGCTCCTCGCCGAAGGCGCCGTGGCGGTGATTTCCAAGCCCTTTTCCCAGGCCGAGATCTTCGCGGTTGTCCGCGAAACGATCATGGCCGCCGATGCCGGCTCCTGAACGAGCTACCCTCTGCTCAGCGCGCCGGAAGCTTCCAGATTTCGGTCGCGAGCCAGATGGTCTTCGCTCCGGCCGCCACGGCAGCTTCGACGAGTTGACGGTCTTCGGACGGCAGTCCGTTCTTAGTCTGGAGTTCCTCGATCCAAGCAGGGCTCCAGCGGCGCCGGACCTCGGTAAGGTTCAGACCGCGGAGATTCCGGCCAAGCGGGGATGAGGCCAGACTCGTGGCGCCCGGTTCGCGCGAACGCTGCACTCGGAAGTCGAGCAAGTTGAATCGGGAGTCCAACGCCCAGACGAATTCGGTGAGTCCCCAGCGCGTCGCCTGCGTCCGCGCCTGCACGTAGCCGATGACCTCACCCTGGCGAAGCACGACGTGCAGGGGGTGACGGGTTACTTCCCGACGATCGAAGACGAAAGGCAGGTCGGCCGGAAGTTTGGTCGCGTTCTCCGTCGTGATTTCGAGCATTTCCGTGAGGAAACCGGTGCTTTCCGGAAACATCTCGCGGATGAGGCGGTTCGGTTCCCGCACGGAGCAGAAAGTTTGCGCGTGGGCGAGAGTGGCGGCGGTCGCGGAGAGCAGCGCGATGGCGAGGAGCCTGGTTTTCATGCTGAGATGCTTGCCGGGGTTGGCGGTCAGAGTCGGTGGCGGATCTGCAGGGCCAGGAAGCCGGCGGCCGGAGCGCCGGTCGGGCGCCATACCACCTCGTCCCGCTGCAGGCTGACGATCCAGTGCCCGTCCGGGCTCCATCGCGCCCCGGCCACAAGGCTGCCACCGCGCGAGGCACGGGCGCCGGTGCGCTGCCGCTCCGTGGTGACCTGAACGTAGAATGAAAGCGTCTCCGCGGGGTTGGTGACGTTGAGTTCCAACAGTGCTCCCGCGACCTTAGTCCGCGCGGGCCCGGTACCATTCGACCCCGCCGAAGCTTCGAGCAGCAGACCGAAAGGCCCGCGGTAATGCTGGGCGTCGAAGGCGATGCGCTCGCGCCACATTGCGGCGCTGCGCTTCATGTTGAGAATGCGCCCCCGGAAGACCGAGATGCCGATCGCATTGACCCCCGCGTAGCCCTCATAGTCGACCGGGGTGCCGATCCGCGCCGCCAGCGAATAGGGGTCGAAACGGTCCGAGTAAGTCATGCCGGAGCCCCTGCCGAGCCCCACCTCGTACTGGAACTTCGGCAGCGTACCGTTGAGCGTGGCTCCCCAATCAAGCATGAGGCCGGTGTTCGCGCCCCGAGTGGAGGAGCGGAGTTCGCCCGCGTTACTGATGTTGGCCTCCACGCCATAGGGAATCTCGAAATGCCCCAGCTTAAGGTTGAGTGAACGCTCCTGGTTGAGGTGGAAGTTCAGCGTCGCCACCTTTATCAGGAACGCGGTGTCATCTCCATCGTCGAAGAATCCCGGCGGCGCCGGATGGCGCTGCGCCCGCGAAACCCCCACTTGGCCGATGAACGTCGCGATGTCGCCCGCCGCGCCGGCAAAGGATCCGTAGGAGTCAATCCCTGCATCGTACTGCATGCCCGAGCGCCCGCCGTGGGCCTCTGAGACGCTTCGTACCGAAACATCGGTCGTGAAGATGGGTACCCGGGGTCCCTTTGCTGCTTCGAGGGTTGCTGCGCCCAGCAGGGCGACGGCCAGCCGACCAAAGTGGGGCAGCCATCGTTTCGTTCCTGCCGATATGCTTGGGGAAAGGACGCGCATGGGTGAGATTCCTCTTTATCTGTTTCGTTACCTTTTCCGCCCTTGTAAACATTCTTCACGCCGGCGCGGCGCGGCTCACCTGCGGCGGAGAAAAAAGTCGTCTTTGCGAAATCGTCCCCGGTCGAAAGGTCAGGCTCATTCTCAGCTCGCGCACGACGCGGCCGTCGCCGGCGACGTTGTCCACCTCGCCCGTGACGCGGAATCCGCGGCCTTCGTAGAGGTGCCGCGCGCGGATGTTGTCCGGCACGGTCGTGAGCTCGATGCCTTCGCGGTCCGCCGCCCGCGCCTCGGCGATGAGCAGGTCGAGCAACGCTGACCCGAGACCCCGGCCCTGCCACGCGTCGGCGACGCCCAGCCCGAGGAGTGGGAAGCGGAGGTCGAATTCCCAGAGGAACGCATAGCCCACGATTTCCGGTCCCGCGGCCGTCACGAGGCTGAGATCGGAGCCGCGGGCATTTCGGGCGACGTGTCGCGCCAGGGTGGCGTCGTCGTAGGCGTGCGGCAGGAAGAAGGCGCGCGACGCGGGTGAAAGGCTCGCAGCGAAGCGGGCCAGCCCCGCGGTTTCCCTCGAAGTCAGGGGTCGGACGTCGACCGCCGCTCCGTCGCGGAGCGTGAGCACGCGGCTGCCGAAAGATGCGCCTGCCATGGCGGGGGCGCGTTCAGGGCAGCGGGGCGAGAAAGCCGACCAAGTTCGCCACGTGGGCCTCGAGTGGAACGCCGAGGTGGTCGCAACCGAGTTGGATCGTGGAGCGGTCGATCTTGGCGGCGAAGGCGGGCTCGCGAACTTTGCGGAGGATCGAGGCCGGCTTCATCTGGCCATAGGGCACCGGGTTGAGCCGGCGGTAGGCGTAGAAGATGCCGCACAGCTCATCGCAGGCGAGAAGCGCGGCCGCGAGCGGCGTGCGGGGAAGGGTGGTGAAGCCGTTGTAGCCGTGGGCGTGCGCCTCCACGGCGTGGATCAGATCCTCCGGGTAGCCCCATTCGCGGAACCAGCGCAGCGACTCGGCCGGATGCGTCTGGGGGAAGCGTTCGAAGTCCAGGTCGTGCAGGAGACCGGTCATCCGCCATACGTGCGGATCGCCGCCGAAGCGCGGAGCGTAGCCGGCCACCGCGGCCGCGACCATGTCAGCGTGCAGGCGCTGATACGCGTCCTGCACGTGCTCGGCGAGCAGGACGCGGGCGTCGGTTTCGCTGGGAAGCGGCATGCCTTGACCCGGGGCGCTTCAGGCTACTTCGGGGGAGCCGCCGGCCGCCTGTTCCTCCTCGGTCTCGACGATCCGCGCGATGCTCAGGAGCTTGTCGCCGGGCTCGAGGGTGACGAGGCGGACGCCCTTGGCGCCGCGGTTGGTCTCGCGGATGTCCTTCACGGGGCAGCGGATGCTCTGGCCCTTGGCGGTGAGCAGCATCACTTCGTCCTCGTCGCGCACGCTGAGGGCGCCTGCGAGCCGGACGGAGCCGTCCTCCGGCAGGTCGATCGCCCAGACGCCGCTGCCGCCACGGTTGATGAGCCGGTAGTCCTCGAACCGGGTGCGGACGCCCTGGCCCGCCTCGCTGGCGACGAGGAACTTCGCGGCGTGGTCGACCACCTCGATGACGTCGAGGTAGTCGCTCTCGAGCTTGAAGCGCATGCCGGTGACGCCGCCGGTGGCGCGGCCCGTGGCGCGGAAGAGCTCCTCGCCGGACTCGGGGTCGCGCTCGCGGAACCGCACGGCGAGGCCCTGGTTGGAAACTAGGATGAGCTCGTCGTTACCGGTGGTGAGCACGGTGCCGATGACCTTGTCGCCGTCGCCGAGGTTGATGCCGATGAGGCCGCCCTCGCGGGTGGCGTTGGCGTAGTCGGAGAGGGCGCTCTTCTTGATGACGCCGGATCGCGTTGCCATGACGAGGAACCGGTCGTCGACGAAGTCCTTCACGCAGAGCATCGCGGCAATCTTCTCCCCGTCGCCGAGGCGCAGGAAGGAGCTGATCGACTTGCCCTTGGAGGCGCGGGTGCCCTCCGGCACGTCGTAGCACTTCCGCGCGTGGCACTGGCCGGTGCTGGAGAAGAACAGGATATAGTCGTGGGTGCTCGCGGTGAACAGGTGCTCGACGAAGTCCTCGTCGTAGGTCTCCGCCCCGATGACACCCTTGCCGCCGCGCCGCTGGGAGCGGTAGTCGGCGACGGGGGTGCGCTTGATGAAGCCGAGGTGCGACACGGTGATGACGCAGCCCTCGTTGGGGACGACGTCCTCCATGCGGAACTCGCCGGCGGCCGCCTCGATGACGGTGCGGCGCGGCGAGGTGTACTTCGCCTTCATCTCGAGCAGCTCCTTCTTGATCAGGGCCATGAGCTTGACTTCCGAGTCGAGGATGCCGCGGAGCTCCTCGATCAGCTTCATGAGCTCGATGTATTCCGCCTCAATCTTGCCGCGCTCGAGCCCGGTCAGCTGGTAAAGGCGCAGCTCGAGGATGGCGTCGGTTTGCCGCTCGGAGAGCGGGTATTTGGCCATCAGCTTGACCTTGGCCTCCTCCCGGTTGGCGGAGGCGCGGATGATGCGGACGAAGTCGTCGAGGTTATCGAGGGCGATGATGTAGCCCTCGAGGATGTGGGCGCGGTCCTCGGCCTCGCGGAGGCGGAAGCGGGTGCGGCGGGTGACCACGTCGCGCCGGTGCGCGATGTAGCACTCGATGAGCTCCTTGATGTTCATCTGCTTCGGCCGCTTCTGGTCGAGGGCCAGGAGCGTGACGCCGAACGACGACTCGAGGGCCGTCTTCTGGAAGAGCTGGTTGATGACGACCTTCGCCTGCTCGCCGCGTTTCAGCTCGATGACGATGCGGGTGTTCTCGTCGGACTCGTCGCGCAGGTCGCGGATGCCGTCGATCTCCTTCTCGCGGACGAGCTCGGCGATGCGCAGCACGAGATTGGCCCGGTTCACATTATACGGGATTTCCGTGATAATAATCTGCTCGCCGGTCTTGGTCTCCTCGGTGTGCGCCTTGCCGCGGATGCGTAC